>OJNO01000020.1_pt1 | contig 115972 bp, 121 predicted proteins | sample 1597761 | NCBI WGS metagenome assembly OJNO01 (sample SAMN00265071, study PRJEB22529) | human gut metagenome
TTGTGCTCAAAATAGCTGATGAGCGGCTTTTTTATGTCAAATCTGTTTAAAAGCTTCAGGGTGACTCTTGTGTCCTCCGCCGCTATAAAATCGCAGTTTCTGAGGCACTCTGCGGCACGGGGAGAAAAATCCGAGAGGTTGCCTATCGGAGTGCCGACAACGTAAAGCTTTCCCGTCATTACATATCCTCCCTGTATTTACCTAAAATTCTTGTCATTTCGTCGGACAAAACGTCCTTGCTCTTGTATATAAAAAGATTGTTTTTGACCGTTATGCCCGTTTTTCCGCCGAGTCTGCCCTCTACAAGGCACAGCCACGGAGCCTTTTCGGGTGAAGCTGCAACAAGGCGCAGCGCTTTCGGCTCGATTTTATATTCTTTCATTGCCTCCATCGTCTCAAAAAGGCGCTCGGGTCGTATACAAATGCATAGCTTGCCGCCGAATTTCAGAAGTTTCGACGCGGCTTTTGTTATGTCGCGCAGATTACACAGCGTTTCGTGACGGGCTATTTTTTCGTTTTCCTTTTGGCTTTTTATTCCGGCGTTTTCCGCCTTATACGGTGGATTCATGGTTATAACGTCGAATTTTCCGCACGGTAATATCCGCGGAGCTTCTTTCAAATCAGCATTGTACACAAAGAGTTTGTCCTGCAAATCGTTTGCCTTGACGGAGCGCGTAAGCTGACTGCACGCCTTTTCCTGGATTTCGACTGCCGATATTTCTTTTCCGCAGCCGTCCCTGCACCAGAGCATTGGAATTATGCCGCAGCCCGTACCGAAGTCGCAGCATATGTCATATCGTTTCGGCGACGCAAAGTCGGCAAGCAGCAGCGCGTCCGTGCCGAAGGTGTGCTCCTTTGAGACGATAAGCCCCAAGTCCTTACTGAGATATTCGATATGTTCATCTTTGTTAAGTGTAATTTCGGTCATTTATCTGTCCCATTTTTCGCAAAGCGCAATTATCTGATCCGCAAATTTTGCAAGATCCTTGTTTGCCCCGCCCTCATTATGTGCCACAACCGTTTGGAGACGCTTTTGTGCCGAGAGCAGTCTCTCATAAACCGTGCTTACGCGGCGAGAGGCGTTTTGCGAGGCTGTATTTTTAACTATCTTTTCGCGGTTCCCCTCAACGAGAACCTTGTTTTCGGTGAGGCTGTATTCCTCGCCGTTGTACGGGGCACTCGCGGAAAGCCCCAGTTCGTCGCGAAGACGTGCGGCGTATATTTCGCACACCGTATCCTCGCCGTGATTTACAAATACGTACTTTGGCGGAGCTTTAAAGCTTTTCATCCACTTTAACAAGCCCTCGTTGTCGGCGTGACCGCTTATGCCGTGAAGCTGCTCTATTTCCGCACTTATATGGATTTTTTCGTCAAAGAGCTTTACGTCCGTCGCACCGTCGGTTATGGCTCTGCCGAGTGTTCCTACGGCTTGGTAGCCGACGAATAAAATCGTACATTCGGGTCGCCACAAATTGTGCTTCAGGTGATGGCGGATTCTGCCGGCCTCGCACATTCCGCTCGCCGAAATTATTACCTTCGGAGCGGGGTCTGAGTTTATTGCTTTTGATTCCTCACTTGTCACGGAGACATAAAGGTTAGGAAAGGCTATCGGATTTATACCGTTTTCGATAAGCGACGCCGCCTCGTCGTCAAAGTCGGAATAGCTGTCGCAAAAAACGTTGGTGGCCTCAACTGCAAGGGGACTGTCCACATATACGGGGAAGTCGTTGTAGTTTTTGAGCATACGCTCTTCCTTTATCTGCCTTATAAAGTATAAAAGCTCCTGAGTTCTGCCGACGGCAAACGACGGTATAACTACATTGCCGCCGCGCGCAAAGGTGCGGTCAAGTATGGGTACGAGCTGTGATATGTAGTCGAGTCTTTCGCCGTGACTGCGGTCGCCGTAGGTGCTTTCGGTTATGACGTAGGTGGCGTCGGTAATATACTGCGGATCGCGTATTATCGGCTGGTCGGTATTGCCTATGTCGCCGGAAAAGACTATTTTTTCGGTTTCCCCGTTCTCGGTGACGTTTATTGTAATGCTCGATGAGCCCAAAAGATGACCTGCATCGGTAAAGCTTATGGATATGCCGTCAAAAACGTGATAATCCACACCGTATTCGCACCTCAAAAACTGAGAACAGCATTTTTGAGCGTCCTCTACGGTGTAGAGCGGAACATATCCCGCTTCGCCCGAACGTTTTGCCCTTCGGTTGCGCCATTGTGCTTCAAACTGCTGTATGTGCGCAGAATCCTCAAGCATAATTTTGCAGAGCTTTGCTGTGGACGCTGTTGCGTAAATCGGCCCTTTGTATCCGTTTGCCGTAAGGTACGGCAGCTTGCCGGAATGGTCTATGTGAGCATGGGTCAGAAAAACGCAGTCTATATCGGCGGGAGATACGGGAATATCCCGGTTTTTATATGTGTCGGGTCCTTGCTCCATACCGCAGTCAATCAAAATGTTCTTGCCGCAGGCGGTGAGAAGCGTGCAGCTTCCCGTGACTTCGTGTGCGGCTCCTAAGAATATAAGATTCATATTTTCCGCTCCTTTTTAAATGGTGGCGCCCATCGCCGATGCCTTTTTTATTATGGTAACATAAATCACCGCAAAAATCCAGTATTAAGCCGCTGCGGGATAAATAAAAAGGCACGGCAGTAGTTCTTACTGCCGTGCCTTGAAAAACATGTATTTGTTTTGTCGCCAAAGCTTATTTTACGGTTTGCTTTTTGGCTTTGTTCTTTATAACGGCACGCTCTATTGCCTTGACAATTTCAACGAGAGGAATTATCAGGAACGCAAGACCGAGAGCCGTGAAGAATTCGCGAGCGTCAATAGTGGTGAAATCAAAAGCGTCTGCAAGGAACGGTACTTCTATAACGAGCGCAGTTGTTATGAGGGAAAGTACGGTTGACCCGAAAATGTATTTGTTGAAGCTGCCGTGAAGGAGCATTGATACGGTTGAGCCATGCTGCGAACGCATATTAAACGAGTGGAATATTTCGCACATTGACATTGTAAGGAATGCCATGGTCATACCGTCGGCACTCTCGGTAAGCTCCCATCTGCCTGCCTCCATAAAGTGGCCTATGAAGTAAGCGGCGAGTGTCAGAAGCGTTACGAAAAGCCCTTGGTATACTACGTCAAAGCCGACGCCGCCTGCAAAAATGCCGTCCGATGATTTACGCGGCGGACGTTTCATAAGGTTCTTTTCGCCCTTCTCCATACTGAGGGCGAGAGCCGGGAAGCAGTCGGTAACAAGGTTTATCCAGAGAAGATGTACGGGCTTTAATATTGTGAAGCCGAGCAGGTTGGCTGTGAAAATAGCCATTACCTCGCTGAGATTTGACGAGAGCAGGAATTGAATTGACTTTCTTATGTTGTCGTAAATTCGTCTGCCCTCTTCCACAGCAGATACTATGGTGGCGAAGTTATCGTCGGCAAGGACCATATCCGCAACGTTCTTTGTTACATCAGTACCTGTAATGCCCATGCCTACGCCTATGTCCGCGCTCTTAATGGAGGGGGCGTCGTTTACGCCGTCACCCGTCATTGCCGTTATCATACCGCGGCTCTTCCAGGCATTTACTATTCTTACCTTATGCTCGGGCTGAACTCTGGCATATACCGAGTACTGTGTGACCTTTTCTTTGAAGTCCTCATCGGAAATATCATCAAGCTCCGCGCCGGTTATGGCCTCGCTCTTGTCCTTTATAATGCCGAGCTCCAAGGCTATTGCAACAGCGGTGTCCTTGTGGTCGCCGGTTATCATTATAGGTCTTATGCCGGCACCGCGACATTCCTCGATTGCCGCCTTAACTTCGGGCCTTACGGGGTCTATCATACCTACAAGGCCACAGAAGACGAGCTCATTTTCGATATTATCGGGCGACTGATCCTCGGGAACACATGAAAGCTGCTTGTAGCCGCAGGCGAGAACTCGAAGTGCTCTGTCGGCAAATTCCTTATTCTTTTTGAGCACGGCATCTCTGTCTGCGTCCGTAAGAGGGCTGACTTCGCCGTTTTTGAAAATCCTTGTGCAGTGCTTTAATATCTCGTCGGGAGCACCCTTGGTGAACTGTAATATTCCGTCCGCAGTCTTGTGAATTGTGGACATCATTTTACGATTTGAGTCAAATGGAGCCTCGCCGACTCTCGGCGCGCCCTTCAGAAGCTCGTTTTTATTCATACCGAGCGACATAGAGTATGCCACAAGAGCCATTTCCGTGGGCTCGCCTACAAGATTGCCGTCATCGTCAAGATTTACGTCCGTGCAGAGAGCCATGCCCTCGGCAAGCATTTTTTCGTTGTCGCAGTAATGCTCGACTACGGTCATCTTGTTCTGAGTGAGCGTACCGGTTTTATCAGAGCAGATTATCTGTGCGCAACCGAGAGTTTCAACTGCGGTGAGTTTGCGGATGATGGCATTTTTCTTTGACATATTGGTAACGCCTATCGAAAGCACAACCGTTACTACCGCCGCAAGACCCTCGGGGATAGCGGCAACCGCGAGCGATACGGCGAGCATAAACGAGCCGAGCAGGAAGTCAAGATTCATTTCCGTGCCTGTTACAAGAGCTCTGACTATATCGAAGGCGAACATAAATACGCATATTCCGAGGACTATGAAACTGAGGATTTTTGAGAGCTGACCGAGCTTTTTCTGAAGCGGCGTCTGCTCATCCTTTGCGCTTGACAGAGCACCTGCTATTTTGCCCATTTCGGTGTCCATACCGATGCTTGTTATAACGGCCTTGCCTCGGCCGTAAACAACGGTTGAACCCATATACATCATATTTTTTCGGTCGCCGAGGGGGACGTCTTTTTGCCCCTCAAGGCCTATGGCTTTTATGAATTTGTTGACGGGTACGGATTCACCCGTAAGAGCGGATTCCTCGATTTTAAGGCTTGCACTTTCAAAAATTCTGCCGTCCGCCGGAACAGCGTCGCCCGCTTCAAGCAGTACAACGTCGCCTACGGTAAGGTCCTCACTCGGTATTTCGCATACCTTGCCGTCGCGCAAGACCTTTGTTGTTGCGGCGGCCATTTTTTGAAGAGCCTCTATGGCCTTTTCGGCCTTGCTCTCCTGATATACGCCGAGTATGGCATTAATTATTACGACGAACATTATAATGATAACGTCCGATGGGAATTCTTTTTGCAATACGGAGGTTATTGCCGATATTACCGCCGCGGCAATGAGGATGATTATCATCGGGTCGGCAAACTGCGAGAGAAAACGCAGTATCAGCGGCGTTTTCTTGCCCTCGGCAAGCTTGTTTTTGCCGGTTTCGGCAGAACGCCGGCGTGCCTGCTCGGAAGTGAGACCGTTTTCGGTGCTTTTTACTTCGCCGAAAACCTCGGAAGAGCTTTCAAGATAGTATTTCATTTTTTTCCTCCCTGTTTTTTAAAAAAGAGCAGCCGCTTTTTTAAGAAAAAAGACCTTCGACAGAATTTAGCTCTGCCGAAGGTCTTGCTACCTTAATAAGGCTCGGTGACCAGAAGCCGAAAGGCAACATGATGTTGACCACCGGGTAAAAGCTACTCCCCTTCATAAGGAATATCTTAAGTGCGATAATAACAGAAAAATGAACTTTTGTCAAGTATTTTTAAAATAATAGCTTATCCCTCGCCGAATAAAACATAATTGTTGACATTTCGGCTGTCAAGCTCGGAAATAATCGAGCTGTCGTCAATGACCGGTATAAATCCGCCGGTCTGATAGTTTTCGTCAAGCTTTGAGCTTAAGAGCGGTATACAGTCCGTAACCAGAGCTTTTTCGTCGGTGGTTTCGGCGGAATATGTTTTTTCTCCGTAAGCAAAGCCGTCTCTCTGCGATGATTTTCTGAAGTCCACAGCCACAAAATCGGCGGCACTGTCAAAGAGAGAGCCGTCATAGCGGGCGGTGTTTCCGCCGAGCGCGTCCGCGGCGCTTAGCATAACGCAGAGCGGCTTGTCGCCGAGCACGTTTTTAACCTTTTCTATAAATGAATGTAAAACCGCGTTGCGGCTCTCTATGCTCTTTTCTTCGCCCGAAAATACCGCCTTGTCGAGATAAATACTCTCGGGAAATTCCACGGAATCGAGTATAACGGCGTCAACTCCGAGAGAGGAAATCTCGCTCACAATGCTCAAAAGATATTTCTCCGCGACGGGGGAATACGGGTTCAGCCACGGCTCGCCGTCGTGCTGGGCGCTGTTGTCGAGCCATAGTGTGCCGTCCGAATTTGTCACGGCGGCAGCGGCGCCGAGATGCGATGCGGCAACGCTGTCCTCATAGCAATAAATTCTTGCGATTATTTTATAGCCGGCACTTTTAAGCCTGTCGATTGTCGCAAACGCGTTCTGATAGGCCTTGGACGACGCGCCTATGTCGTTCGCCGTACCGACGGAGGATACGTAATTGAGATAGCCGTCCTTCGTTTTAAAATCTATCACAACGGCGTTCGCCTTTGTTTCGGTGAGCTCCGTTTTAAAAAGGTCAAAGGCTATACCGCCGTCAAGAACGTCGTCGGGCATATAAAGAGCGCGCAGCTTGCCGTCATATTCGGCGGGAACGCCCGTAAGCTCATGCTCATACGGCTTTTTCGACAGGTTAATGGAAACCGCGGCAATAATAAACACGAGCACGAAGAAGAACACAAGAAAAACCGAGAAGAAGATTTTTTTGCGTTTTTCCTTTTTCTTTCGGGTGCGGCTTTCGCCTATCGCATATGATGTACCCGAGCGTCTGCCCGGATAATTTTTTGAAAACGGATAATAGCTCTTTTTACGGGGCTTAATATCTCTGTTGTCAAATGCCATTTTCTACGGTCCTTTACAATGATAATCCTTTGCCTGAGACGCCCGAAAAAGCGAGCGCCAAAATCGAAACATATATAAATACTGCCGGCGTGCCCTTAAAGCATTCCGGAATATTTTTATTTTCTACCAAGCGGCGCAGCCCGAAATTTATCATAAGCACCGCAACTATAAAGGCAAGTCCGGAGCCTATACCTACGCCTATCGCCTCGGCTATGCCGAAGGTCGCGCGGTAATTTATAAACGGTACGGCAAGCACAAGGGTATTGAATGCCGCCACGCCGAGACGCCTTACGGTTCGCTTTTTGGCCTTGAAAACAGCCTTCAGCAAAATGAGCATAAGAACATACAAAATGCATATCACAAGCAGGAAAATAAGCGAATGCTGTATTTCGCTGAGAGCACTTATAAACGGTATCTGCTCAAGCAGTACACAAAAAATACTGCCGAATGTCGAAAAGAATGTGATAAACGCCGTGAGCGGGAAAAGCTGCTTCGGCTTTGCCGCCATTCTGACAGCCTCCGAGGCACCGTAGCCGCCTGTAAAAATCAGGTTTTGAAGCACAAATGCGTACATCGCTGCCGAAAAAAGATTTGCTATGACACTCATTTGTCTTCACCGCCCTTTTGTTGTTGTGTTTCCGCGCCGCCGTCCTTTTCCGGGCTTTTGTCCGTGTCGCTATGTGACGCTGAGCTGCTGTCAAAAGCAGTGTACTGCTTGTATTTCTCAAGCTCCGAGAGTATCTCTTCGAATTCGGCGGAGGAGCCGAAGTTTTTGTCTTTTTGCCGCTCGGTGTCGGCGGCGCTGCTTCTGCTTGCGCCGTTTTTGACTGTACCTTTTTTGCTCTTTGCCGGAGCGGACGCGGTCTTTTTGACGGATAATGACGGCGCCTTTCGCTTAGCCGCGGAGCTTTTCTTTTTGTCGGTGTGAGGCTTTTCCTTTTCGTTTTGCGGTTCTTCCTCTCCTAACTCAAAAAAGTCAAGGTCGGTGTCGAGAAATTCGCGCAGCTTTATAACGTGCGACTGCTTGACTTCGGAGAGGTCAAACGAGGCGTCGGGATGCTTTTCGGGGTATTTTTTGTTTATTATCGCCTTTAACGCCGCTGCCATAAAGCCGAGCAGTAAAAATCCGCCGAACGGCATTAAAAGACCCGGCAGCTTTACCGGAATGTTCAGTTTCACGCTGTAAACCGTGCCGCTGCCGAGTATTTCACGGACAACGCCAACTATGAGTATTACCGCGGCATAGCTGAAGCCTGCCGAAACGGCATCGAGAGCGGTGGCCTTAAAATTGTGCTTAACCGCGAACCGTTCGCAGTGCAGCGCGATAAGCGAATTTACCGCAAGCAGCGGCAAAAATATACCTGCGCTCGCCGTTTCGTTGGGGGCAAGGTATCGGAAAAGCATAAACAGAGGTATGTTTATAAGCAATCCCAATATCGCATATATCATTTTTCGCACGCTGCCCTTCAGCTTTTTCATAAGCAGGCAGGCGAGACATTCTATAAGTAAAAGCTCAACTAAGGACACAAACGAGAGAATTATGGCGGATTTGAGCGATACCGCCATGGCAACGACGGGTGCAATGCCTATGGCTTCAAACAGCACGGGATTTTTGATTATCGCGCTGCTTCTGATAACGGAAACGCTTTTTTTCTTTTTATCAGGCATTTTCGGCACCGCCTTTCCCGTTTTCGAGAGCCTTTTCTTCAAGCTTGTCCGCGAGAGCTGCGCGTACCTTGGCGTTTTCCGCCGCAACAAGATGTCTTTCGCGCTTTGTAAGCGGCAGCTTGTCAAATGCGGTGACAAGTCCGTTTGCAAGCAGTACGGCAAAGACCGTACTGTCTTCGAATTTGCCCACAGAGCGCATTATCATACACATAAGCCCTGCTGCCGCACCGTAGCATATCCTTGCGTAAAAGCTCTTCGGAAGAAGCTTGTCGTCGGTCAAAAAGAATACCGATGAAAACAAAAGCATTCCTCCGCATATTTCCATAAATGCCGAGACGAAACGGCCCGTCAGCACGCGCGGAAATAGGAGCGCGTAAATAAAACAGACCGCGAGGAAGGATACGGAAACGGTGAAATTTTTCGGGCGTCTTACAGCGAGAAACAGGAGCGCTCCGAAAAGTGCTATCGAGCAGGTTGCGCCCATAGGGCCGGAAACCGAGCCTACAAGCACGTCAACATAGTTTAAAAGGCCGGTGCCGACCGAGTTTTTTTGCGAGAGCATATATGCGATAGACGTGCCGGGGAAAAATCCCTGCCCTCCCGAAACGGCGGTAGTGCCGGACGAGAGTATTGCCGGATAAGAAAAGACCTTATCCGGCATGCATATTGTGACAAAGGCTATGCCTGCCGCTGCCGGCGTAAACATATGAGAACGCGCATTGCCGAACGGCAGCTTTGCGACGATAACGGCAAAGGCCGAGGCTATGCACGGCAGATAGTACGGAGCGGACGCGGGCATACAAAGTGCCGTCATAAGGCCCGTGGCGACAGCCGAGAGGTCGGAAACAGAGGCTTGAGCTTTGAAAATAAACGAGCCTGCGGCTTCGCAGAGCACGGCCGTAAGCACGGAAAGCACCATAAGGCGCACGGCTCTGCCGCCGTAGTAATACCAAGCCATCACGGCCGGAACGACCATAAGGATAAGCATATCGGCAAAGTATCTGCGTGTTATTGAAATTTCACTGCGCGCTTTTGCGGCGCTCTCGGCCGAAATGCCGGCAGATGTTTTGCTTTGTTCCAAAAAATTCACCTGTTTTCCATATTTTATTCATTGCGAAACAAGCGTTCCGACAATATGATGTAAAGAGATAATTTTTATTTTGGGGAGGCTTTCCTATGAATATACATAAAAGCCGTGGGGACAGAGTGATAGTCGAGCTCTCGTCAAACGAGCTGTCGCGCTATGAGCTTTGTCCTGAGGAGATGGACTGTAAAAATCCGAAAACCAGACGCCTTATAAATGACGTAATGAAAAGAGCGCAAAGACACATTCGCCGTGACATAACCTCCTTTGACAAAATGAACGTGGACGTTATGGAGACGGACGAAGGGTGTATTATGATTCTCTGCTTTAAGGGCATAAAAACCAAAAGGCCGTTTTCGGGCTACGTCTGTGTTTTGCCGCAGACGGACGACATTTTCAGACTTGCAAGGGGGCTTTTGCCTCACCGCGAAAAAATAAGACAGGCGAGTCTTTTTTTTGACGGTAACAGCTATGCCGCCTGCGTTCTGCCGTATGCGGTCTTTTCAAGAGAAATATTTTTTGTACTCAGCGAATTCGGGAACCCGGTGAGGGCGTCTGTCGGCACAAGAGAGTACCTTTTCGAGCACAAAAAGCTTATAAGCCGCGATTTTATATCGTCGCTGACCTCTTGAAGTCGGCTATGGTCTTTTTTATGTCGTCGCTGCCGAAGAGCGCGCTTCCGGAAACAAATGCGTTGGCGCCTGCCTTTGCGGCAACCGAAATTGTGTCTTTATTTATTCCGCCGTCAACCTCAATGTCGATGTCCTTGAGCCCGCGGCGTTCTATTTCGTTTTTAACAGCGGTGACCTTGGGCATCATATCCTCCATAAAGCTTTGGCCGCCGAAGCCGGGCTCAACCGTCATTATAAGCACGAGCGAGAGCTTGTCAAGATACGGATATATCGCCTCTATCGGAGTTCCGGGCTTTACCGAAAGTCCCGCCTTTTTGCCGAGTGACAGGATTTCGTCTATCGTCTTTTCCGTATCGGAGTCCGATTCCGTGTGAAATGTGATTATGTCGGAGCCAGCCTTTGCGAAGTCCGGCACGTATTTATAAGGGTCGCTTATCATAAGATGCACGTCAAAGGTAAGCTTTGTCGCTTTTCTTATGCACTTTACTATCGGCGCGCCGAGCGTGATGTTCGGGACAAAATGCCCGTCCATAACGTCTACGTGAATCATATCCGCGCCGCATTCTTCCATTTTTTTAAGTTCGCTCTCAAGATTGCCGTAATCGCTTGAGAGAATTGACGGTGATATTTTTACCATAATTTCTCCTTTTTATAACGCTGTCGGCTTCCTTTAGAAAGCCGAATAATATTAACACAAAGTCTTTAGTTAAAAATTAACTGTCACGCCGCCGCGTCTGCCGAAGCCGTATCGCTCTCGGCTGCGGTGTCAGACATGTCGGTGCCGTCTGAGACGGGCTGAGTTTCACTCGCAGCCTCTGCGGAAGAGGTGGTTTCGGGTGCTTCGGTCGGCGCCTCGGTGACGGGCTGAACGGCGGTGGTTGCCGTCTCGGGCGAAGATGTAGCCTGAATTGAATTTATATAATAGCTGCCGTCTTTTTCCCTTAAAGTGATTTTCATATATTTGTCGGGCTCGGGAGCTACCATATCGCCTTCGCTGTTTTGTGCCCATTGGTCTCCTGCAAGGTATCCGACGGTCAAAACAACGGCTCCGCTTTTTTTCTGAACCTTTATAACGTCGGGCGTATAGGTCGGGACAATACCGGTAAGCGGGATAGAGTATGTGTGTTTAGCCGAATCATATGTGAACGTGTAGCCGTAGCCGTTTACCGTGGCGTGCTCGGGTTCTGTGTCCGTACCGAAAAGCTTGTGAAATTCGGCGGTTACGTCCTCCTCGGGAATTATCATACCGTCTTCGCCGTACTCGTATTTGTCCGGCGAGAGGTTGCTTTTTAAAATAGACCAAACGGAAATGTCAATAAGCTGATTTTTATTTGCCTTTGTGATGTCGTCAAACGGGTCGGGGTCGTTCATCACGACAGGCGTCAGCATGGTATTGTATTCGTCTATGTTTTTGCTTTTGATTACCGCTTTTTTTGTGGCGTTTACTCCGGCGAGAATTACGCAGACAAGACCTATTACGGCAAATACCGTTATTACAAGGCCCAGGGGGAACGCCCATCGGTTTTTACGCTTTTTATTTACATTAGCCTCAGACATTCTGACTCTCCTAACTTATCTTATCTGACCGTTTCCGAAAATTTCGTACTTAAACGACGTGAGCTGCGGCAGACCGAGAGGGCCTCTCGCGTGGAGCTTTTGCGTGGATATGCCTATTTCCGCTCCGAAGCCGAATTCGCCGCCGTCGGTAAAGCGCGTGCTGGCATTGCGATATACCGCCGCCGCGTCCACTCTCGACATAAATTCGTTTGCCGCCTCGTCATTTTCGGTGACGATGCACTCGCTGTGACCCGTTCCGTATTTATAGATATGCTCTATGGCCTCGTCGATATTATCTACTATCTTTACCGACATTATGTAGTCGAGGTACTCGCGACCCCAGTCGTCCTCGGAGGCTTCCTTTATATCGGGGAGTATCTCTTTAGATGTCTTGTCGCCGCGCAGCTCGACGTTTTTTTCGTCAAGTCGCTTTTTGATGAGCTTCAGCGCCTTTTCGGCAACGTCCTTGTGAATTAAAAGGCTCTCGGCTGCGTTGCATACGGACGGGCGCGATGTCTTGGCGTTAAATATGATGTCGGCCGCCATATCGAGGTCGGCGTCTTTATCGACGTAAATATGGCAGTTGCCGACGCCCGTCTCTATAACGGGGACGGTGGAGTTTTTGACCACCGTGCCTATAAGCCTTGCGCTGCCGCGCGGAATCAGCACGTCTACATATTTGTTCATGGTCATAAGCTCGTTGGCACTCTCGTGAGAAATGTCGGTTATAAACTGTATGCAGTCCTCCGGTAAGGGCGATTTTTTGAGGGCGGCGCGCATTACATTAAATATTGCGGTGTTCGAGTGTATCGCCTCCTTGCCGCCGCGAAGCACGGAGCAGTTGCCCGATTTCAGGCAAAGCGAAGCCGCATCGGACGTGACGTTGGGGCGAGCCTCAAATATAACGGCGATGACTCCGAGAGGCACCGAAACCTTTTTGACCCGAAGGCCGTTCGGCCTTGTTATATCGGAGAGTGTTTTACCGACGGGGTCGGGCAGGTCGGCAACCTCAATAACGCCCTTTGCCATACCGTCTATCCTGTCGGGAGAGAGAAGAAGTCTGTCCAAAAGAACCTTGGGTAAGCCGTTCTCCTCGGCAGCCTTCATATCCTTATCGTTTTCGCGGAGAATATAATCCTTATTGCTTTTAAGCTCTTCGGCTATAAGTAAAAGAGCCTTGTTTTTATCGTTTGCCGAGGCTGTTGAGAGCTTTTTCGCAGCCTCCTTTGCGTTTCGGCATTTAAGCTCGGTATCAGTCATTTTGTCTCAATCCTTTTTACCTACAAAAAATGTTCCTATTTGCTTGCCGTCGAGAGCCTTGTATATGTCCTCGGGAGCGGAGCCGTTCATAACTATCATATCTATTCCCGCGCTCATGGCTATTTGAGCCGCGTGCAGCTTTGTTACCATTCCGCCGGTGCCGAATTTTGAGCCGTGACCGCCCGCAAAGCCTATAAGCTCGTCTGTAATCTCGGTTACGGTGGGTATTATTTCGGCGTCCTCGTCGACTGTGGGGTTACCGTTATAAAGCCCGTCTATGTCGGTGAGGATTATCAGCGCGTCGGCTCCTATGAGCTTTGCGACTATCGCCGAGAGACAGTCATTGTCGCCGTAGACAATTTCCTCAACGCCTATTGCGTCGTTTTCGTTTACTACGGGAATTGCGCCGTATGAGAAGAGCTTATCAAAGGTATTTATAAGATTTTTTCGCCTTTCGGGGGACTCCACGTCGCTTTTTGTGAACAGGAGTTGGCCTATTTTATGACCGTATTCGCTGAACATCTTGTCATACATATACATAAGCTCACATTGACCTACGGTGGACGCCGCCTGCCTGCCGGGGGTGTCCTTCGGACGCTCCGGGAGCCCGAGCTTTCCCGTGCCGACACCTATCGCGCCGGAGGAGACGAGAGTTACCTTGATGCCCGAATTTTCGATATCCGAGAGTACCGAGATAAGCTTATGCATTCTTCTTATATTTGTTTTTCCGTTGTCGTAGACAAGCGTGGAGGTTCCCACTTTGACAACGAGCCTTTTTACATCCTTTAATACCGCCAAGACATATCCTCCCACAAGCCCCGCCTTACAGGGCGCGAAATAATAATATTTATACACTGTAAATTATATCATACGAAAAGGGATTTAACAATATAAAATATTTTCGCGGCACCTTTTTAAATTTAACCGAATTGTAATTTTTTGTATATGCTTTTGTAATTTCGATGTTGTATAAACTTACTGTGTAGGGAGTCGTCTCGAAAAACGGAGATACAAAATATTTGTATTCCGTTTTGTGTGATAATCTGTTAAAATAAAATCAGCCGAGCAGGCGAAAAATACGGAAGAGGGGCAAAGTTATGTATAACGTTCTTGTGTGTGACGACGACAAAGCGATACTCGACTCACTCGAAATATATTTAAATCTTGAGGGGTATAAGGTTTTTAAGGCGGAAAACGGCAGGCAGGCATTGAAAACAGCGGAGGAAAACGATCTGCAATGTATAATTCTCGATATTATGATGCCTGACCTCGACGGACTCAACGCAACGCTGAAGCTCCGTGAGAGCAAAAACATACCGATAATCCTGCTCTCTGCCAAGAGTGAGGATACGGACAAGATAACGGGTCTTTCGTTCGGAGCGGATGACTATGTGACAAAGCCGTTTAATCCGCTTGAGCTTATGGCACGGGTGAAATCGCAGATAAGGCGTTATGTTTCGCTCGGCAGTATGGAGAAAAAGGACAGCCTTATAGTTACGGGAGGGCTCGCTCTTGACCTCGATTCCAAAGAGATTACGCTCGACGGCGAAAAAGTCAAGCTTACCGCTACGGAATACGGCATACTCGAATATCTTATGAAAAATATAGGCAGAGTTCTCTCTACGAATCAGATATACGAAGCGGTGTGGAAGGAGCCGTCGTTCCAGACGGAAAAAACCGTGACCGTGCACATACGCAGAATAAGAGAAAAAATAGAGATAAATCCCAAAGAGCCGAAATATTTAAAGGTGGTGTGGGGCATTGGCTATAAAATCGAAAAGCTTTAAAACTTCATTCGGATTAAAACTCGTTGCATTTTTTATTGCGGCGTTGCTTGCGTTTTCCTCGGCAATTTGTGCGGTTGAGGCTATAAACGACCTGTTCAGATACGGCTCGGAAATCCTTACTAAGCCGGCAAAAAGTCTTGATATGACCGAAACGTCGCTGTTTGCATCGAAGCTGAACTCCGATGTGCAGTCGATATATGCCGGCAGCGGCCTTATGACGTGGGACGCATATAAAAGCACGTATTACAGCACTTTCGACGAGGAACTTAACGCGGCTCGCACGGAGTTGGAGCGCTTCAAAAAGGAATGTATGTCAGAGGCTGTGGCGGCATATCGTGATAAATCTGCCGCTTCCGAGTATTCCTCTTCTCAAAAGAGTGACGATGTTACGGGGGCCGGTGCTTCCGCCTATACGACAAATGTCTACGAAAACGTCTCTGCCTATTCCCGCTCCGACAACGTAGTTTCACCGAATTACGACAAGGACTACTATGACGGTTGCCGGGAGAGCTATTCGCTTAAGAGCGGAGATTCGGGGAATGTCACCTTTACAACCTCCACCACGGACGAGGAGCTGGTATCGCTCGTGAGCAACGCATATTCTCAGGTTATGTCTGCGGCGCGCCGTGAGTATGAAACAACGGTCGCTATGGAGAGCCGCAGCATCAAAAATATAAAGAACCTTAAATACTATATATATAATCCGTCTACCGGCGAAATAATCACAAATCTTGAGACGGAAACGAGCGAGGAGAAAGCGAACGAAATTAAAAAATCGGGAGATTATTCGGCGTTTACAAGCGGAAGCAGATGGTATATGGTCTATACTGCCGACGGAGGACTTGTCGCGGCAAGTCCGCAAATAACCCGCGATACGCTCTATACCGTACAGAGCGGCGATAAATACTATTTTAGCCTTAAGTCGGATTACTACTATAAACGCACGCTGTCAAACGTCCTCGGCTCATGCTTTTCAAACAACGGCTATGATATAATTCTGATGCTTCCCGAAACGCTGTCGGAAGGCGACGATTATTACAATATGCAGTCGGAGATGGTAAAAAGCAGTGCCGATACATACAACTATATATTTTTAAGCCTTGCATCTATGCTTGTTCTTGCCATGGTGTCGGTTTACCTTATATATGCGGCAGGCGAGACGGCAGGCCCCGAAAAAATCAAATTTTCGTTTCTCGACAAGCTTCCGACGGACTTGCATTTCGTTTTGGCTGCCGCTGTTGCGGGGGCGGGAGTTTACGGAATTTTAAACTTGGCAGCCGATTACAAACATGATTTCGATTACTATGCCGACGGCAAAGCGCTTATGATGTTTGTGGTTATGTCGCTTATTGCCGTTGCGGTGTGGGCTGTGCTGCTTGAGTGGCTCTGTTCTGTTTCTAAATATTACAAGGCGAAAAAGAACTGGCTTCGATCAACGCTTGTTTGGTATGTTATAAGGCTTATCGGGAAATTATTTTCGCCGCTTAAAAGGCTTCGTGAAAAGCCGGTGCGCTTAAGGCGACGTGTACTGCTTGTGCTTATAGGCTATATAATCGGCAACACCGTGCTGACCGGCGTTGCGGCTATGTGCAGAGGATTTTGGTTCGTTCTTCTTATAGCGGTGCTGCTGCTGTATAATATTCTGACTGTTTCGCTTATGTGGAAATATGTGCTGTCGCTTGACCGCATAATAGCGGCGTCGGAGAACGCAAAAAACGGAGAGCCTCCCGAAAACATCTATTCGGAAAATATGCCTGAGCCCTTAAAAACGCTGGCGCTCAATCTCAGCCTTACGCAGGAGGAGATGCAAAAGGCGATAAACGAGGCGGTAAAGGGCGAAAGAATGAAAACCGAGCTTATAACAAATGTGTCGCACGACCTTAAAACGCCGCTCACTTCGATAATCTCATATGTCGATTTGCTCAAAAAGTGCGACATAGACGATATTTCGGCACAAAAATATATAAACGTGCTCGATGAAAAATCCATAAGACTCAAAAGACTTATCGAGGACCTTGTCGAGGCGTCAAAGGCGTCATCGGGAGCCGTGACGTTTAACAAGATGAATGTTAATCTCCATGAGCTTGCGGTTCAGGCGGTCGGTGAAATGTCCGACGCTTTTGAGGAGAGAAATCTCGACGCGGTGCTCAACGAGCCGACGGAGCCGATTGTTATATACGCCGACAGCCAAAAGACGTGGCGAATCATAGACAATCTTTTGAGCAACGTCAAAAAGTATGCTCTCCCCGGTACGAGAGTATATATAGACGTCGGCAGGGACAGCTCATACGGTACAATAACGATAAAAAACACTTCACGCGAAAAGTTGAATATAGACCCCGATGAGTTGACTCAGCGCTTTGTACGCGGAGACGAGTCACGTACCATGGAGGGCAGCGGTCTCGGGCTTTCGATAGCAAAGGATTTGTGCACGCTTCAGGGCGGAAAGCTTGAACTCTCAATAGACGGCGACCTGTTTAAGGCGACGGTGAAAATGCCGCTTGTGTATTCTTGTGACGGTGATCAGGGAAGCGTGCAATAAGAAAATAAATAAGCCGAGCCTGCGTAAAACGTAAGCTCGGCTCTTGTTTTATATTCGCGGTAAAATCGGACTATACAAAAAAGCAAAAAAATGTTACAATCAACGGGAAGACTGAAGATGGGAAGGTGCGCTTTGGAAAAATTCGAAATAGCCGGTCTGACGGTTGAATTTGAGACGGGAGACGGACTGCTCCTCGAGCGCAGCAGACCGTATCTCACAAGTGACGATAAAAAAACCGACATAAAAATAGAACTCGACGATGACTTTTTTATGCGTAGGCGGCAAAGCTATCCCATGCTGACGCTCGATGAGTGCCGATATGTGTGGACGGGCGAGGCGTTTTATTTAAAACTGCTTGAATTTAACGGCTTTATGCTTCACTCGTCGTGCGTGTGCCGCGGCGGCAATGCCTATCTTTTTTCCGCGCGCAGCGGAACCGGCAAATCCACGCACACGCATCTTTGGCTCTCGGAATTTCCCGACGCATATATATTAAACGACGATAAGCCGGCTATTATCATAAACGAAAGCGGCGCAGTTGCCTACGGCACACCGTTCAGCGGCAAAAACGACGAGAGCAGAAACGCCGCGGCTCCGATAAGGGCTGTTGTGTTTATAGAGAGAAGCCAAAAGAACAGTATTGAAAAAATAAGTCCGGCGAGGGCCGTGCCGCTGTTTATGTCACAGACCGTGCGCCCGAAAACACCGCAGTATATGGGTGTCCTGTTATCGCTGCTCGATGCTCTTTTAAAAGAGGTGCCGGTCTTTTTGCTCAAATGCAATATGGACCCGTCGGCGGCGCACGTGTCGTATGACGGAATAGAGGAATATTACAGACAAAATCCGAGAGCTTAAGAAAAAGAAAGGCAGTGCTGGTATATGAAAATTAAAGACGGCTTTATGCTAAGTGGGGTTGCCGGAAGCTATGTGGTTGTGCCGGTCGGAGCCGTTCAGGCGGACTTCACGGGCATGATAACCCTGAATCCCGTCGGCGCATTTTTGTGGGGCAAGCTCGAAAAGGAAACTACGCGCGACGAGCTTTTGAAAAGTGTACTCTCACAGTACGATACAGACGAAAAGACCGCGGCGCAGGATATTGACCGCTATCTTGAAAAGCTCCGCAAAAACGGACTTTTAGAGGAATGATATTTTGGACGGCAAAAAAAGAGTTAAATTAGAGGAGTTGCTCCCGATAATCGAGGAGAAGCTCTCAGCCGGCGGAACGGTCGTTTTACCGATTACGGGAACGAGCATGCTGCCGCTGCTTGTGGCGGGCAGAGACAAGGTTACGCTTAAAAGTGCCGTTTTGCCGCTTGAAAAAGATGCTATTCCGTTTTACCGCCGAAACGACGGCGCATTTGTGCTGCACAGAAAAGTCGGCGAGGACGAAAACGGATACGTTATGTGCGGCGACAATCAATGGGTCAGGGAGCACGGCATAACCGATAAGAACATAATAGGCGAGGTTGCGTTTATAACGCGCAAGGGAAAAACCTTTTCCGTGAGCAGCCGTAGATACCGCCTCTATGTTAAGCTTTGGAAATTTCTGTTTCCCGTAAGGAAATATATAGTAAAAATAAGGGGGAAGCTCGGTAAGTGAAAAAAAGCTCTGCCGAAAAATGGATAGCCTCTCACTCAAAAAAAGAGAGCCCTCGCATGGTGCTGCTGATAATCGGCAACGCCCTGTTTTCCGTGTGCGGAGTTATGACGGCGCTGTATGCGAAGTATATAATAGACGCGGCGCAAAATGCCGATAAAAACGCTCTGATTAAAAACGGTGTCGCTTTGGGCGCACTCATACTTTTACAGACATTTCTCAAGGTTGTTTGCAAAGCACTTGAGGCGAGAGTACAGGGCAAAATCGAGATAAGCATTAAAACAGAGCTGTTTTCATCAATACTCAAAAAGGACTACGAAAAAATCACCTCGATTCACACGGGCGAGCTTATGACAAGGCTCACAAGTGACGTCTCGGTGGTTTCCGACGGCGTCGTAACGATATTGCCGTCCGCCGTTGCTATGGTGACGAGGCTCGTTTGCGCCTTTGCGGCTCTTTTTTCGCTTGACAGGATATTTTCACTCATGTTGCTGTCAGGCGGAGCTTTGCTGTTTGTATTCACCCGATTCTTTCGCGGCAAAATGAAGTCTCTCCACAAGGCGGTGCAAAAAACCGACGGCGGAGTCCGCTCCTTTATGCAGGAGGTAATAGAAAATCTGCTCGTCGTTAAGATATTTGACGTTGCCGATATGATGAAAGACCGCTCAAAGGTGTATCAGGACGAAAATTACCATGCTAAAATAAAACGCAACAGGTGGTCGATTTTCGCAAATATAGGTTTTTCGGCGGCGTTTTCGGTGGGCTGGCTTTTCGCGATGCTTTGGAGTGCCGCAAGGCTGAGCCGCGGAGCGATAACCTTCGGAACTCTCACGGCGATAGTTCAGCTTGTGAGTCAGGTGCAAACGCCCGTTACGAGTCTGTCGGGTTACCTGCCGAAATACTATACCATGCTCGCCTCCGCCGACAGGATACTTGAAACCGAGTATCTCCCCGAGAGCGTCGCATATAATTTGCCGGGGCTTGACGTCGCCAAAATATATGATGAGATGTCATATATGGAAATGGAGAGCGTGACCTTCGGCTACGGCAGAGAAAATGTAATAGAAGACGGCTCTGTGCGGATAAACAAGGGCGATTTCACAGTGATTTCGGGAATATCGGGTATCGGGAAAAGCACATTCTTCAAGCTGCTTACAGGGGTGCTTACACCGCAAAAGGGCAGTATAAGCGTTGTGTCCGGCGGCAAAAAATATCATATTGACAAATATATGCGTCCGCTGTTTGCATATGTTCCGCAGGGGAATATGCTGATGAGCGGCACCATACGCGATAACATAAAGCTCACAAACAGCACCGCGACGGACGATGAGGTGCTCGAGGCGGCAAAAATAAGCTGCGCCTATGATTTTATAAACGAGCTGCCGAGCGGCCTTGATACCGTCCTTATGGAAAACGGCAGGGGACTGTCGGAGGGGCAGATTCAGCGCCTCGCAGTTGCAAGGGCTGTGCTGTCGGGCGCGCCTGTTATGCTGCTTGACGAAGCGACGTCCGCGCTTGACGCCGAAACGGAGAAAAAGCTCCTTTTGGGCTTGAGGTCGTTGAAAGGCAGAACGTGCGTTATTATCTCTCACAAAACCGCGGCTTTTGAAGTTGCCGACAGCGTTATAGAGATAAAAGACGGACATTTGCATTCGAAAAAAATATAAATTTATTTTTTCTATTGTAGTATCGGGACGAATTTGGTATAATACAAATAATTGTTTTGCGTTAATTAAGCTTAAAAGGAGTTAAAAAGATGGCATATTCATCTTCGGGGAAAACTCATGCTGAGGAGAGCGTCAATCTCGACAGCGTCGTTATATATCTCAAAAAAATATTGCAGCATTGGAAAATAGTTGTTATCTCGGCAGTGGTGCTGGCTGTACTCGGCTTTGCCGTTGCAAAGCTCACCTACACGCCGTCGTATTCGTCTAAGATAACGTTTATAGCAAACAATAAATCCTCGGCACTCGCCGTTTCGGGTCAGACTCAGTCGGACCTTAACGCGTCCGCAACGCTTGCCGAGAGCTTCAAATATGTTTTTACAACGACAGAGCTTTCAAAGAGCGTTGCCGACAACAGCGGGTTTAAAGATATTTCCGTTTCAGACATAAAGAAATGGGTTTCGATTGAGGCCGTTGAAGACACGGCTATAATAAATCTTACCGTGACTACGCCGAATGCCGACGTTTCATACGGAATAGCGAATGCCTATGTAAATAACTATGAGAGCGCCATAAACGCGGCTTTCCCGAGTACTACTTTGACGGTTATCGATCCGCCGCTTCTTGCGAGTGCTCCGGACCGCGATGCGAGCGCAAAAATCTATACTATAGTAGGCTTTGCCGCAGGTCTCGTCATATCAATATTTGCGATTGTTCTCGCGGTAATTGCCAAGGATACGATTAAAACCGCCGATGATGTTAAGGACAAGCTCGGCGTTGACGTTATCGGTATGGTCACTCACGTTAACCGTAAAAAGAAGAAAAAGGGTGAGGAGTATAAGCCCCTGCTTATTTCCGACAGACGCAGCGGCTTCCCGTTCATCGAAACCTTTAAGATTATAAGAACAAAGATCGAGCACACCGCTCAGCGTGAGAAGTACAAAACTTTTGTGGTAACGAGTACAGCCGAAAACGAGGGCAAGACGACAAGCGCGGTAAACATCGCACTTGCACTCGCACAAAACGGCAAGTCGGTGCTTTTGGTGGATGGCGACTTGCGTAAGCCCGCAGTTGCAAAGCTTCTCGGAATCAATGCCTCCGAGGACGGCGGCGTATACGGTGTCATAAACGGCGAAAAGACTCTCGCCGAGGCGATAAAGTATTCGGAAAAATACAATCTCTTCCTGCTTGTCAGCGGAAAGCCCGTATTTGACCCGTCGGAGATTCTCTCTACGGACGCTATGTCCGATATAATCAAATCCGCGGAAAAGGAGTTTGATTATATTATAATTGATACGGCTCCCTGCGGAGTTGTGGCGGATTCGTCGATACTTTCAAGCTATGCCGACGGAATAATTCTTGTTGTCAGAAACGATATGGTTGCTTCAAGACGTATTAAGCGCGCCGTTGAAAACCTCGAAAATTCCGGCACCAAGCTCGTCGGATGTATCTACAATGATACAGAGAGCGGTATGCCGAAACGCTTTATGTCGTCCTACAACAAAAAGTACGGATACGGTTACGGATACGGTTACGGCTACGGCAGCAATCAAAAATAAATAAGCTCGTTTTACGGAGGTTCGCTGCGGCGAATCTCCGCTTTTTTAGTTTTGCCGAAAGCTTGGCTAAGACTCACCGTCAGTCTTTTTCAGCATAAAGCGATGCAGAACTGCGTATACGCTCAAAAAAACGCTGCTTTAGCAATGTTTTTACTAAAAAAGCTATTGCCCATTAAGATTTTCTATGTTAAAATTATATAATAATTATGCGGTTACAGCTTGTAACTGCTTTTCGGAGGTGAAAAAATGCTTTATCACAACGTAATGTGGAAATTCTGTGATGCAGAGGGCAAAACGCTTGACGAAAACATCGAAATCGTGAGAGCCGGTCTTACTGCGTTACCGGAAAAAATTTCCCAAATCAAAAGTCTCACCTTCATTAAAAACGAAGTGGTGTGCGACCGTAATTTTGACGCAATGCTTACAGTTGTCACCGAAAACGAGGACGACCTCAACGCCTATAAAGTTCATCCGGAGCATCAAAAGGTGGCTTCGTATGTTAAAAAAGTCACTTCGGGCAGAGCGGCTGTCGATTATTATAAATAATCCGTAAATTATTATAAAAACAACGGAATATTTATATTATTATACCCCTCGCGGGTGTAAAATGATTTTGGTTTAAAAAATGCAAGTGCCGCGGATTTTCAAGCGCAGTGCTGTATAAAAACGGAGGAAAAATATGAAGCATAAGGAAATTGTGGAAAAAATGAGCCTCGAGCAAAAGGCAGCTTTTGTTTCGGGCTATGACTATTGGCATCTTGAGGAAGCTCCGGAGCTCGGCCTTCCGAAGATAATGATTACCGACGGCCCTCACGGCCTTCGTAAGGCTAATCCGGACAAAAAGAGCTCAACGGGCGGCATAGGCCTCGGAAACTCTGTTCCGGCAACCTGCTTCCCGCCTGCGGCTACGTCGTCCTGCTCCTGGGACCCGGAGCTTTTGGAGAAAGAGGGCGAGGCAATGGGTGAAGAGTGCCTTAAGGAAAAGGTATCTACCATTTTAGGCCCCGGCACAAACATCAAGCGCGCTCCCGTAGGCGGCAGAAACTTTGAGTATTTTTCGGAGGATCCGCTTCTTGCCGGCGAATGTGCGGCAGCCGTTATAAACGGCGTTCAGTCAAAGGGCGTAGGTACTTCTCTCAAGCACTTCGCGGCTAACTCTCAGGAGGCTTTCCGTATGGTAGTCAACGAGGTAGTTGATGAGAGAACTCTTCGCGAGACTTATCTCACCGCATTTGAAATAGCCGTTAAAAAGGCTCAGCCCTGGACGGTTATGAATTCTTATAACAGAATCAACGGCGTTTATGCTTCGGAAAATGAATGGCTTCAGCAAAAGGTGCTCAGAAAAGAGTGGGGCTTTGAGGGCCTTATCGTAACCGACTGGGGTGCTTCCGTTGACAGAATCCCCGGACTTAAGGCAGGCACCGACCTTGAAATGCCTTGCTCGGGCGACCTTAACACAAACAGAATCATCGCTGCCGTAAAAGACGGTACGCTTGATGAAAAAATACTCGATGAGAGAGTTGATACGGTAGTTGACCTTATAGTCAAATCAAAGCCGGCTCTTGAAAAGACACATACATATGATGTTGACGCTCATCACGCAATAGCTCAGAAGATAGCCGAGGGCTCAATGCAGCTTCTCAAAAACGACGACGGCATACTTCCTCTCAAGGACGGCCAAAAGGTTGCCGTTATAGGCGAAATGGCAAAGGCACCGCGCTTCCAGGGCGCAGGCTCTTCCGTAATCAACCCCACCAAGCTTTCAAACGCTTTTGACGAGCTTCAGAAGCTCGGCGTAGACATTTCTTACGCTCAGGGCTATTATAAGAGTGCTCCCTCCAAGAAGGACAAGACACCCAGAAAGACAAGTGCAGAGCTTATAGCAGAGGCTAAAGAGGCCGCTTCTAAGGCTGATGTAGCCGTTGTATTTGTAGGTCTTACCGAAGAATTCGAGGGCGAGGGCTACGACAGAGAGGGAATTGAAATTCCGGCAGAGCACAATGAGCTTGTTGCTGCGGTTGCCGAGGCAAACCCCAACACCGTTGTTGTAATCGCAGGCGGCTCGGTAATTCTTATGCCGTGGCTTAAAAATGTTAAGGGACTTCTCAATTCCGGTCTCGGCGGTCAGGCAGGCGGCATCGCCGTTGCAAATATCCTTACCGGTAAAGTCAATCCCTCCGGTAAGACGAGCGAGACTTATCCGCGCGCATTTGAGGATAACCCGACCTACGGCAACTTCCCCGGCGGACCCGTTACCTCGGAGCACAGAGAATCGGTTTACATCGGTTACAGATATTATGACGCAGCCGATATTGATGTTGAATTCCCGTTTGGTTTTGGCCTTTCATACACCACCTTTGAGTACAGCGATATTAAGCTCTCAAAGGACAAAATGAAGGATACCGATACGGTTACGGTTTCGTTTAAGATAAAGAATACAGGCAGTGTAGACGGTGCGGAAATCGCCGAGGTTTACGTTGCCGATAAGGAATCCACCATTTTCCGTCCGAAGAAAGAGCTTCGCGGATTTAAGAAGGTATTCCTTAAAGCAGGCGAAGAGAAAGAGGTATCAGTCGAGCTTTCCAAGAGAGCGTTCGCGTTCTACAACGTAGAGCTCGGCGACTGGATGGTTGAAACCGGTGAATTTGACATACTCGTAGGTTCTTCGAGCCGCGATATCAAGCTTACGGCTTCAATGACCGTTGAATCCACCGTTACCGCAAGCATTCCGGATTACAGAAAGACAGCTCCGAATTACTACAACAATGTTGCAAATATCACTCGTGATGATTTCGCTGCTGTTTACGGTGAGCTTCCGAATCCCGAAATAGATAAGAACAAGAAGATTGACCTTTACTGCTGCCTTAACGACGCACGCCACACCAAGTGGGGCGGCAAGCTTTGCAGACTTATCGAAAAGATAATGTCCGGTATGGGCTCCGATGCTAACGGCGACGGCAAAATGCTCGCGGCTATGGCAACGCAGATACCCGTTCGTAACTTCATTTCGATGAGTATGGGCGCGTTCTCGCCGAAGCAGGCAGAGGGACTTCTCAAAATGCTCAATGACGACGAGTCGAGCTTTGTAGGCTTCAATACGATTTTCTGGAGACTCGGCGGAACTCTCGCGAGACTTCCGAAGCTTCTCAAATCCATCTGATGCGATAATCAAACAAAATAAAAGCGGAGCTGTAAGCTTTTAGGCTTGCGGCTCCTTTTTTGTTGCCCCGAGAAATATTTTACGGCTTTAGCTCTCCGCAAAGAAAAAAGCGAGCCTTTATTTTGCGTTATGGTTCCATTAGATTTGATTATGTATTCCAATAACCCACAAAAAATTTTGTTAAATAACGATACCATACAAAAAATTTATTTATAGAATTTTTCTATGTATTTGAGATATTTGTACTAATATTATATTAATTAGTCACTCTGTTTCAATATAAAAAGCCGAGCAAAAATGTGACAATGCAGTCAATTTCTTCTCGGCTTTTGTATAGATTAATTCTATAATTCCGCTGATACTGATTACTTATTTTATATTTAGCATCAATGGATATATCAAATAATTTTACACACTATCTTTTGTACTTATTTAACTATAAACATCAAAAATTTATTGAGTATCAGTATGATTCTAATATATGAAGTCATTCATATAAGTCATTTGTATCTTCACAATCATCAATTTTATCTAACCAATACATACCAAGCACTTTAGGCCATTTGTTTGTATTGTAGATAGTTGTTGCATTTATATTACCCATATGGCAATGAAAGTGCCTAAATTGACCCAGAATTAACGACAATCTGTTATACTCACACCCATCGGGTTTTTCATATAAATCCTCATCACATAACGAGTTTAAATATTCCGTTATTTTCTCTTTGATTGTTTCAAAATAATCAATTAACATTTCTCGTGATAATACCTTTTGATTATCATAATCATCAAGACTATTCAAATTTGGTTCATGGAAATCCGGTTCAGTATATACTTCAGGATTGATATACCACTGATCCAAAGAATGTAAAGTATGGTACACATGTTTCCATATTGGCATATCGCATAATATCAAATCCATATCACATGTTTTTAATGTAATCGAAAAATTATAAAACATCATATTCGTATGTTCAATAACTGTATTTATTAAAACATCATTCATAAATTATCTCCAAATTAAAGGCCCGCTTAAAACAAAGCTTTTGATATTTACTTTATATTTCTGAAGTTCTTTATGACTTTGGTTTTTCTTCTGCGCTTTTTGTTTTGATTGCGCCGTATCACCGAGAAAATGTATATTCCGAGAACAATTACAGCCAAAATGAATATCACGCGGAAGACAACCGATGTGAACACAACCTTTATGCCGTGCAGAATCCATTTAAACGGATTTACCTTTATGTCCTCCGCGGCAACAAGGTTTACGGTTGCTATTTCCTGTTCGGCATACATTATGCGCGCCTTGCCTATGACCTCGCCCTTTTTTACGGGTGCGTTTACGGCCGTCGGGGTTTCCTCGGGGATAACCTCAAGCATAACGCTTGTGGAATCGGTACCCGTGGGAACAAGTGCCGTGACTTCATTTTCGGGAATGAGTCTTACGTGATCCACGCTCCACGAGAGCTTTACGTCTATCACCGTGGCTATTTGCGACGGGTCGGCAATCTTAGTGAGCTTCAGGTTGTCAAACGCCCACTTGAACATCTTTTTACATTCGAGGAAGGCACAGTTGTCGGGGTTCCCGTCGCCGTTGACGTCCTGCTTCGGAGCATTCATTATTATGCCGAGGTAGTTGTAGCCGTCCTTGCTCGCCTTGGAAATTACGCAGTGACCCGCTTTTGAGGTCGTGCCCGTTTTAATTCCCTGAGCATAAGGATAGTAATATGTCTTAAAGTTCGGATTTATCATCCAGTTGGTGGAGAGAAGATTTCTTTCGCCGCTTTTATTGGAAGCGGGCAGAGTGTAGGTCACGGTGTTCACTATTTCGGTAAAAACGGGTAAGGTCAGAGCGTGCTGTGTGATTTTTGCAAGATCCCTTGCCGTGGTGTAATGCCCGTCCATGTCAAGGCCGTGTGGATTCATAAAGTGCGTGTTTTCGCATCCGAGCTTTGAGGCTAAGTCGTTCATCATACCTACAAATGCGTTAACATCTCCGCCGCCGATATAGTCCGCAAGCACAACCGCTGCCTCGTTGGCACTTTTTACGAGCATACAGTACAACAGATTTTTTATCGAGATTTCCTCGTCTGCCTTGAGCCCGGCAGTAGAGCTGTCCGTACCCCTAAGTAAGTCTAAGGAGGACTGCTTTATGGTGATTACGGTGTCAAGGTCGGCGCAGTTTTCTATGGTCAATATTGCCGTGACGATTTTAGTCAGCGAGGCGGGTGCCGCTTTTTTGTCGGCATTTTTATCAAAGATAACCGTTCCGTCATCGAGGCTTACAAGGAATGCTATATCCGCGCTTGTGTCGAGCGAAGAATTATATGATGCACTCGCCGGTAAAACGAGTGAGCAGATAAGTATAACTGCGGTTAGCATTATTGATGCGACACGTTTCAATTACAAAATCCCCCTTGAAAAGAATTAGGAAAAAGTGTATCATAAATAGTATAGCAAAATACGCTCTGAAATTCAATTATAATTGTATTAAGGATGTGAAAATCTTGATATATATTACCGGTGATACACACGGCGAGGTCGAAAGACTTGTCCCGTCAAAGCTCCGTGCCCTTAAAGAGGGGGATACGCTTATAGTTTGCGGGGACTTCGGTTTTATATGGGACGGTTCAAAAAAAGAACAAAAAATATTAAAGCAGCTCGGCAAGAGAAAATACAATATCTGCTTTATTGACGGTACCCACGAGAATTTTTCACTTCTGAACGGCTACGGAGTCAGCGAGTGGAACGGCGGCAAGGTGCATAAGATTTACGATAATCTCTACCACCTTATGCGCGGCCAAATATATAATATTGACGGCAAAAGCGTGTTTACAATGGGCGGCGGCGAAAGCCCCGATATTGACATACGCTCAGAGAACGACGGCTGGTCGCGTGACGAAATACCTTCGCAGGATGAGCTTTTGGAGGGTGCAAAAAATCTTGAAAAGCACGGCTTTTCCGTTGATATAGTTGTTACCCACGAGCCGCCTACGCGAATCAAGGGCTTTTTACAGCTCAAGGATTACGATATGCTGCGTGTTACAGCTCTCAACGCGTATTTTGAGGAGCTTTCCGATTCGTGCAAATTTTCAAAATGGTTCTTCGGCAGTATGCACGTGGATAAATATATATCGGGTACGCATATAGCCGTGTTTAAAAACATAGTAAATGCCGAGACCGGAGAAAAGGTTTAATTTTTCGGAGGAAGAAGTAAGACCGAATGAAAGAACTTACCAAACGTAAAAAAATAATCGGTACAATAGAAACGGTGCTTGCGGCGGCTGTTATAATAATCGCGGTTGTTACGGCGCCGAAGCTCTCTGCCAAAAAGGGGGAGGAAACCTCCGCAGCGGCGAGCGAGACCGCGGCAGCTACACAGGCGGCCACCGAAACCGAGCCGGAAAAAACCGAGCCTACCACCTCATCTGTCGGAATCGGCGTTCAGCCGATAGGCGAGTATTCTCTTAACGGATATATAGTTGTTACGGGCGACGCCGCAATGGAGATGTATTCCATAGCGAGCACGAAGCTCAAGGAATATGCCGCCTCCGCAAATAATCTTGCGTCTAAAATCCCGTCATCAAAGGTATATGTGATGCTTGCTCCCACGCGTATGGAGTTTTACGGTCCGGAGGAATACAGAACCGGCAGTCATTCTCAGCAGATGGGCATTTCCACAGCATATTTGGCTCTCAATCCCGAGGTTACCGGTGTTGACGCATACAGCGAGATAGCGCGCCACACCGATGAATACGAATATTTCCGCACCGACCACCATTGGACGGCGCGCGGAGCCTACTATGCCTACAAGGCGTTTTGCGAGTCGGCGGGGCTTACCTGCACGCCGCTTGACAGCTTCCAAAGCGGCAAGCTTGACGACTTTGTCGGCAGTATGTACCGCTACACTCAGAGTGAAAACCTCAAGAAAAACCCCGACTATGTCGAGTATTTTCTTCCGCGCTACGATGTAAGTGCTGAGTCGTTTCCCACCGCGGATATGACTGACGGCAAGCCCCTGCGCGTTATATCGACAAATATCACCGATGAGTCAAGCAAATACCTTACGTTTATACAGGGCGATAAGCCGCTCATCAAAATGGTGTCATCCTGCGGCAGCGGCAAAAAGGTGCTTTTGATAAAGGAATCGTACGGCAATGCGCTGGCACCGTTTTTACTCGACACCTTCAGCGAGGTCTATGTTCTTGACCCGAGGCAGGAGAGCATACAGGGTATGAATATACCGTCGTTTGTGGAGAATAACGGCATAGATACGGTGCTATTTTGCAACTATACCATGGTGCCGTCAAATTCAAAATATATGAACGCACTCAACGCAATGATAGGCGCTTAAAAATTTTTAATGACAAAGTGCCCGTCTTATGATACAATTAACTATATAAATTTTAGGCAGGTATATGAAATGATGGATTTAAACAATGCTGTATCCGTTCTTATGAAGGGTGTTGACAGTGCTGTTACCGAGGCGGGCTTTACGCTTGTCCGTCCCGAAAATATTGAAAAGGATGCGCTCCCGATAACCGTCGATAAGGAGACCGGAAAAACATTTATCGACTATGCGGGTGATAACGGTAAAATCAGAATTCAGATAGACGGCGTTAAATTGAGTCTCCTCTTTTCTGAGGACGACGGAGAGTATAAGAGCGCGTCGGAAAACTATTTTGACCCGAAGGACTTTGATGAGCGCGACGTTAAATCGCTTTGCAACGAGCTTAACGAGACAATTTTGCAGAAGTACGGCAAAAACAGAACCGCCGGCGGCAAGGCCAAGAAAATACCCGTTCCGGTTTCAAAAACCGCTGTTAAAAACGGAACTTCGTCTTATGACGGCAACACTCTCGCAAACCGTCTTTCCGCTTTGTACCCCGACCTCAAGCCGTATTACAAGGAAAATTTTGAGGAGTACGGCGAGTTTCTGCCCGACACCTTCTTTACCGAGCACGCTAATTCCTATATTATGAACACCATTCGTCTCGGCATAAAGCAGGATATGACCAAGCTTTTCAGAATACTTAACGACATATATGAAAACGGTACAAATGACACACAGAGTCTTGTTGCCGTGACGATTCTCGGCGAGATGAATAACGACCCGGTTATGCTCGAGAATGCAAACGCATATATGTGCGACGATATGAGAGATACGGTTATTCTCATAAATAAGTTTTTGGCCTCCGGCAGCAGCAAAAAGCTCCGTGAAAAGCTCAAAAATCCGCCTCCGTACAAGCCTAAAAAGAAAAAGAGCGGCGGTATTATGTCGCAGCTTATGGGCGCAGGCGGTCAGATGCCGCAGCAGTAATCGCAGTTTAAATTTAATCAAACAAAAAAGGCACTCTTGGAAGAACCTTCGTAAAGAAGGTTCTTCCATTTAAATTAATCCTTGCGGATTAGTGAAATATTCTTTCAGAATATGAAATTGCTTAGCAATGAAATACGCCTACGGCGTGATAAGGATTAATTTTATTTCATATCGAGCAAAGCGAGATATTTCATAATTTGGTTTAGCAAATTATTTTATATTGCATAGCAATATTTCATTTTATATGTTAAACTGCTTATGAGGCGATATTGTGAAAGAAAACAAACTTATTGATTTATCAATGGATTTTTCCGTTACTGTTTTAAAAGCAGTCGACTCAATAAAAGGGCATTATGCGCTCGTCAATCAGATAGAACGTTCTGCAACAAGTATCGGTGCAAATATTCACGAAGCAAACTATGCTCAAAGCAAAGCAGATTTTATATCGAAATTACAAATTGCTCTCAAGGAAACTTATGAGACAGAGTATTGGTTAAAACTTTTTCAAAGAGCAAACCTACTTAACGCTGATGCGGCAAAAATGCTATTAAATCTGTGCGGAACGATACGCAGACTATTGATTGCCTCTGTTAATACCGCTAAAGACAATAAATAAGTTTCACAGACCGAACGAGTAGTTTCCCTTTCGGTCTGTTTTTTTCCGGATTTGGCAGTATAAACCCTATGCTCGCTGTACTCCGTGACATTTTTATTTAATAATCGAGAAATATTAAGTTATGGTTTAATCAACAAGTCGGGATTTGTGAGGATAGCGCTGATGAATTGAGGAAAATGTCAAAAGATGAGTTGGCAACGCAACGTATTTTCAATTTCATTGAAGAACTCTATTGATAATTGTTATTTTGCAGATATTACAAAGAAAGTGGATGAGTGAAAACTCATCCACTTTCTTTATGACGGGCACTCTTTAGAGTGCCTTTTCTTTATGCGGTTTGTTAATTGTCTCCGTTGAGGATTGCAAAGTTTTCCTTGTTCGCCTTATAGAGATTTGTGTAAACCTTGTAGTTTCTGTCATAAACGGGCTTGAGTGCCGGGTTAGGTTTAAAGACCTTAGCCGCAGGGATAAGCTTTTTCGCTTCGCCGATGTCCTTTATAAGACCCGTGCCGACGGCTATTGTTACCGCCGCGCCGACAGCACCTATATTCTGCGGACTGTCAACGGTTTCAACGGTTCTGCCCGTGCAGTCTGCAAGTATCTGGCAGGTGACATCGTTAAGAGCTCCGCCGCCTACAAAACGAATAGTGCTTGAGGTGCTGACCTTTTTGGCCTCTGTCTCAAGGAGCCAGCGCATATGGAAGCAAACGCCCTCCACAACGGCTCTTATCATTTCTGATTTGCCGGTTTCAAGGCTGATGTTAAAGAACATACCGCGTGAATTCGGGTCCTCAAAGGGGCAGCGGTTGCCGTGGAGCCACGGAGTGAACACAACGCCGTTTGAGCCTGCGGGTACTGTGTTTACGACTGCCATCATATAATCGTAAAGGTTTGTGTAAATAACCTCCTGATCTGCCTTGCCGTGCTTTAAATTTTTGCTCTTGTCGAGGTATATGTCGATTTCGTCGAGAGCCAAGTGGTCCTTAACCCACTCAACGCACTTTGCGGCAGTCTCAAGCTCTGCAAAATAATTGTAGTAGCCGTCGCGTGCGCCGACTATTGCGGCTATCATGGCAGAGGTGTCTACAACGCTCTTGTCAACTACGGTTGATACCCAGCCCGATGTGCCGGAATAAACGTGCGTGTCGCCGAGGTCAACCGAGCCTGCGCCGACGCCAATAAGCGAAGCGTCGCCGCCGCCGCCGAATACCGCGGTGCCGGGCTCGAGCTCAAGCTCGTCGGCAGCTTTCTTTGAAAGCTCGCCTACCTTGTCGGTGCATTTTACTATCTTTGCGAGGTGCTTCGGATTTATGCCGTAGATTTTGCACATTTCCTCGCTCCAGCATTTCTTATGTATGTCATAGAGCATTGATGCAAAAGCGGAGTCCTGCGTCATAACAAACTCGCCCGTCATACGGCCTATGAGGTATTCCTTAACGTCAAGCCACTTGTAAGCTCTGTTGAATGCGTCCGGCTCGTGAGCCTCGACCCATTTGTATTTCCATACCGGGTCCTTTACCGATGCCGCAACCGCACCGGTGATTTTGAGAGCCTTTAAAAGCTTAGGTATGTTTGCACCGGCTATCTGCGGACCGTAAGCAATACCTTTTTTAAGCTCCTCTCTCGCGCGCTGATCCATATAGCTCATGGCACGTCTTACGGCGTTACCCTCTTTGTCAACGAGAACGAGAGCCTGCATCTGCGAGCAGAACGAGATACCGGATATATCGCTCTTCTTTATTTTGGCTTTTTTCATTACCGTGTGGGTGCTTGTGCGCATTGCCTCCCACCACTCGTCGGGGTCCTGCTCCGCTCCGCCGTCGGGATAAACATAGAGGTTGTATCCTTCACTTGCAGCTCCGAGCAGCTCGATTTTGTCCGTGATGGAAAACAGGCAGGTTTTAACGCCCGTGGTTCCCACGTCATAGGCAATTACATATATCGGATTTCCCATAAACAAAAACCTCCCAAAGGTTAAGATTTATTCTTAAATGCAGACTTTATAAATTTCAAGCTCTGCTCAACGACAAATTCATCACGCGATTCAATATCGTTCCCGACAAATATTTTAAATCTCTCCCTATAATAGTCACAGGAATATGAAAACTGAAGCGACATAAAGAGATTGTCAAGCATAAACGCAGCGAAAGCCGGGTCGATATCCTTTCTCACGTCGCCGCTTTTCTGCCCCTCGGCAATTGCGATGCGGTAGATACGCGACGTCATGGATTCCATTTCGTATGCGAATTGAGAGGCAAAGCGCGGATCGTTTTCCGCCGTCATTGCGTTGTAGAGCTTTACAAGCACCGCGCTCTCTCGTGAGGATGACTGTATTGTGCGTATGATTTTTTCGACCTTTATGAGAATGTCCTCATCGCTTACGGCGAGTACGTTTAAAAGCTCCTCCATCTGCGAAATGCTGTGCTGAACGACAGTCAGAAAAAGGTCTTGCTTGTTCTCGAAATATTTATACAGAGAGCCGACGCTGACTCCCGCTTTTTTTGCAATAGTGCCTATGTTGCCGTTTTCAAAGCCTTTTACAGCGAATTCGTTTGTCGCGGCGTCGAGGATTCTGCTCCTTTTTTCAGCCGAGATATTGTCAAATGTCGGCTTGTGATGCGCGCGAAGATCCATTTTTTTCACCTATTTTATAAAAATTTTAGAATTATTGTAATATGTAAAATTTATTTTATCACAGTATTATGTATGTTTACAAGGCTTTTTTGAAAAAAGTGAAAAGAAATTCACCTTTAAAATTCAAAAAAAAGGCGCCATATATAAAAAAACGGCGTGCCGGAAACATCAAAATGAATAATTATACCGTCCGTGCACCGAAAACGACAATTTGCGCAGTTTTGCTTGCCGATGCACACGGCAAAAGACAGGAAAACCAAACAACTTGTACAAATTGTGCAATCGATAATTTAATACTGATATATTTTTGTAAAAAATAATGGATTTTTAAAGACGCGTCTGCTATAATGATAGCAATGTCTAATTTATGAGTGAAAAGCCGCGCTTTTCGCTTTACGGATGCAAGGAGGAAAGACCCGAATGCTTAAAAAAGTAAGCAATATACCCTTTAAGGGTACAAAGGAGCAGGAGGAGAAGCTCAAAAAGGTAATCGACGACAATAAGCACGATAAAAGCCTTTTGATGTACGTTATGCAGCAGGCGCAGGAGATATACGGCTATCTTCCGTATGAGGTTCAGGTTATGATAGCCGAGGGTATGGACGTTCCGCTCGAAAAGGTCTACGGAGTTTCGACCTTTTACGCGCAGTTTTCGCTGTCGCCGAAGGGAGAAGTCAATATTTCCGTTTGCCTCGGAACCGCGTGCTACGTTAAAGGCTCGCAGAAAATTCTCGATAAAATAACCGAAATACTCGGAATAGAGCCGGGTGAATGTACCTCAGACGGCAGATTTTCTCTTGAAGCTTGCCGCTGTATAGGTGCATGCGGCTTGGCACCGGTTATGACTGTTAACGATGAGGTATTCGGTAAGCTCGTTCCCGAGGACGTGCCCGGCATACTCGCAAAATACGGTGCGTGATGAGAGAGCTTTCGTTAAATATTCTCGATGTCGCCGAAAATTCGCTTAAGGCAGGCGCCGATACGATTAAAATCGATGTCGAATTCCTGAGAGAGGAAAACAAGCTGACCGTAAGAGTCTCCGATAACGGCTGCGGTATGACAGGTGAACAGATAAAACACGTTACCGATCCGTTTTATACAACGCGCACCACGCGCAAGGTAGGCCTCGGAGTTCCGCTTTTCAAAATGGCGGCGGAAATGAGCGGCGGCTCGTTTGAGATATCATCGGTTGTAAACGAGGGCACATCTCTCACGGCGATTTTTAAAACCGATAATGTGGACTTTGTTCCGCTCGGCGATATAGCGTCTACGGTGGAGCTCTTGTGCGTGTCAAATCCGGACGTTAACATAGCTTTTACCGAGAGCGACGAAAACGACACATTCTCATTTGAGTCGCAAAAAATTCGGGATATTCTCGGCGATGTGCCGATGGATGCGCCCGAGGTCAGAAAATGGATACGTGAGTATTTAACCGAAAATACGGAAAAATTCAGCGGAGGAAACAGAAGATGAAAAGTATAGAAGAGCTTATGGCAATAAGAGATAAAACCAGAAAAAATATGACGGTGCGCGAGGATACCGGAGACTCAAAAATCAGGGTGGTCGTCGGTATGGCAACCTGCGGCATAGCCGCCGGAGCAAGGCCCGTTCTCAATGCGTTTGTCGATGAGATTGCAAAAAGAGACGTAAAGGGAGTTTCCGTGCAGCAGACCGGCTGTATAGGAATGTGTCAGTACGAGCCGATAGTTGAGGTGACCGAGCCAGGCAAGGAAAAGGTTACATACGTTAAGATGACGCCCGAAAAAGCAGTAAGAGTTGTAAACGACCATATCGTAAACGGAAACCCCGTTGCGGAATTCACGGTCGGAGCCATTAAAGATTAAGGAGGTTAAACGATGTATCGTTCACATGTGCTCGTTTGCGGCGGTACCGGCTGTACCTCTTCAAACAGTGCCGCTATCATTGAGGCGCTTGAATCCGAAATTAAAAAGCACGGCCTCGAAAACGAGGTCAAGGTTGTAAGGACGGGCTGCTTCGGACTTTGCGCGCGCGGCCCGATAATGGTGGTTTACCCCGAGGGTAGCTACTATTCGCTTGTAAAGCCCGAGGATGTTCCCGAAATAGTTGAGGAGCATCTCTTAAAGGGCAGAATAGTTAAGAGGCTGCTGTTCGAGGAGTTCACCATGGACGACATAAAGTCGCTCAAGGAGACGGATTTCTACAAAAAACAGCACCGCGTTGCGCTTCGCAACTGCGGTGTTATAGACCCCGAAAACATAAACGAATATATAGCGTATGACGGCTACGCGGCTCTCGCAAAGTGCCTCTCCGAATACACTCCCGCGCAGGTTATAGACATTATCTCTGAGTCGGGACTCAGGGGCAGAGGCGGCGGCGGCTTCCCCACAGGGAAAAAGTGGAGCTTCACCGCAGCACAGAAATCGGAGCAAAAATACGTTGTCTGCAACGCCGACGAGGGCGACCCCGGCGCGTTTATGGACCGTTCCGTGCTCGAGGGCGATCCGCACTGCATAATAGAGGCTATGGCCATCTGCGGTTATGCCACCGGTGCGAGCGAGGGCTACATATACGTAAGAGCAGAATATCCGATAGCGGTCAAGCGGCTTGAAATAGCAATCGGTCAGGCGAGGGAGTACGGCCTGCTCGGCAAAAACATATTCGACAGCGGATTTGATTTTGATCTTCATATACGCCTCGGAGCGGGCGCGTTTGTATGCGGCGAGGAAACCGCACTTATGACCTCCATCGAGGGCAACCGCGGAGAGCCGAGACCGAGACCCCCTTACCCTGCGGTCAAGGGACTTTTCGGAAAGCCGACCACGGAAAACAATGTCGAGACTTTTGCAAATGTCGCTCAGATAATACTTAACGGAGCGGATTGGTTCGCCTCCATGGGTACCGAGCGTTCAAAGGGAACAAAGGTATTCGCTCTCGGCGGCAAAATCAAAAATACGGGACTTGTAGAAATACCAATGGGTACAACTCTCCGCGAAATAGTTGAGGAAATAGGCGGCGGCATACCCGGCGGCAAAAAGTTTAAGGCTGCTCAGACAGGCGGCCCCTCCGGCGGATGCATACCGGCTGCGCTTATGGATACTCCCATTGACTATGACAATCTTACGGCGATAGGCTGTATGATGGGCTCCGGAGGACTCATAGTAATGGATGAGGACGACTGTATGGTGGATATTGCCAAATTCTTCCTTAACTTTACCGTTGACGAATCATGCGGCAAATGTACGCCGTGTCGCGTCGGCACAAAACGCCTGCTTGAAATGCTCGAAAAGATAACATCGGGCAACGCAACGCTTCGGGACCTTGACAAGCTTGAGGAGCTCTGCCATTACATCAAGGCAAATTCTCTCTGCGGACTCGGTCAGACGGCTCCGAATCCGGTGCTCGCCACTCTTAAATTCTTCCGTGACGAGTATGTGGCTCACGTGGTTGACAAGAAATGTCCGGCAGGTGTATGTAAGGCGCTTTTGTCTTATGAGATACTTGAGGACAGATGCCGCGGCTGTACCGCCTGTGCGAGAAAATGTCCCGTAGGTGCAATAAGCGGAAATGTAAAAGAGCCTCACGTTATAAATAAATCTCTTTGCGTCAAGTGCGGAGTTTGTATGCAGACCTGCAAATTCGGCGCAATAGTTAAAAGATAAGGAGTGTGCCAAATGGAAAATGTCAATATAAAAATTAACGGCATGCCCCTGAGCGTGCCAAACGGAATTTCAATACTTGAGGCGGCGAGATACGCCGGAATTGAAATCCCGACGCTTTGTTTCTTAAAGGATATAAACGAGATAGGCGCCTGCCGCATATGTATGGTAGAGGTTAAGGGCGCAAGAAACCTTGTTGCGGCGTGTGTTTTCCCCGTGGCCGAGGGTATGGAAATATTCACCAATACTGAGAAGGTCAGACGTTCGAGAAAGACCACTCTTGAGCTTATACTTTCAACTCATGATAAAAAATGTTTAACTTGTGTGCGCAGCGGAAACTGTGAGTTGCAAAAGCTCTGCAAGGAATTCGGCGTGGACAATGCGGACGAATACAAGGGCGAGACAATCCATTATGATATTGATGATTCGGCTGCTCATATGATAAGAGACAACAACAAGTGCATACTCTGTCGCAGATGCGTCGCCGCCTGCGATGCGCAGGGAATAAGCGTTATCGGTGCAAACGCAAGAGGCTTTGATACGCATATAAGCTCGGCTTTTGACAGAGACCTTGCGACGGTGTCATGTATATCGTGCGGCCAATGTATTGTAAATTGTCCCACGGGCGCAATAGTTGAAAAGGACGACACGGGCAAGGTGCTTGAGGCCATAAACGATCCTGATAAGTTTGTAATTGTCAACACCGCACCGTCAATCAGGGCAACTCTCGGTGAGGCATTCGGTATGAAGATAGGCACAAATGTTGAGGGTAAAATGGTTGCCGCTCTTCGCAGACTCGGATTCGACAAGGTTTTTGACACCGATTTTGCAGCCGACCTTACCATTATAGAAGAGGCCAATGAGCTTGTTGACAGAGTTAAAAACGGCGGAGTTCTTCCGATGATTACCTCCTGCTCACCCGGCTGGATTAAATACTGCGAGCACTATTATCCCGAGCTTATACCGCATCTCTCCACCTGCAAATCACCGCAGCAGATGTTCGGCGCAACCATGAAAACCTGGTATGCAAAGAAGCTCAATATGGACCCCTCCAAGATGGTGGTCGTCGGCGTTATGCCGTGCACGGCAAAGAAATTCGAGACGAAGCGTGACGGCGAGGCGGCAAGCGGCTATCCTGACGTTGACATCTCGATTACGACAAGAGAGCTTGCCCGTATGATTGAGAGCGCGGGAATTTACTTTAAGCACTTGCCCGATGAGGAATTCGACAATCCGTTCGGCGAGAGCACCGGTGCCGCAACTATTTTCGGCGCAACGGGCGGAGTTATGGAGGCGGCTCTTCGTACCGCGGTCAAGCTTATAACGGGTGCGGAGGCTCCGTCGCCGGAATTTAATGATGTTCGCGGAATGAAAAATATAAAAGAGGCGCAGTATGAGGTCGGCGGTCTTAACGTAAAGGTTGCTGTTGCAAGCGGCACCAAAAACGCAGGCTATCTTATGGATAAGATAAAGGACGGTACGGTCGACTACACCTTTATTGAGATAATGGGCTGCCCCGGCGGCTGCATAAACGGCGGCGGTCAGCCTATACAGCACGCCGTTGTACGCAATTTCGTCGATTTAAAGGAACGCCGCGCAAAGGCACTCTACGAGTCGGACAAAAATAATGCGAAGAGATGCTCGCACGAAAACTCGGCTGTCAAGGAGCTGTATGATGAATTCCTCGGTGAGCCGGGAAGCCACAAGGCTCATGAAATCTTGCACACAACTTATGTGGCACGTAAAAAGTACGACTGAAGCGCACTTTAAAAATCCGAAGCGGCAAAAATAAAATTAACCCCGATATGCCTTATGAACGGCATATCGGGGTCTTATGTTATATAGTTATTTCAGCGGGTTGTTGTGTCGTAAGCACACACTTTTTCAGCATCTTCAATGGCTGCATACGCATATAAGTATCTATTCAAGAACCGAAAGGACGGCGGTTCTCATATTTTGAGAGCTGTGACAAAAGCCTCTCGACATATTCGTCGAATCTGTCGGCAAACACCTTCCTGCACAGAGGCACTTTCTCGGCAAATCCCGTAAGCCAAGCGGTAAACTCGGCATATTCGGTGGCCTCGCGAGGCGTTATCGTAAATCGAAATTCAATGTGATACGGATATTCCGACACTTTTCCGGAAACAACACTGTAAGGCACCAAATCATCGAATGCGACAGAAAACTTGTGATGTTTCAGCACAATTGTAAATCCGTCTTCTGTGTCTACACGTTTTTTAAATGAGGGCAGAAACTCAAAAAATCCGTCCCCTAAGAGAAGTTCCCAAAGCTTTTCAACGCTGCTGTTGCTGATTTCAACCGCGAATCTTATTTTTTCCATATTTAATTTTCTCCGCATATTTCCGCAAGTTTATTCCGGCGTCGATGTGATTATATATCACTTACCGCCGGTAAATTCTATAATAGCACATATATTCGGTGTTTGCAATAAAATATAATAAAAAAGACTGCCGCATTATGAACATTCGGTTCTGCGACAGTCTTTTTGAAAATGAATTGAGTTAAGCTTCAGCTTAATTATTTAGCAGCCTCTTCAACTGCAACAGCGCAAGCAACGGTAGCGCCTACCATCGGGTTATTACCCATACCGATAAGACCCATCATTTCAACGTGAGCCGGAACGGAGGAAGAACCTGCGAACTGAGCGTCGCCGTGCATTCTGCCCATAGAGTCGGTAAGACCGTATGAAGCGGGACCTGCCGCAACGTTATCCGGATGAAGAGTACGGCCTGTGCCGCCGCCCGAAGCAACCGAGAAGTATTTAACGCCGTTTTCGTTAGCCCATTTCTTGTAAGTGCCTGCAACGAGGTGCTGGAAACGTGTCGGGTTGGTTGAGTTACCGGTGATGGAAACGTCAACGCCCTCTTTCTTCATTATGGCAACGCCCTCAAGAACGTCGTTAGCACCGTAGCACTTAACGGCAGCTCTCTCACCGTCGGAATACTTTGTCTCGTTTACGACCTTGAGCTCTCCTGTGTAGAAATCATAATCGGTCTGAACATATGTGAAGCCGTTGATTCTTGAAATGATCATGGCAGCGTCCTTGCCGAGACCGTTAAGGATAACGCGAAGAGGAGTCTTGCGAACCTTGTTTGCGGTCTTAGCTATACCGATAGCACCCTCGGCTGCCGCGAATGACTCGTGACCTGCGAGGAATGCAAAGCATTTTGTATCTTCATGAAGAAGTCTTGCGCCGAGGTTTCCGTGACCGAGGCCGACGTTTCTCTGCTCTGCAACCGAGCCCGGTACACAGAACGCCTGAAGTCCCTGGCCGATAACCGCCGAAGCTTCCGAAGCGGTTTTAACGCCCGATTTAATAGCGAGAGCAACACCGAGAGTGTAAGCCCAAACAGCGTTATCAAAAGCAATAGGCTGAACGCCCTTGACGATAGACTCAACATCTATGCCCTTTGAAAGACAGAGGTCTCTTGCAGCCTCAAGGCTTTCTATGCCGTTGTCGGCAAGGCATTTTTCTATTTTGGGCATTCTTCTTTCTTTGCCCTCAAATACTACATCATTAGCCATTTGTAAGTCCCTCCTTCAATTATTCTTCACGAGGGTCGATGAATTTAACGCCCTCTGCATAACGGCCGTAGCTTCCGGTATTCTTCTTAAGAGCCTCGTTGGCGTCCATGCCGTGACGGATGTCCTCAAGCATTTTGCCGACTTTTATGAATTCGTAACCGATAACCTGATCGTCCTTATCAAGAGCCATATGGGTAACATAGCCCTCTGCCATTTCCATGTAACGAACGCCCTTCTTTTCGGTAGAGAACATTGTACCTACCTGAGAGCGAAGACCCTTGCCGAGATCCTCAAGACCGGAGCCGACGGTAAGACCGTCCTCCGAGAAAGCGGACTGGCTTCTGCCGTATACGAGCTGAAGGAAAAGCTCACGCATAGCAACGTTGATTGCGTCGCAAACAAGGTCTGTGTTAAGGCACTCAAGAAGAGTTTTGCCGGGGAGAATTTCCGCCGCCATAGCAGCCGAATGGGTCATACCCGAGCAACCGATTGTCTCAACGAGTGCTTCTACAACAACGCCGTCCTTTACATTAAGGCTGAGCTTGCACGCACCCTGCTGCGGAGCACACCAGCCGACGCCGTGTGAAAATCCGGAAATATCTTTGATGTCGTATGCCTTTACCCATTTGCCCTCTTCGGGGATAGGCGCGGGACCGTGTTTCGGCCCTTTGGCAACGCAACACATTTTTTCAACTTCCTGTGAATAGTTTATCATTTTGAAGCTCCTTTCAATTTGTTACGGAAACATTATACAGTTTCGTGATAAATTTATCAATAGGAAAAGTTACAATTAGCCGACGGTTCGACAAAAAATATTGTCAATGTTTGCGGTAAACAGGCCGCATATCACCCTTGTCGTAGTAATTTTCGAGCTTCCTTGCCACGGCTCTCACGTCGCTGCGCATTTCATAAAGACACATAAGCCGCCGCCTTGCGAGGTAGAGGTCCTCGCCCGTCAAACGGTGAATTTCGGGAGTAAAGCTCTTAATTTGCCGCGTAAGCTTCTCCTCCTCCTTTAAGTATTCCCCGGATAATTCGGATAATGTCAAATTTATCGCCCCTTTCTGCTGTCGAACAAATGTTCGTCTGCAAATACAATATTAGCAGAAAAGGGCTTTTCGGTCAATAGAACATACCAAAGAGCAATGAAATGTCCTAATTAACGGACTTACTCAAGGCTTACCGTGCAAAAAAACACCGACTTGCTTAAAAAGCAAATCGGTGCAATGCTTAGCATATTTTGACGGGCAGAGGGGCGTCAAAGGTCATTCTGTCAGTCGTAATACCTCATAAGACCCACGACCTTGCCGAGAATTATGACCTCATCCACTATAATGGGCTTAAAGGCGTCGTTTTCCGGCTGAAGGCGGAAATGACCGTTTTCTTTATAAAACCTTTTTACGGTTGCTTCGTCATCAATCATGGCGACGACTATTTCGCCGTTTGCGGCAACGGGAGTTTTTTCGACAATTACAATGTCGCCGCTGAGAATACCGGCCCAAATCATACTTTCGCCGCGAACCTTCAGCGCAAACAGCGGCTTATCGCGCGAGACTCTGCCGCTGTATGGCAGATAGCCCTCAATCTGCTCAACGGCGAGTATCGGCATACCGGCCGTGACCGTTCCGAGAAGCGGAACATTGGTTACGTTTTCCGCGTCGCCGGTAACACGTATCGACCTTTTTAACATCGGGTCACGCTCTATGTAACCCGCCTCTTCAAGCGCGTCAAGGTTCGCCTGCACCGAGGAGGTCGATTTAAGCCCCACGGCGGCACCGATTTCACGGACTGAAGGCGGAACTCCGCACTGCGAGCGCTCCATAAGATATTCGTATATTTTCTTCTGAGTTTCGTTGATGGTTTTCATCTCACTGCCCCCATTCGATTGCGTTTTTTTCATTGTAACACAAATGTTCTGAAAAAGCAAACATTTGTTTGCCGAAAAACGAGAAAAAAATAAAATTTTTAATTTTATTGTATTTTTTTATAATTTGTTCATTGTTAATTCACATTTATCGGTTATAGTTTACCTGTACTCGACAGGAAGGGAGCCGCAACCCGTCCGACTGAGTACTTTATACCCCCTCCTCAAGCAACCCCTCAATAGGGAATCCCCGATGCCGCAATCGGGGATTTTCCTTTTTTACGGGAAATTATTTTTTGCCTGTACTTTTAACAAAAGTCCGAATTTCCGAGGCACCGTAGGCTGTATGCTTACGGTGCTTTTTTCTATACTATATTATATTGCGGATTGCGGCGGTTTTTTCTTCTTATCGTATACGTTCGGTACTTTGTGTCAAGAATAACCGTGGGAGGTGTTCTTTTGATACAAAAAGAAAAAAGCTCAAAAAAGAAGCTGCTGAAGAAATTGAGTCCGTTTTACATCATAGCCGCGCTGTGCATAGTTTCGGCTCTGGGCGTTTCACTTTGGTCGGCAAAATTTCGAGTAAAGACCGACAACGGCGAGTCAACTCGAAAAACGGAGCAGAGCGTTACCGCTGTGTATACCGTCCCTGCGGCGGATATAGTGACGGATGTGCCCGATACTCGTCGCGAAACGGCACCGGATACATCGAAAACCGAGGAGGAGACAAGGCTGTCACGGGCGGCGCAGTTTGTAAAACCGATAGATACCGATGTCATAAAGGCTTTTTCGGGCGACACGCTTGTAATGTCAAAGACAATGGGCGATTGGCGAACCCATAACGGCACGGATTATGCCGGAAATATCGGCGACCCCGTAAGAGCCGTCAACAACGGTAGGGTCACAAGGGTATATGACGACGTTTTGTGGGGAACGACGGTTGAAATCGACCACCTTGACGGGCTTACCGTGAGGTATTGCGGACTCGGCAAGGGCAGCACCGTAAGCGAGGGCGATGAGGTGAAAATCAACGATAAAATCGGAAATCTCTCCGAGATACCTGCCGAGTCGGCGGACGGAACGCATTTCCACATCGAGGCCGAAAAGGACGGAAAATATATTGACTTTGAAAGCCTTTTGACTGCTTAAATTAAATCCTGCCGCAGCAAAAAGCGTGACGGAGCGTCTTAATTTTAAAAGACGCTCCGTCTTTGCGCGTTAAAGGGGTAAATGTCAAGAGTAAATGCGAAAAAAGTCAAAAATATTTTATAAGGCCCCACTGAGGGCCTTTACTTCTGTCTGAAATACTTCCTCCGGGGTGTGCCAGTTGAACATTTTCCGGGGGTAGTCGTTCATCCAGCCTTCTATATAGTCGGCTCTCTCGTCCGTCATGTCCTCGAAGCTCGATCCCTTCGGAGCATGGCGGCGCACGAGCTTGTTCTGGTTTTCGTTGCTGCCGCGCTCGTATGCGCTATACGGGTGACAGTAGTATAACTTCGTCCTTTTCTCGCCTTCGCGGAGGCTGCTCCGTTCCATTCCTTCACAGTTTGCAAACTCCGATCCGTTGTCTACCGTTATGCTTTTGAAGATCAGAGGGAAAAGCTCGCCGTATCTCTTTTCCAGAGCGTCCAGCTCGGCCACGACGTTTTCCGCTTTCTTTGCTTCCATTCTCCGTGTGATTTCCCGGCGGCTGAGCCGCTCGGTTAATACGAGCAGCGTTGTGGTGCAGCCCTTGGCGCTTTCTACGCAGTCCATTTCCCAGTGGCCGAAGGTTTCCCGGTTATTGATTTCTTCCGGGCGTTTCTCTATGCTTTCGCCTTTCGGCGCTCTGGACTGGGCTTTTGTATGCCGGTATTCCCGTTTACGGCTTCCTTTTACCGGGAGATCTTTGTTTGTGATCCGGAGAAATACGCCCTTGTCTATGTAACTGTAAAGGGTGTTTACCGAGATCGTAGTGTTGAATTTTAAGCCTTTCGCCTTGATCCTTCCCAGCACCGCCGCGGGGCTGTATTGCTCGTCAGCGATCTTGTGCTCGATATATTCGGCGAGCTTGCGATCCTTCCCCAGTTTCAGCTCCGGCCCTTTGGCTTTAAGGTTCTCCCGGTACCGATCATGGGCTATGTCCGGGCTGTATCGGATCTCCGTCGTCCAGTCGCTATTGCGGTGCTCGTATTGTCCGCGCTTTTTCTCCCGGTATATGGTGGAAATGTGGACGCCGAGATTTTCGGCGATCTCTTTCGCCCCCTTTCCGTCCTTGAGCTGCTGCTCCATACGCAGTCGATCGGTTTTTGTTAAATGCTTGAAACGCCGTGCCATTATATATCCCTCCGCATAAAAAAGAAGGGCAGCCGTAGCCGCCCCTCCACTTGTTCCTTAGTGTTATTTTTCGTATTCCCTCAAAAGCTCCGCGGTTTCCTCGTCGGTCACAATGTCCGAGAGTTTACAGTTCAGAGCCTTGCAGATCCTTAGCAACGTGGAAAGTTGCGCCTTGCTTACGTCCCGGACTCCCTGCTCGTAGTTTTGGTAGACGCGGACGCCTACACCGGCCAGCTTTGCGAGCTGGGACTGGGAGAGTCCGGCGGCCTGCCTGCGTTCTTTGAGGTTGTCGTTTCTCTTTTCGATCTTTACCGTGATTTCCATATCTGGCCTCCTTCTTGACTTGTTAGGTGGCGGTGGATATAATAAAGGCGGTGGGTGGGAATTTCCCACCGCCGGAGCTTTAGGACTGCTTGGGTTTCTTGTTTGGCTTTATGGTTATTGTGATCCGTTCCACCGCTTCACTTTCTAAAGCCTTTTTGAGAACTTCGAGCAGTTCTTTTGTTTGCTTCTCTTTATCGTCCACCGGTTCGCCTCCTTCCTGTGGTTTTGTTCCTCCTTTCTGAATTACTCAGGTTTCCCCTTACCTTGTACCTTTATTATACATCTAAAGATGTATATGGTCAAGCTCATTTCCTTCTATTTTCGCGTTTTTTCGCAAGAAAATAGGGCGGTTTCCCGCCCTCATTCTTCCGCGCTGAGTAGCTGCTCGATCGGTACGTCAAGCACCTCAGAGAAAAATATAAGTTCGTAGTCAGGGACTACTCGATCGCCGGTTTCTATCCTGCTGATCGCTTTCTGGTTCAGGTTTAGCCCGGCAAGCTGTATCTTCGCCGCGAGCTGCTCCTGAGAGAGTCCCGCGGCCTCACGCAGCGCCTTGATTTGAGGCCCCGAAGCGTTGCACCGGCCGCCTCCATATTTGTAGATCTTCACGTCCCAGCGCCTCCCTTTTATCCCAAAGATAGGTAGATAGCATATTGACATTACCATGCTTCGCCCGTTATAATTATCCCAAACATGACTAAAGGCGAAAAAACGCTAATTTCGAGCATGTGCAGGAGGTAAAAACATTATGCGGAAAAAGGACGCAGATCAGAAGCGGGCAGAGGCCCCACGGGGCAAAAAGAAGTGGATCATTATTGCGGTTGTAGCGGTCGTTTTGATTGCGGCGGCGGTCGGAGGGAATACCGAAACGCAGCAGCCGCAGACTACGGGAACGCAGGCTACCTCAGAGGCCCCGGAGACTCAGGATCCTGCCACTGAGGCAGTGAGTGAAACGGAAGCCAAAGCGGAGCCGGAAGCAAACACAAGCGCAAAGGTTGACGCTCTGGCCTTGGCTGCAAAGCAGGATATTGAGGAAAACGGAATTTCAGACGCGAAACGAGACGAGGCCGTGACCTTCATTGTAGAGCATTATCCTGATTTTTACGCAGATAACGAAACAATGGAGCAGGCCATTTCTTACGGTTACTGGCTTGAATACGCCTACCAAAACGACGAGGCCGCGAGGGATTATGCGGAGCTTGGCATGGACTTGGAGCAGGCCGTTAAATATGTTTACCGGGGAGCCGAGAGCGTGGAGAACGACGCCACGCAGGAAAACCTCAGCCAGATCCGGGAGTCGCTCGAAGCTATCGGCCAGACTGTTGAATAATAGAAAAAATGCCCGGCAGGATTTCTCCCGCCGGGCTTTCTCGTTGTGCGGGTTTTCCCCGCTATTATTCCGTTTTTTCTTCGGTTTCTACCGGCTCGCTTGCCGGTGTCGCTTCGGCTGCAATCTGCTGCACTGCCGTGGTGGCGATCGTGCTCGCTACGCTCGCCGCCGTCGCTGCCGCTGTGGTAGTGGCTGCCTTTTCAACCTCCGGCACTTTAATGTCCCGACACACCTGCTCGATCTTGGTGTCCAGCCATGCGTCGAAGTCTCCGTAGATCTCCCCCAGAGCCTTCACGGTGGTATCTCCGAGGATCTCCAGCACCTTGTCCCTCGCCTTCTGAAATGCTTCCAGCTGTTTCTCTTTTGTAAATGCTCCCTCGGCTTTCAGAGCGTCAACGAAGGTCTGGGCTGTATATGTCACGGCCTGCTCCACGGCGTCTGTTGCCAGTTCGATATATTTCGAGGCCGTCTCGCTGTTCAGATCTTTCTCGATCTGCTGAGTCTGGCGGCGTAGAAGTGCCACCAGATAGCCGCCGCCTGCTGTAATGAGCAGGCAAAGGATCGGTATGAGGGCGTCAGCGATCTGCTGCATGGTTTCTGTCATTTTTTCCTCCTTTTCGGCACGGTGGAAACGGGCAGGAGTCGCACTGCTCGTCGCAGTGACGGATCCCGTCCCATTTCACAAGTGCCCGTATCCATAAAATTGTTAAAGTTACGAGAATGACAAAGGGGATCAGGTTAAAAAGTCCCTCAATCATTTTGATACTTTGTCGGCGTCCACCCAGCCGTAAACAGTGGAGGCGCTGGTAGTGTGAATGATGTGATAGGGGTGTTTGGCGTTTTTGCTGATCGCCGTTACTTTTGCCGGGCCAGCCTTCGGGCTGCCGGACGATTTTGTCGCCGCCGCGCTGCTATAGTGTGGGCCGCCTGCAAACTGGACAATGTCTCCGACTGCGATCGCGGAGCCGGAGCCGCTGGAGCTGCCCGCTCCAATGTCGGCAGCGTCTACCCAGCCGTAAACAGTAGATCCGGATCCGCTGACCGCGATCAGGTGGTAGGGGTGTTTGGCGTTCTTGCTGATTGCCGTGATTTTTGCTTTTCCGGGCTTGCAGGAAGGGCCAGTCGCCGCGTTTGCATTAGTGTAGTGTTTCGTCCCCGTGAAATTCACAATGTCGCCCACCTCATAGGATCCGGCGCTCGTTGGTATCTTAATTTTCTGCCCGACGTTGATCTTGTTCGGGTTTGAAATATTGTTATAATCAGCGAGTGCCTGAACGGTTGTCCCGTATTTCTGCGCTATTTTCGTGAGCGTGTCACCATACACGACGGTGTGAACCGTCTCCCCAGATCCAGAGCTGGAGGATCCGGAGGACGATCCGCCGGAGGTTGTGGAGCTTCCGGTGAATTTCGGCACGCCATAGCCGCGGATATTCTTTCCGTTTACCGTCATTGTGCGGCGTCCCACGGCGTTGCTCATGTTCCCCTCGATCACTTTGAAGGTGGAGCCGCTGATCGTTTCCACAATGCCGACATGATCGGGCCAGCCGGTATTGTCTCCGCTGCCGGAGTCGTCCCAGTCGTAGAAAACGACGTCTCCGGGTTGCGGCGTGTATGCGTCATTCTCCTGCCACTCTCCGAGTTTCTGGAAAAGTGCAATCATCTGTCCGCACCCGCACTCGGTTGGAATAATGTCTGTCAGCCCGCACTTGATCGCTATAGCCGACACGAAGGTGGCGCACCATGCGTCCGTATATTTTACCTTGTAACCTCTGGCGAGCGGAGTGTGTTCATTGTAAATATCAATGATTTTCTTGTGGCTCCCGTCTGACTCCTTGCAGCCGATATAGGAAGCCGCCGTGTTCACGAAGTTCTGTCTGTCGTTCATGTTATTGCCTCCTTCTGAGGGTGTAGTGGCTCCGGCTTTTGTGTATTTGTCATAATACTTTTGACCGTAGCTCGCCCGTTTGATTTTTACCGTTTCGGACTGATCGGCCGGTCTTTCAAAGTCGGTCAGTACCTTGTCACTTGCAGCCCTCACGCTGGTGGCTGTTTTTAGCGCAGCCAGCACGGAGGGGTAGCTTTTGCTCAGCTCTTTGTACAAAAATCCGAGCTGCGCCTCCAGATCCCCGATCGAAGCGCCGAGCGCCTTCACATAGTTGAGCAGCGCCTCCTTCCGGCTCCAGAACGTCCACTGTGCAACGCCGTAGCCCGCGGAGTCATGCACAAAATTGACATAGCTCCCGGAGTCTACGGCTGCGGTGTATGTGGCGTCCGTGAAACCGAGCTTTTTCTCGTAGGAGTTCTGGAGGTTCTGCGGGCTGATCCCGCTCTCGGCGTATAAGTTCCCCATAAGGCCAGCGACGCCGAAGTCGTTCGCGATCTTGCTTTTGAGGAAGTTCCACGCCTTTTCCTCGTTGTTTTTTCCTGTCAGTCCCATGTGTTCCTCCTTCCGTCAATAGGTTTCAAAGTTCGACGGCTCCGGTTTGACGCCATTCAGAGCCATGAGCTTGATCTTGTTTTCTGCCTTTGCCTTGGTGTAATAGAAGCCGGTCGCCGAGGCCATTTCTGCAAATACCGCCGGGATCAGATAGGCAAGCGCGGAGGTGTCCATGGTGATCCAGATCATGCGGCAGGAAAAGACGGTGATCGCTGTGGTGGCGATACTCACGCCCAGAAAAATGAGCTTTGAAAACTCAACCTTCTTTTTTGCTGCAGCGGCAGCTCGCATTTGCTGGATCTGCTCCCGGAGCTTTTTGTTTTCTTCGGCCAGTTGCCGGAGTTGTGGATCTGGATCCGCCGGATCCACAACGGCGTCCGGCCCGGTGTATTCCTCGCACATGGTTGTCGCCTCCTATTCGTAAATGGAATTGATCCCCTGTTTAGCCAGAAAGTCCTTTTGTGCGTGTTTGACTTTCGAGGCATACTCCAGCGCCGCGTGCATGTCTCCGTTGCAGTGAGCGTCAGGGATCCGCTGCACCGCTTTGGCCGTAGCCTCGCCGAGCGCGATCGCAGCATTTACGCCTTGGACGAGGTAAAACTCTTGTTGCTGCCGTAAGTTTTCGCGCCTCTCCATGTCCTCGCGCCGAGCTTCTTCCTCGGTCTCCCTCTTTTTGTCCTGTTTCTTGATGTTCCTCTCAATAAGCCAGAAGCAAAAGCCAGTTATGGCCGAGGGTATGCTCGCGGCTATGATTATTGCGGTTACGTCCATAGGTTCACCTCCTTGGCCTCTGCGGCCGGTTCTTTTCGTTTGAAAACTATATTGTTTGTGATCCACTTCTGGAGCCCGTGGGTGGAGCAGTGGCTCAGCATACCGAAGTAGCTCTGCATGGTGGCGTCCACTGCGTCGAAGTCAATCAGTCCTGCCTCGTATTCCTTGGCGATATACCGCATACGCGCCTTCATTTTCTTGACGCTCTGCTTTGTCGGCTTGCGGTAGCCGGGGAAGATCCGGCAGCCTACAAAGGTGATCCCGCGCTTTACGAGTCCGATCGTTGTCTTGCCGTTAAGTTCGAGGTGTAGCTCATTGTTGAGGTAGCCCTCGATCTTCACCTGCCACACGTTCAGCACTGCGGCGTATGGGTGCAGCAGCGCCATGTCGTCCATGTAGCGTTCGTAAAAATGCGCTTTCAGCTCGTGCTTGATATACTGATCCAACTCGTTAAGGCAGACGTTCGCAAGCAGCTGGCTGGTGAGGTTCCCGATCGGCATACCCACCTCAAAGAGCCGCTCCGAAGGCGGCACCTCGTCGGCCGTCTTTCCCGGAGGAAGCCCGAAGGGCGTGTGGTCGCAGTTGATGATCGTCTCCATGAGCCAGAGAAAGCCGTCCTCGTCCGGGTATTTGCGCCGCAAAATACCGAGTAAAACCTTATGGTCTACCCGGTAAAAATACTTTGAAATATCCAGTTTTAAGTAGTGCCAGCTCGGCCCCGGCTTACGGTCAACGAGTGTCGCCCAGTATTGCAGCCGGTCGGCCGCCCTTGTTGTACCTTTTCCCACCCGGCAACCGTAACTATGGTAGATCATGCCATTGTCGAGCTCTTTGTTGACTTGGAGATATACAGCCCACTGCACGACGCGATCCGGGAAGCTCAGCGCCATAATAAGGCGGCGCTTTGGCTCCGAAACATAAAACTCCCGGTATCGGCCCACCTTGTAAGTGCGCCAGATCAGGGAGTTTTGTATTTCAATCAGATTTTCCTCCAGCCTCGCAGAGAAGGCCAGCACGTCGCTGCGGTACCATTTCTCGCTCGCTGCTTCGTGGTATGCGTTCAGCAGATTTTCCCACGAGTATATACGTTCCAGAAGGGAAGGCTTTTCTACTTCTTTGATAGCCGTCACTCCTTCCATGTTTTTATAAAAAGGCCCGCGTGTGACACTCCTTGAAACGGCCGTCCCCCTACGGCCGCCACGCCGCAGGATCGCGGCCGCCCTTCACCCGCATAAAGCAGGAACGGCCAGCCTGCGCGGTTTGCCCGCCGTTCCCGGTCACTTTACCGGCAAACTGCACGAGCGTTCATCTTTGGCCTTGTCGGCCGGGAAATGCGTCCCTTTTGCCTTTGTGCTCCTGCAAGGCCGTAGCCCGCAGGACATAAGCAAACAAGGCAAGAGCGGAGCGGAAGCCGATGTTCGTGTTGACGTTGGAGCGGGAGTTGTTGCCGTTGAGGTAGAACACGCCTGCGTTCGTGCCGTTGTTCCAGTTGCCCCCGCGATACACGCAGCGCCCCCTTTTATCACGACACATTCCCCACGGGCGTGTTACTCGTTCGACTTTTTCCAGCCGCCCAGCATGCGCCCGATTTCGTTCAGTTCCTTGCTCCATACCTCATGGAGTCCCGGAGAGATCAGGCGATCCTCCGGTGAAACTGCGGTATCTACGAGGGAGCGCAGCACGTCCAGCTTCGTGTCCATTTTGTTCTGGAGCTCCATCCGGCGTTGGCCTCTGGCCCGGTTCGCCTCAATGCAGAGCTCCAGCATGTCCATAAAAGCGGCGGTCATGTGCTTGCGGTACTCGAATTTTTCCGGCTTTCGCATGTTATTGGTGCGCTCGCCCACTCGGATCATGGATCGGACGATACGCTGCCGGAGTTGTAGGTTGTCCATGTTGTTTCTCCTTACTGTGGTAAAGGGGCGGCTTTGGTGGGCCGCCCCTTAGCCAGATTTTCAGATTGCCAGATTACCCGATTTCCGGTATAAAAGCGGAGCGGAAGCCGATGCTCGTGTTGACGCCGGAGCGGGAGTTGTCGCCGACGAGGTAGAACACGCCCGCGCTCGTGCCGTTGGACCAGGCGCCCCCGCGATACACGCAGCGCTCGGCTACGCCGTTGTTCCACCAGAAGTAGTCGCCTTCGTAGTCAGCTTCCTGAGCGCCTTCGTCCGGGAGAAGGGCAAGGGAGCGGAGCAGGATCTTGGCGGCGCTTCCAACTGCTGCCGCTGCGGTGACTTTGCCGAAGGCGCAGCTGCGGCTTGCGTCCTGAGAGCTTGCGACGGTGGTTGTCCACTGCCATGCGCCGCTTACATAGTCCAGCTTCACGGTGCTGCCGGAGAGTTTCGCGGAGCTGTCGCCCACTTCACACTCAGGCTCGACGAGAGAGCCGTCTGCGGCGTTGATCGCTTTCCAGCACACGCTCGTCGTGTTCTGCGGGTTGTCCGGATCCGCTGCGTCGTTGTTGGCAAGGATCTGGAGCTCGCCCCATACAAGACGGATACCGCCCTGCCACTCCCACACGTTACCGTTCAGATCCCAGATACCGCTCAGAGTTTTGTCGTGGCTCCATGTGAGCGGGCCGGTGCCAGTTGCCACTCTGGCCGTGGTGCCTTCCGGCTGATCGCTGTCCGGGCCGTAGAAGGTCGTCGGGATCGCTTTGTAGTTGCTCTCGCGGGTGTCCTTTCCGTAGTTGTTATTTCCGTAAGGCATGAAGCCGTTTTTCTTGCACCAGAGAGCGATCGCGGCCCACTCGGCGTTGGTGGAGAGGTGCCAGCCTGCGCCCTTTGCCTCGCAGCGGGAGCGGGCGGTGTCGAAGTTGATACTTGCGGTCGGATCCTCGCCCGGCAGGCTGTACGCTGCCGCGATACTGCCGTCAGTCAGCTGGGTGGTGTGTACGACATTCTGGTACTTGGAGTACCAAAAGCCGGGAATTTCCTGCCCGTTTACGATAAATGCGGGGTGGGTGCTGTCGTTGCCGCCGGTCAGCACGTCGCTGTTCTTAAATTTTGGGATATATACCATAACGGACGGCAGATCCGCGTCGTCCACAAAGATTTCGTTGTTCGGGCACACGCTTTTGAGTGCCAGACTGGAAAGATCAAAGTTTGCCATTGTCATGTCCTCCTTTTTGTTTATTCAATGCTCCAGAGTACGAGCGTAACGTCGCCCATGTCGAGCGGGTTCTGCTCTCTCAGGATATTGTCGTGGTTCATGCCGTCGTCGCCGCCCTCTGCCAGAGGCTCGGTTCCTTCCTCCGTCTGGATCGGTGTCTCGGTGTAAGTAGCCGCCGGGATCATTACCTGCGCCACATAGCGCAGCCCGGACTCGGTGCCGATCGTAAGGTTTCCGGCCTTGTCCTTGCAAATATCCACGGTCACGTCCCAGTCTTTCTGGTACTTCGCCGCGTTAATCATCAGCTCATAGTCGCCGAAGATCAGGCAGGTGCCCGTCTGCTCGTAGGCGATTTTCGGGCCTGCGTTCTTTTCAATAACCTTTACATTGTTCTGATCTGCCATGGTTACATTCCTCCTTTAATTCTCAGTTTGATAGTGGCGTTTTTGGCGCTGCCGTCATAGGCCACCTTGAAGCCGTTCAGCAGGCGGCTGAAAATCTTCACGTCTCCGACGTTTCCGTCATGCTCCAGCACTTCGGCCTCCACGGTGTAGTCCGTGAAGTTTCGGGCCGTATTCAGGGCTACGGTTTCCACCGAGTTGTTGAACGGGAAGCTCTCGGAGTTTTCGAGAGTGATCGTCTGTTCTTCGGTGGCTACCTGATCGGCTGATAAGGAAGCGGAGATCAGGAGAAGGGCGGTCGCCAGATGTGCGTCGGAAATGCCTTCCTCCATGTTGTTGAAGTGCCCGGCGCTCTGGTCTGTGCCTTCCTGAATGACTTCCTCCGTTTCTTCGTCCACCACTCTGTCGAGCCAGTACGTTGCGTTATACATGCCTGTTTACCTCCTTCCTTTAGTCTGTTACTTCGTAGATCGGGATCGAGAGCTTAATCATGGTACCCTGTCCCTCTACCTTGTTGATCGTGCGCTGCTGGTATGCAGCGACTTCCCCGCGGGTGTCAATCAGCCGCGAGGCGTCGATCGTGCAGGCCACGGAGTCCAGTGTCGGGAAAGTGGCATAGATCACAAGCGTGTCGCCTTCGACGAGCTTTTTGTTGATAGCTCCCCGGTGCCAGCTGCCGCCGGTCTGCACTTCTATGGCGTGGATCGAGCGGAGCCACTGATCCCTCCGGTGTCCCATGAAGGTGTCATAAAAGTAGCTCATGCGGGTGTCCTCCTTTCGATTTATTCACCGCAGCGCCGTGTCCCACATTTCACGAAGCTATACGCCACGCTGGAGACTTGCAGCGCTGTAGCTGCTTTGTTTGTTGCGGCCGCGCCTATTGTGCCGCCGCCCGGCATGGTTCCGCATTTCTGCGTTCCCGCCTTCATAAATTTGTACAGCGAAAAAGCCGCCGCCAGATTGACGCCGACTGTGTGCCGCAGCGAGCTTCCTATGGTGCCGGGGCGCGGATATGTCCCGGCTTTCCGGGTAAACCGGTAGAGGATTTCCTGCGGTTCCGCTTCGATCCGGATCTCTCCTTTTACTACTGCGCCCAGGGTGCCCGGACGCGGGTATGTGCCGCACGTCAGTTCCCCGGCTTTTGTAAAGCCGTATAGGTGCAGCGTTTCCTCCGGATCCGTTTCAATGCTCGGCTTTACGATAAAGCCCACGGTCGCGATCCGCGGGCGAGTGCCGCATTTTACAAATTTATACCGGTGCAGCGAGCTGTCCAGCCGGTACTCAATACCCGGATCCGGCCCCTGCTGCCAGAAATAGAAAACGCCCGCAAGGTGCGAGCGTGCATTTTTCGCAGCCTTCACGGCCTCTACAAACTTATTAAAGTTCTGCGTGTCCGTGTTGGCGTTCGTTGTCAGTGCCACGAAGGTATAAGGAGAGTCGTACATTTCGTACCACTCCATGACGTAGCCCTCGCCGAAGTAGGCAGAGATCAGGCGCTCAACGGCCCATTTTGTCCCGCGCTTACGCTTGATCTGCTGGGCGAGCTTGATCGTCTCTCTTTTTTCGTCCAGACTCATGCCGGTGGAGTCGTACCAGTCAATATCCAGCTCCCACGCCAGCTCGTCGCATTCCGGCTCGTTGAGGCTGTCGATCTCGTCCCACGTCCGGATCGTTGGGATCCTGCTGCCGGGTGGCTGTATGAGCTGGTTCATAGCCTTGCTGAGTGCGATTGCTGCCTCGTCGTCTCGCATGAAGGCGGGCAGGAGCCGCACGAAGTCAAGATCTGATATTTTCATTCCTGCCATAGTCCCGCCTCCTTAGTCCTTTACTTTATGGGAAACGGTCAGCTTCCCGGAAAACTCGGCCACGGTGGTGCTTGGCAGTTCGGTATATACCGGTTTAATGATATTCACGCGGGTGGCTCCGGTCAGTCCTTCCTCCCAGTGAGGGCAGAGGATCAGCTTGCGCAGATAGTCCGGGTTTATGTCTTGGTCGAGGCTGGAGCCTTGCCAGTAGATATACTGGTCGATTGCCCCGCCGGATCCCTCCACATTCTCCACGACTTCGGACTCGTTCGCTTTCGTTGTCCAGTATTCCAGTTCAATGTCATACTTGTACGTTGTTGGAGCCTCCACCTGTACCAGATCGGTGAGTGGCCGCACGTCGTCGGCAGAGCAGGCAGCCAGCACGTCGGCCAGAATATCCTCGTCAGGGATTTCTCCACCGGCGCATATTGGCACGATCTTGACGCGCCCGTACATGTTCCGGGTGATCTCGATCTTTACGGTTTCCGCTTCGGACAGAGCCCCGGAGAGTGTAAGTGTCAGCAGTTCGTCGCTATATGTGGCGGTGTAGTCCGTTTCCGGCGTGGCTTCCGCTCCGCTTGCCAGATACACGGTTAAGGTTTCCGGCAGGAGGTTGGCACCGCCTTGGAAGGCGTGGCCGTCATATACTGTCAGCGTGCGCGTGACGGTTTCCGTCTCGGACTCCACCACCGCGTCAGTGACGAGCGGGTTTGCGGTCATGGCCCAGTATTTGTATGCTTTGGCTGGGCCTGCTGTGCTGAGCCGGTTTTCTGCTTCCCGTATCCTTTCCCGGTATGCTTCGTCGTCCTCGCGGTCGCCGCCTCCGGCTGTGGCCGTAGTATTGGTTACATAGTCAATCAGAGGCACGTCGGAGACGTCCACGATCTGAGAGATCTCTCCGATCGCTATGTCGTTGTAGTCGGTGCCGCCGCTTTCTGCCGTGGCCGATACCTCTACATAGAGGCTGCCAGCATAGAGCACGACGGTAGCGTCGGTCAGGAAATAGTGTACGAAGTCATTCGTTACCCGGATCCCGGCCGGTATGACAATGTTTGACGCTATGGCTTCGTTGATACCGAAGCGCAGCGTTGTGGTGGCGAAGGTAGGATCGAGGCGTGGTGTGTCTCGGTTTTCGCCCAGAGCGTCCAGCACGGTGCCGCGAGCGTAGCGGAGCATTTTCTGCTTGCAGGCGTCGTTGACGCTGTTATATACAGCCACGATTACCTCTGCCATGGCGTCGCCGAAGATCCGGCGCTCGTCACCCGGATAGAGCGGATCGTTGACTCCGTTCTCCAGCTCGCTGATAACGGTTTCATGCACCTGCTGGGCGCTCGTTTCTATAAATTGGAGCTCGCTCATTCGATTTCCTCGTCCTCCTTTCTTTCCGTGATATTCACGGTCATGCTAAAATCCCCGGATAACACGCCGGTGGGATCTGTGACGATTTCCTCAGCGTTTACCCGTGGCTCGTAGGTTTCGAGCACCCACTCGGCGTCGGCCGCTGCCGCGTCGGTGGCGTTTGGCTGGTCGATCAGGGCACCGTCCCGGCCCCTGAGTCTGTCGTATGCCACTTCGCCCCGCACGGTTCGCAGCAGGTTGGCCGCGCACACCTGCGGTAGCCCGTTCCCTTGTGCTCTCATGGCCTCCCTCCTTTACACGAGCGTGACTTCGCTCAGATATACCCAGCTGTTGATCCCGTCCGGGTGGCCGAGCAGCACCTTGTTTTGGCTTTCTTTAATCTGGCTTACCTTGTGGCTGCGTTCCTTTACCCAGTTCGGGATCGTTTGGCCGGTTGCGTACCTGCTCCCGGTCGGTTTTACATAGCAGCCGACTGTGATCGTCTTTTTTGGTGCTGCCTGCACTTGCGTGTTTGCCGGTTTGTTCTGGGATTTCGAGGCTGTGCTGGCCTTCACATTCAGGGCGGTGGTGCTTACCGGCACGCTTGTGGTGTCGGGATCGTACTCCTTAAATTCAAAGGATAGCGTCGCCAGCCTCATGCGTCCGAGGTCGTCGATCTCGACGTTGCTCACGGACACCTTGCGGAGCTGGAGCTTTGGCCCCAGTTTCTTTCCTCCCAGATAGAAATAATTCACTTTTGTGACAAGCTCTTTCCAGCTTTCGATCTCTGCCCGGACGTCCACACCCGCGCCGCTGTGCAGCACGGTGGTGAAGCTGAGCGGGAATAGATCCGTGCCTCGCTCGTTGGTGGTTTTCTTTTCCTCGGTGCTGGTATTATTGTCAGCTACCTGAGAATAGGAAAAGGCCAGCCCCTCCAGAGCGACGACTTTTTTCTGGGATACGGCCCATGTCTTTGAGCCCCATTTTGCCATTGTCGCCATGTTGGCCCCTCCTTACGTTGGCCTGCCGGTGGTGCCGCTGCCGGGTTCTATGCCTCCATGCCTGTGCCCGGATAAACTCACGCCGCTGGCGTTCACGTCTCCCTCTGGCACCGATATGGATCCGGCAGTCAGTCCGGGAAGGTAAGCGCCCCATTCGCCGTCGGCCCGGCCGATCAGCAGCCCGCTGGCGTCGTCAAACTCGACATATACCACCGCCGTGCCTTTTGTGAGGTTTCCCGTGCTCCCTCTGAGGTGCCACGGGATTACGATCTTGGCGGTCGGTTTTGCCCCGGCGTCAGAGGGGATCACGCGGGCGGTGTTGCCTTCTATTCCGGCGATTGTTCCCTTGTAGATATTCCCCATTTAGTAGCCCTCCAGCAGATCCCTGAAATAAATCGTTGACTTGTTTCCTACGAAGTCATGTCGGACTTTGTACACAAAGACGGTACCGTCCCACATGCTTGCCTTCGTTGTTTTTAGAGTCAGCAGGCTGGCGGCGGCGTACCCGGTCATTAGAGACTTGGAAAATTGCCCCGTGCGTCCGTATTTATTGGCATTTCGGAGCAGTCCCTTGGCGAAGCGGGCTGCTTCTGCGTTGCTGGTGACTTGGATCGGGCTCCCTGGCCGCAGTATGGCGCTGTTGGAAGCGTCTGCCACATATTTGCCGGAGTAGCTCCCGCTCGCCACCTCGCAGGATCCGAACATGGTGTCGCGGTTATCCTCGTAGGTAAAGACGCCGTTTTCGTCCACTGTTAGGCTGCCCGCGGGTTCCTGCTGCTCAATATAATGCTCGTTATACGCGAGCAGAGAGCCGTCAAAAATAAGCATTTGGCAGCCCTCCAGCATACAAAGACGAGAAAAGAGGGAAAAATCCCCCTCATTGTCTTGCTTGATATACGGGTAAACCTGATCTTCGCACCCGTAGTTTTTGAACACGAGGCCATGGTTCCCTGCAAATTCATTCGCCAGTTGCAGGAAGCGCACGCCCTCCCAGCTTTTCGATTTCCGGATCTTTGCCGTTTTCGGCATAGACATGGCCCGGATCGTAAAAAGTCCGTTTTCTGGTTTCATGGAGTGAATGAACATTTTACCGGTGTCGCTTGCGCCTTCTTTGAAGCGTACCGTGTCACCGGCTGCCGGTTGCCATTTGCTCCATATTCCCTTGGTGTCGTTGAAACGGATCACGAGCGTGTCGGCTTGCTTTTCTGCGAACATCTCATGCACGCAGTAGTTCACTGACACGTCGTTGTATATGTCCGTCCCGTTATAGTAGAAATTCACGAAGCGTCCAGCTCCGGGATTTCTTCTCCCCGACGCCACGGCGGCAGAGTTTCCGGCGTCTCTGCGTCCTCTACGATTGGCAGCCGAAGGGCCACGTTCGCCTCGAAGATCAGAACGTCCGCATAGTCGGGATTAAATTCAATGATGTAGTGGGCGAGGGTTTCCTCGTTATACATTTGCAGCGCCAGAGCGTCGAAGGTGTCGCCCTCGCGTGTGACGTATTCCAGATAGCCCGTTACCCTACGCATAAAGCGCCACCTCCCTTGCCTGAATAAATTCCTCCAGCCAGTCGAAAAACTCGGCTTCGTGTGCTTTGAGGCGGGCCATAAAGTCGTCGGCGTCCTCGCCAGATCCTTCCGTCTGGATCTGTGGGCTCCATGTGAAGCCGGAAAAGTCGTAGTAAATGACGGTGCTCGTGTTGTTGGCAAGGCTTCCCAGAGAGAAGTCGTCCAGAGAGAGCAGCTTTCCGGCTGTATTCGTGAGCCCTGCGCCTTCCCCGGAGGAAGTTCCGAGGGTTCCGAGTAGCTGTCCGGCCTTCTGCCAGATAGCAATATTTTGATCTCGGTAGGCAGGATCGAACGAGATTACCGCCTCCATGCCTTCCTCGCCTGCGATTGATACACCGTCGGTAAAGCCGCCGGTTGCAAGCATTGGAATGTTCGGTATATTGATCCCGAAGGTGTTACCGCCTACGATTGGCACCCAGTCCGGGATCGTTACGCTGATACTGTTCAGCGCGTTAATTGCCCCGTTTATGAGGCCGATCACAGCGTTGATCGGGGCCTTTACGATTGCGACGAGCCCGTCCCAGAGGCCGCCGAAAACCTGAACGACTCCGTTCCATGCTTGGCTCCAGTTTCCGGCGAAAACGCCGGTTATAAAGTCGATCAGCCCTTGGAAAATAGAGATCAGGCTTTGCACGATCGGCTGGATTGCCTGAATTGCAGCTCCCAGCACTGAGGTGAAAATATTCGCCAGTGCTTGCAGGATCGGCATGATCGGCTGCAGCACCGTGTTGATGAGTGACATAAAAATGTTAATCAGTGGCGTGATCGCCGACATGATAAGGTTCAGTATCGGCTCCACCAGTGAAATGATGAGGTTCAGGATCGGCTGCAGCAGTGACACGATCATGTTCAGGATTGGTGTCAGCATGTTGAGGATCTGGATCAGGATCGGGAGCACTGCCTGAATAATCTGCATAATAATCGGCAGGATCGTGTTAAGTAGCTGAATAATCACCGGCATGATCGCGGTCACAATCTGCGAGAGGATCGGGAGCAGCGCGTTGATTAGCTGCACAAATACCGGGAGGATCGCCTGAACGATCTGCATTAAAAGCGGGAGCAGCGCGTTGATAAATTCCACCAGCACCGGCAAAACTGCCTGAATGATCTGCATTATTACCGGGAGCAGTTGATTGATTAAGTCTATCAGGGTAGTGAGCACCGTCTGGACGATCTGCGTCAGGATCGGGAGCATTTGGTTTATAAGGTCAATAATCACCGGCAAAATAGCGCCGATTAGCTCCACCAGCACCGGGATCACTGCCGAGGCAATTTGAGCGAAGGCAGAGAGTACGGTCGCCGCGATCTGTTGGATCAGCGGCATTAGCTGGTTAATCATTTGCATGATCCCCTGTCCGAGCTCTGAAAAGCTGGCTTGCAGTTCAGCCCAGATCGCTGTTACATTGGCCCGAAAATCCTCATTTGTCTGCCAGAGGTACATAAAACCGGCAGCCAGAGCGGCCACGATTGCGATCACGGCCATAACAGGCCCGGAGACTGCTCCGAGGGCAGTCGTAAATCCGGTGATTGCCCCCTTTATCTTTCCAAACTGCGCCACGAGTGAGCCCCAGTTCATAGCCACCAAAACGGCGCTGAGGGTTCCCAGTGCGAGGCCGATCTCAGGCAGGTGGGACGATACCCAGTCCACCGCCGGGGCTACGTTTGCGTTCACATAGTCCACGGCCTCCTTCATGGCGGGTGTGAGTTCTTCGGCGACGGGCTGCACCACTTCGGACTTGATCGTGCGCCCCAACTGGGAGAGCGAGCTCTCCAGCGTATCATAGGCGGCGCTATCAAGCTGCGCCATGGCGTCGGAAGTGCTCTGGATCGCGCCCTGCGTGTCCATAAGGGACGCCACGGTGTCAACGCCCAGATCCTCCCACATAGTACCGAACAGGCCGACGCCTGCCTGATATTGCAGTGTCGCGTCGTCGCACTCTTGCAGAGCCTCCATAATGTCGCCGATTGCGGCCTGAGCTTCCGGCCCTCCCTTGTTAAACTGAGCGATCACTTCTTCGGTATTTAGGCCGAGCTGTTCGAGGTACTCGTTTGCCGTGCCGTCGCTCATTCGTATGTTAAACTCCTTCACGGCGTCGCCCAGTTTGTCAATGCTCCATGTTCCAGTCTCGGCTCCGTTTGCCAGCATGTTGAACATGTCGTCGGCAGAATATCCGGCGTTCCGAAACTGTACGCTGTACTCGTTGATCGTGTCCAGAAGGTCGTCGTTTTGGTTCAGTCCTTCTTGCGCCCCTTGCACGATAAGGTTAAACGCTTCCTCTGCACTTATTCCAAACTGATCCGTGAGGCTGTTCGCGGCTCGCAGGCTTTCCACCACATCGAAGCCGAACACGTCCTCCAGCGCGATCGCGTTCTTGGTTATCTGAGCCAGCGAAGCCTTGTCCAGATCGTCGGTCATTTGAATGACGGTGGAGAGTTTTTCCGAAACGTCGCCGAGGCTGTCGCCATAGTTGGAGTTATAAACTTCGTACATGACGTCCTCGAAACCTTCGAGCTCCTGAGCGGTGGCTCCGGTTCTGGCGCTTAGCATGGCGAGAGAAGTGTCTCCCTCCGTTGACAGTTCCTTGAAGGCGTCCACTGCCTTATTGATACCCTCGGTCACGAGGTTGGCGAGGACATTTTTCAGCACCGTGTAGCCCTCGCTGGAGTTTTCCGCGTCTTGCCCGGCGTCCTCCAGAGAGTTTCCCAGTTGATCCGCTGCCTGATCGGCGGCGCTTAACCTCTGCCGGTTCTCGTTCAGATCACCGGAAAGCTGGCTGATCTGGCTCGCCAGTTGCCGTGCTTCGTCTGAGGTTTCCCCCTGTTCGAGTGCTACGTTGGCGTAGGAGCGGCGCAGTGTTGCCAGCTCGTCCTCCTGCTCACTGATCTGTTTTTGCAGCCTGCTGTATGCGTCGGCTGTTTCTTCTTGCCCTCCTGCGAGTTTCTGGGCGGCTTGGTGAGCCGCTTCGAGAGCTCCGCGGTTTTCGTTCAGTTCACTGGACAGGTCTTGGATTGTATCGGCAAGCCTGAGAGCCTCGTCGGTGCTTTCTGATCCGCTCACGATATAATCTTCGTATCCGCGTTGGAGGTTTTTCAGGACAGACTCCTGTGTGCTAATTTCTGCCGCTAACTTTGCGGCGGCTCCGGCAGACTCCAGCGTCTCTTGGCTCATTTCTTCGAGTCGGTCAACGGCCTGCTTTATAGCTTGCTGTAAAGACGGGCTGAGGGTACCGGCGATCTCGATCGTAGATTGTAAGGTCTTGCCCGCCATGTCCTCACCTCCGTTTCCTTACATGTTTGGGCTTAAAATGCGGCCGGTTCTTCTCCATGCGTTTTCTTTCTTCCGCGAGATCCTCGGCCGCTTCTGCATATTCAACAATAAAGTCTATTACTCGCTTTTTTTCGAGGTCTGCCGTGCTGGTGTGGTAGACTCTGGCGTAGTCTCTGTAGGCTCGCCGGAGTCGTCGCCCGTTGATGTTTTCTCCCCCGACGCGAGCATAAAATTTCGGCCGATCGTCATAACCTCCACCACGTCGTGCCCTTTGATCCTTTCGAGGTCGGAAAAATCATAGGAGGGGTTCACGGCCACAATGGCAGCGAAGCCGAGGTAAAGGTGGAGGCTAAAATCAAACTCAGCCGCCGGGGCGATAGAAATATCTTTCCGGCCTGCTGCGGCTTTCCTGCGCGACTCAGCCGTCGCAAAAAGGATCCCGTCGATCTCGTTCGAGTCGTAGGTCACTTCGGTGATTTCATTCCCGTTAATCAGGATCGGATTTTTCAGGCGCAGCGTACCCTTGATCGGGTTTTTTGTTACTTCTTTCATGCTTTGGCTCCTTTCACAAAATAAGCCCGCCAGAGGTAAGTCCGGCGGGCCGTTCATTCAGATAATCATATTTAGAGCAGGTTGTTGATCTGGCTCATGTAGTCCTTGCCGTTGACACGGAGGATCTGGCTCAGTCTGTCCACGCACATGTACTCCGCGCCGTTTGCGTAGATCTGCATACGGGTGACTGTGTAAGTGCCTTCCGCTTCGGTTGCGGATCCGATTTCGACGCCCAGCTCAGGAAGCGCCGCAGGCATAACACGGACAAAAGCCTTGCAGCCCTCAGTCCCCTGAGTGCCGTCAGACTTGACGACGTTCTGCACCCAGCGAAACTCAAGGTTCTGCTTCTCCAGACGTCCCAGACGGCTGAGGCCCATGTCCACGCCGATCTTGGTGATCGTGAGCTCCATATTTTCGAGAAGTCCCACAAGCGGCACGGTCATGTTACCCATTGCCATGACGTCAGCGGTCATAAATTCGAGGCCCGGAAGGGTGAAGGACACGTCCTTAGCCACCAGCGTGTTGTCAGCGTAGACGGTATCAGCCACCACCGGCCCCTTAATATCCAGCCATTTTCCCATTTTTCTGCACCTCCTTATTCAGACTCAAAGAAGGACTGAAAGCCCTCATCTGTATAGCACACGCGAGCAGTCCCGGATTTGAACGGTGGCGTAGGCGTTGCGGAAATATCCCACACAAAGTCGCCGTTCATCATGTCGCTGGTCGGGTTCGCGCTCTCCAAAAATTCCACCGTAGGCGTGCCGATCAGAGCGCCGATCCCCAGAAGGGTGTCGAGCTTCTGTTTCTCAAAGTTCAGGATCGTGTCCTTGTCCTGCGGAGTCATGGGGGAGTCGATCTCCGTTCCGTGATCCAGCTGGAAGCTGTTTGTGATGTGCATAAGCATACGGATATTGTTATCGAAGATTGCGCGGGCGTCCATGCTGCCGTTGTAGGTGTATGCCGCTGTATGCGGGCCCCAGAGTACCCACTGACCGGCCCAGAAGCAGGCCGTTGTAATACCTTTCTCGTTCAGGCTGTTGGCGGTCTGCTGATCGAAGCCGCGGCTCTTGGAGTCTGCCCCAAAATACTGAGCCGTTGCCATGATCGCCTTATTAGACGGAGACTCGAAGGGCACGCCGTCGTTCTCCAGATCCACGCGCAGCATGGTAGCGCTTCCCACGGTAGAGAGGTGGAACACGCGGCCGCTACCGTCTTTTACCTGCGGCCAGTACACTTTACTGCGCTCACTGTTGTAGCCGTTTTCCTCGGCCCACTCCAGTGCCTTTGCGATCGTGTCGATCTTCTGGCTCTTGCTGTCTATTAGAGGAATATCGGCGTTGACGAAGCCGTCCCAGTGGCCGTTGAGCTTCTGGACAGTGCTCACCATAGCCTTGTAAACCTCTGGGATATGGCTCCAGCCGGGTGCCGCCAGAATGTTGAGGACAGCATTGTGATACTGATAGAGCAGAGACATAGCGTGCAGGCCGGTGTATTGGCCGTCTGCCGTTTCCTGCCCGATAATGTCGTCGGACTCTACCGCCGAGGTGTCCACGGTGTTGTAGGTGCACTCCAGACTATCGGAAGCCAGATCTTTAAGAAGCTGCACCACGACGGTGCCCTTGTTAAAGTTATAGCTGAGGGAATAGTCCACGCCTTCGGCCTTTTCGGCGATCGCGAAGGTGTCCAGAATAATGTCGGAGCTTTCAAACTCTGTCCGGTTATTCTTGAAGGTCAGCGTTTTGGTGGTCTTTTCTGCGTCCTTGTGAACGTCCGGATCAAGGACGTTTACGACGTAGATCGGGCCCACGTTCCCGACGGTATTATCGAAGTGCTCTGCGAAGGCTTCGCAGAGTGTGAAGTCGGCCCAGTTCTGTGCATAGCCGAGCTTGCTCTGAGCGTCGCCCATGTCAGTGAGCTTGATCGGCATATTGACGAGATCCATATCAGCGTAGCCCCGGATCAGGTTTACCGGTGCAGTGCCGATGTAGGCGGCTACGACGTTGGCCTGTGTGGTGCTCGCCACTTTGCTGTCGCCGATTTCGCCGTAGGCTCCATGTTTATAAGCCATAGTTTTGCCTCCTTATCATAAAAAATCTTCATATTGTTTCGGGGTTGCAGCGGTCACGCCTGCCTCCAGCGTGAATGTGATCCAGTTATGCCAGTACGGGTAATAGTCCCAGATGTTCCCTTCCTCAGTAAAAAGCCCGTACTTGATCCCTTGTTCCTTCACGAGTCGGTGGCCTGCGATATATTCCGCATTTTCAACTTCCCGAAGCACCAGATCGGCGAAGTTGAACGAGTCCCTCCAGCCGTTCATGTTTCGGGTGTATGTTTTTGCAGCCTCCCCCGTGGCGTGGTAGTAAGAATACCCGCCGAGTGCTGCATTGTTCGGGCGAGGATAGTATATTTCCCCGCCGTGTTCTCCGGGGTTCCAGCAGGCAAGGCAGAGCCGAAACTGGAGCCGACGCTGCCGCTTTATGAGGTCGTCGCTCCCTTCCATGAGCTGAGCGCATACGGAAGGGATCGGGGCCGGTACGTTCGGCGGCAGCCTGTCCTTTCCCGGAGTGTACAAAGGGAAGGCGGCCGGGTGTACAAACTCCACGTCGTAGTCGGTGTCGTTCCGGTAGTCGTCCGGGAGTTTGAGCTGGATCTGGCTGCATACATTTTCCGCGAGCCATTTCACCAGATTGTCGATACTATCAACAAGTAACATGGCGCACCTCCTTAGCCTGTTCTGTTCTGGCGTAGAGCTACCTCAATGAGTCCCATGTCGGTGCCTGAGTTTGTCACGATCATTTCTCGGCCGTCCACGTTAAGCAGTCTGCCGGGTTCCATGTCTGCCGGAAAGTCTGATTGCTTTCCCATAAGCAGCATGTCGGCCTCTACGAGTCCGAGGATCTGCCCCTGCTTGAGCTTTACGAGTTGATCGTTGTCTACTACTACGGGTATCTGTTTCCCTTCGACGCGGCGAAGTTCGGCAAACTCGTCCAGATTGAGGAATACCGTGTCAAGATCCTGCTGGATCTGTTCTTTGAAGGTCACGAGTTAGTCCTCCGGCTCTTTGGCGGCTTTCGCCTTCGCGTCCTCGATCATGGCGATTACTTCTTTTTTGCTCCGGATCTTGCTGGCGTCTACGCCATACGCTGCAGCAGTTTCCCGGAGTTCTGCCATTTTCATTTTGCTGTATGCCGGATCCTCGTCCGGCTCCTGCACATATACCGCGACACCGGCAGCCACCAGCTCAGCTTCGCGGGTTTCGGCAAGGGAGAACGGAGCCGATCGGCTTGTCATAGCCTCAACGACTCCGTTTATTTTCAGGCCATAAGTGCCTTTAATCATTTTTATCATGGCAGCCTCCTTACTCTGGATCTACAACGTCCAGATCCGGCGGCAGCTCGTCGTCCTCGGCGCTTACCTCTACTTCCTCGGCTACGATCGCGGCGATATAGTCAGCCTTTTTCTTTCCTTTCACTTCCACGCCCATGTCGGCCGCGAGTTTTTTCAGCTCGTTATAGTCCCAGCCTTCCAGTTCCTCGGCGTCGAGGTGTCCCTTTACCGTCTGCTCCGGCTCATTGTCCTGCTCCGGTTCGGCGTCGGCCTGCTGTGCAGTCTTTGCGGCAGTTCCGGCATAAATAGCCACGCCCAGACGGACAAGGCGGTCGGCCTGTTCGTCACTGCACTCAAAAGCCCCGTTTTCCGGGGTTTTAAGTGCGTGGCGCTTCACGCCGTTGGCGTCGGTGTAGCAGATCCCGCAGCCGCCGCGGGTTACTCTAATTTTTTTCATGCTGCGCTCCTTTCTGCCGTGATTATTCCGTCACGACTTTGGCTGTAATGAACGGGTTCTCGTTGTTCGGCATGCAAAGAGGTGCAGATTTCAGAGTTACCTCGCGGACGTCGTGTGTGGCGTCGCTGAGATACTTCGGCACATTCATGCCGGTATAGGTATGAAACTCTCCGTCGGACTGCTCCACCTGAGTGATCGCTCCGTACACCGTGCGGCCAGCAGCCGGAGCGCCTACTGCGATAGTGCCCGCCGGGATATAAGGCGTCACGGTTCCGTCTACTTCGGTGTAGTTGTCCTCGTAGCTGAGCACGTCTACCATGTGGCCCTTGATATTCAGGCGGCAGATCTTTGTCGCGCCAGCCGGAAGGGTTTCGGGATCCACACCGCCGATCTGGTAGTTGCGGTTATCGAGCAGCTTCAGGATCCACTCGTTGCTCAGGATAATGTCGGCCACGTCAGGAGCCACCAGCACGTCCGTGGCCGGGAGCCCGCGAGTGGTCAGCATGGAGATCATGGACGCCATGTCGCTGATCATCTGCTTTCCGGACGCTTCGGTCGTTGTCCAGTCAGCGGAAGGGGTATAGATCGCCGGGTTGGTGCTTCCGTCGTAGTATCTTACCTCCCTTTCCTCGAAGTGCTCGAAGTCGTCCACATATTCGTCCATGGTGCAGGCATTTGTGAAAATCACCTGTGCCGCCATGGCTTCCTTGCGTCGTGCGTTCATGCCGCGCAGCTCGTCCAGATCGCCCAGCATAATGACGCCCTGTCTCTGCTGAGGGGTGAGGGTGGGGTAGAGTGCCTCCCCGAAGCCGCGCTTTCTCAGGTCGTCAATGGTGAGCGGACGCTTCGGTGCGATATAGGACGGAGTAAAGCGTCTCATGGTGTAGCCGTCGCGCAGGATCGTGATCCCGCCTTTTCTGGGTGCCACGAACGGGGCCGCCTTTTTGTGTCCCTTCTTGTATTCCACCAGCACGTCGTTGGTGGCGAAAATGTCGGTCGCCGCATTGGTCGGGAAATACCGATCCAGAAGGAACGTGTGCAGAGGCGGGAGCTGCTGGACAGAAGCCAGCAGTGTGTGAGTATCATAAAAATTAAAAGCCATTTGTCTGTCCTCCTTCTCAAATTTCTACCGCGTCGGAGATCAGGATCCCAACGCCGCGCAGTGCTTCCTTGTCTGCCGCGCTGAAAGTGTGCTCGTCGTCCATAATCAGGGCGTTGCTGTTAAAGTGTCCGGTGCGGTATGCCACCGCTGTTTCGTCGTTGGCGGTTCCCACGGTGACTTCCTCGGCCAGCACGCAGTTAGCCGTCAATGTCTCATTGGAAACTGCCGCCGTGCCGAGGATTACATACTTACCGTCTCCGGCAGTTCCACCAGACAGAGCCAGCACGGTGCCGCGCTTGTAGGTCGTCTCAGCGGATCCATTGCGGATCACAACGGAAAACGGCTCAGCCGGAGGATATAAACCGTTAATCAGGTTATCATAGCCGACGGTGCCGAGAGTTTCGTCGAGTCTCTTACTCATTTCTGTGTACCTCCTTTGCTCATGTTATAGGCGTTTACTACCGCCTGAATGTCTGCCGCGTCCTGTTCTTCCTTGCTGGCAGGAGTGCCGCCGTTCGGAGCCGCGCCTACCTTGGCAGCGCCGGACGCTGCGCCGTCTGCCGTGTAGTTTTTGAGAAACTGCTGACCGGACGCCGCGCTCTGCTGCATAACGCGGAAGCAGAGCTCCTGCGCAGTGCAAGGCTTATCACCGTACTTGGCGTCATGGACAAGCTGCTGATCCGGGATAGAAGCAGCGATCGAGTCAATGTCCGCGAGTCGCTGGCGCTCCGCGGCCACGGCGTCAGTGGTCTGAGTCTGAGCTGCGTTTCTGGCCTCCTGCTCGATCTGACTTACCAGCTCCGGCTCCTGTGCCCTTAATTCTTCGAGTGTCATGTGGTTTTTACCTCCTTCTGTTTTTGTTGCCGCCTTGTTGGTCGGCCTCTTATTTGCCGCCGGACGTTTCGCCGGTTTGGCACTTCTCTGGATCGGGATAGTTCCCGGTACATTATGCAAGCCCTCAATGTTGTGGCTTACACCGTTGACATAGAGGACTTTCCGATCCGAGCTCATGCTCATGTCTGGATCTTCCTCGTCCTCCTTTAAGGCGTCTGCGAAGCCCTTGTCGAGAGCTTCCCGCCCGGTCATCCACGTTTCTTTTGTCATCATGCTGCGCAATGTATCAACGCCGAGCCCGGTCTTTCCGTCGTAGATTTCGGCGACGGCCCTCTCGCTGGCGTCCATGCCCTTAATGAGCTGCTTCATATCCTGAATGTTCAGGCTGTCCCAGAGCATGACGCTGACGCCGTGGATCATAATCAGGGAGCCGGGGTACACGGTCACGGTATCACCGGCGCACATAATCACGCTGGCGGCACTGGCGGCGATCCCTTCTACAACGACGTTCACGTCGCCAGAGAGCGCTTTCAGTGCGTTGTGGATTGCAATACCGGTGTAGAGATCGCCCCCGCAGCTGTTGAGTTTTACGGTGATGTGGGCTTTATCCTTCACGGCTGCCAGATCCTCCATGAAGCCCTCCGGCGTGATATAGAGGCCGGGTTCCGGTTCGCCTGTCCACCAGTCAATCGGCTGCTGGCTCATAACGTCACCGTAAAGGGTGATCTCTCCCTCGTCCTCGCTGACGCTAGCCACATTCCAGAATTTTGTCGTTGTGGCTGTGGGAGTTGCTGCCGGAGCCGGGCCCATGCGCAGGCTATGTTGTGCTTTCATTGGCTGTCCCTCCTTGTATGGATTGTTTGATCTGCTCGCTTATGATAAGGCCCCGCAGAGCCTCAGCGCCCCGCTTGCGAGCGTTTTCGGGGTTGTGTGGGTTATTGTCTCCCTCTGCCGGTTCCCCACCTTCTTGCGGCTGCTGTGGGCCTCCTGAGCCGCTTCCACTTTGGTGCGGATCCGGTGCATTGCCTCCGAGCTTTTCGTTTTCCCTCTGGAGCTGTTCGACATTTGCGTCCCACTGGCCGCCATTGAGTCGGATCGTGCTCTGCTCGTGGGTAGAAAAGCCTTCGCTGCACGCGAGGATCTCTGCGGTGATTTCTTTCACCGGATCGAGCTGCCCCTGAGACGGGCCCAGCCACTCGCTGCCGAGATAAGCGGCGCGGATCGTCGGGTTGTCGAAAAATCCGGGCGCATAGATACGCCCACGGGCCACGGCTTCGCTCATCCATACTTCGTAGCACGGGCGGCAAAAGTCGTCTGCCAGCCATTCCCGGCGCATTTTGAACGCCTTCCACGCTTCCAGAAGGGCGGCACGGCTGGCAGAGTAGGAGCTATTAAACTGTTTCAGCAGAAGATCCGCAGGGACTTCCAGAGCTGCTCCTACCTGTGCGCTGATTGCTGCCACAAATTTGTCGAAGCTGCCGTTCGGGTGCGTCGGGTTTGCAAACTCCACGCTTTCCCCCGGAGCCATAACATTGACTTGTCCGGGGCCCATGCTGTAATCGTTGGGGCCTCTCGGTTCTCCCGGAACGTCCGGATCCGTTTGGTTGAACGGGTTCTCGTCAGTGGGGGCCTCCGTTTTAATGAAGGCGGTATAAAAGGACTCCACCACCGCGGCCATGAGCTCGGACTCCGTGTATCTGCGGATCTGGAGCAGTGGCTCAATGACCTGCGCCAGGTAGCTGACGCCCCGGTACTGATCCGGGCGCTCGGTGTCAATGATGTGCAGCACGTTAGGGAGTCCGGTGTGTTCCTGATAAGCCAGCACCCGCGCCCATGTTGTCGTCGGCGCTCCGAGCTCGAAGGGGTAGTTGCTGCGTATATGGTAAGCTACCACCATGCCGTTGCTGTCAACCTCTACGCCGTCGTAGATCGTGTTCCCGTTATCCGGGTTTCTGCCGGTCGTATAAGTGACAGAGCCACCGGATCCGTAGCCTCCCGGCGTTGCGATCCTGTCTGACTCGATCAGGTGGACGCGCAGCGAGTAGGGGAGTAGTCGGGTGACGGGGTACTGCTTAATCAGCCCGATACAGTCGCCGGATAAGAGCCATGATACAAGTGCGAGCTGTTGGAGTCCGTAGAAGTTGTTCATGCCGGTAGCGTCGCAGGCCCGTTTATCCTTCGCCCAGAGATTAAACTCCCGCTCTGTGGTTTTCTGCCATTCTTCGGCTTGCTCCGGTGTGAGTCCCAGCACCTCCCTGTCGATCCGGCTTTTCAGCCGCAGGCCGACACCCACCACATTTGTGCGGTTGGTTTTGATCGCTGAGGTGGCGACGGGGGCGGCCATGTAGAGCATACGGGAGCGTTGCCGTAGGGTGTAGTTGTTAAAGTCTATATCCTCATGCGAGGATCCACTGGGAGCATTGAAGCCCTTCACGGCCCGCTTTCTCCAGCTGGCCCCAGCTTCCCCGTACCCTTTGTTCTGCGGCCGCACGTCGTCGGGCAGATACATTCCCATTTCCTTGTGGTATCTGATTTTACTCACCTCCTTGCATGAAATAAAAAACGGCGCAGCCGTGGAAGTAAAGGAGCGAAAACCTCCTTCGGCCGTGCCGTAGTAAAGCCGGAGCGTTCCGGCATTTACCCATTACCAGTCGCGTGGGACAACGCCCAGCGCTCTGCGAGGGGCTCGCCCCTCCAGTTCAGCCTCCAGCTCCCGAATCCGGGCGCGGAGCTTTTCGATCATGTCCTGAATGTCTTTCAGGGCGGTGCTGTAATATTGAATATTGCGGGAGCCGATCCCGTAACTCTGCACGCCGTTCTTTGCCAGCATGTCGGCCTCGCGCTCCAGATAGGCGTCAAGCCTTCGGCGCGTGGTTTCGAGCTCCTGCTGTATGGTCGCTTTTGATCGTGCCATAGTGTTGCCTCCTTACCATTCATCAAAATACCGCGCCGCATTGTTCTGTCGGCGCTGCTGTGCCGCAGCCTTTTTCGGTCGCGGATTTTCCGGCAGGTTTCTGAGCCTGCGCTCCACGGCTTCCATGTCCGGGTTGAGGATCCGGAAGCCTCCGAGTGCATAGTTTCGGCAGTCGAGGGCCTCGTTTCGCTCATGTCCGGGGATTTTTACCCACGCCCAGCGGTTCCCCCGCTTGGTCTGAGTAAGCTCCAGCTTTTCAGACAGTAGCCCATTGAAATAATAAGAGTCATACCCATAGCCTTCGCCACGCGGGAAATGGCAATATTTCGCGCCCGGCTCCTGCACTTTTATATTTGACATGATCGCCTCTTTCCCGGCGTCTACGCCGAAGGTGTAGAGCCAGCAGGTGATCCGTTTGTTGTCTTTGATCGCTACCTTAGAGGGTGGCGTCACGAAGGGGATCCCGTCGCCGCCTTTTCCTTTGATAGCAAAAACGCGCTGATTTTTCCGCGCCCGGCAGCGGGCATAAACTTCTTGCGTATAGTGGCCGCCGGAGTCCACGCATGTGATCGAGATCCGCAAGCCTCGCTTGCTGTCTTTGAAGCGGTAGACATGCCCGATCACGTCGTCGAGCTGCTGCCATACGTCGTCGGTGTCTGGCTTTCCCATGATGTAGCCTTTTTTAATGCCCCATGTTTCGCCATAATAGCCATGTCCCACGACTTCGTACTCCAGTCGGTTGTCCTGCGTATCTACGCCGCAGGTAAGCACGAGCACACCCTCCGGCAGTTCCACCGGGGATCCGTCTGCGTTGGTTCCGTAGTCCTCCCGGCGGGCCAGCATGGTGTCCTCGTCGATAATGCCGCCGCGATCCTCCCAGAGTTCGCCCAGCAGCGTGTTATAAACAACTTTCAGCTTTTGCGGCTCGTCCTTTGCCTGTAAAAATTTGAGGACGATCTTTTCCCATGGCGTCCACGGGGACGAGAAGGCGTTCAGCCAGAAGGAACGCACGCCAGTGTCGTAGGCGTCCGGGTTTTCTGCGATCCACTTTGCAGGCTGTCGTCGCATGGTTTCCTCTGGTATGAGGCACCCGCAGTTCGGACAGGCCCATGAGATCGGCCCGTCTACGCTGTACACCTTTTTCCCGCGTACCTTTTTGACGGTGTGCTTGTAGTGGATCCGGTCGAATATGATCTCGCCATACTCGCCACACTCCGGGCACTTATGGCACCAGCGTTCCTGTGTGCCTTGGTAGTAGCTGCTCTCAATGTTTGAGGCCCCTTTTATTGTCGGGGTTGATACCTCGACGGCCTTCGCATTATAAAAGGTGGTCTGTCTGGCCTCTGCCAGAGCCCACGGATCGCCCTCGGTTCCAGCGCTGATCGCCCAGCGGTCGCGCTCGTCGCCGATAATATAGCGGGCAGGAGTGGAAGCCAGAGCCGACGGGCTATTGGATCCTGTGATTGTTAGCATACCGCCGGGGAAGGATTTCTGGAGGATCGTGTTCCCGGAGTCCTTCGCTTTAATGTCCGAAACCTTAGCTTTCAGCACTTTGCTGTCCCGGATCATGGGGGCGATACGCAAGCGGGAAAACTTGCGGGCGTCGTCAAGTGTGGGCTGCACAAAAATGATAGAGCCCGGATCTTGGTCTATGATGTAGCCGATTATATTCAGCTCCAGCTCAGACTTACCTACCTGAGACGCTGCCACCATGACGATCTTTCGGATTTTCGGATCCGTGAACGCTTCCATAGGTTCCCGGAGGTATGGAGTTCGTGACGTGCGCCACGGGCCTGCCTCTGCCGAGGTTTCCGGGGAAAGTCGCCGGTGCTTGTCGGCCCACTCGGCCACCGTCAGTTCTTCCGGCGGTTTGAAGTTTTGGACTGCTGGGCCTATGGCCGCGTTCAGCCTCTTGGCGGCTTTTTTACTCGTCGGTTTCTTCATCTGCGAGCGCGTCGCTCCAGCCTTCGCGATCCCTTACGCGCCGCCGGTATGCTTCGGGATCATATTGATAGCCCGCGAGCTCATTCAGTATCTTGTAGCACTCAGTCCGGATCAATGCCGAAGCCTCGGCGGGTGTCTTTGCTTGCACAATGTCCATAGCGAGGCGGCCGGGGAGGGCCATTATCATGCTGCGGGCAGTGTAAACGAGGTCGTTCGTCATAGCTTCTACGTCCTCGCTGCGGTGCATTTTCCCCTCCAGCTCTTTCAGCTCCAGCTCAGCGATCTTGGCCTTGCTCTGTTTCAGGTCTGCCTCTGCCCGCAGTTTATCGGCTTCCGCTTTTGCGACGTCGGCCGTTTTGGTTTCTTTCCCGTTTGCCCGGTCTCTCAGGTAACGAATGTACGCCTTTACGGTCGGAAGCAGGTCAAACTTGTAGGGCCTTTGTGACGCCGCCGGGAGAATACCCTCCTTTGCGAGCTGCTGCACTCTCCGGGGATCCAGCTCAAAAAGTTTAGCTACGATCTCCGTGCTCTGTAGGTTCTGTTTCGGATTTTCTGCCATAGCGTCACCTCCTTTCCGTGCGGTCAGGCGAAACGAAACGGCCTGAAAAAATTTTTCTGAGTCTGCGCGTGTTTTGGGCTCGCCAGCACCGCAGGGCTTTTCGGAGTGTCACAGTACCTTCCGGGCGGCTTGCCCGGTTTTGGTTTGGCCTCGCCTTTGGGTTGGCTCGGCCTCCGGCCCGTGTGCCCTTGCCTCTTGGTGCCCCTGCGTTGTGGCCTTTTCTTTCTTTTTTCTTGGTGGCTGCGCTCGTGGGTTCGGCTTTCCTTGCTGCCCGGTGCCTTGGCCTTGCCTTCCTGCTGGTTACTTCATGGCCTGCTCTATGTGGTGGTTGAAGCGTTCGCCCAGCTTCTCGTTGATTGTCTGCTCGATTGTCTCGCGAGCTCTGCCGTCAATCATCTGTGGCACGGACAAGGTACGCACTGCCTCGATAGGAGAGCGGCCCTCTCCGGTGCGCTGGTATGGAAGGACGGCCCCGCCTTTGCCAGCGGTCAGGAAGGTGTCGCTGCTCATGGCTGTACGCTGTCCTTTTATGATCGTCACTTTTACAGTGTACTTTCTGGGCGGTCTTACCATAGCAACGGGAGAGCCCCCGGCTATCAGCTGGCCCGGTATTCCGATCGGTTTCTTTTGCTGTGCAGAAGGCCGGGCTTTTGGGCTCATTTTGAAGTGGATCGGTGTCAGGGTTCTGCCCTTATATTCCAGAGTTGCCCCGTCCACGGATATGCCAGCGACACGGATCGAAGTCCTTCCGCGCTTCGGTTTCTTGGCTGCGTCCTTTATGGCCGCGGTGTCTACGCCGTAGTGCTCGCGGATCCCTTTGGACACCCAGCCGGGGCCTCTGCTCGTGAAGTCTGATACCGTTCGCTTTATCGCCACTTCGCCTCCGTCCTTTAGTTTCTGGATCCTTTTCACTATGTCGCCCGCTCCAGAGTAGGAGACAGTAAAGCTGCCGCTTGTTCTCCGGGCCGGGCCTGTCCTGAATAGGTCGCTCATGGCCCGCCTCCTTTCCTTCGGAAACGGAAAAACCGCCCGGAGACTTGCAGTGTCTCCAGACGGTTTCCGCTGTCTTATAGTGTAGCACATGGGTTTATCCCTTTTTATCCCCTTTTGTCCCCTTTTATCCCTTTTTATCCCCTTTTATCCCCTCGCCCCGGAAACACTGATAAAATGGGCGTTTGCAGCTATTTGTAGGCAGCATTTTGGACTCCATTATTTTGTTAATAAAAATTTAATAATTATTTTTGCCCGGTTTTCCACATTGTCCTCCTGCTGCCTGTGGACAAAAAACGCCCGCCTCCGGCCTTTTGTGGCTTTTGGCGGGCACTAAAAACTTTCTATTTCGGTGTGTATATTTTCGCCAGAGATTGCAAAGCAGAGCCGTGGATCTTAAATGTCCGCTTTAGGTACCGCTTTTCGTGTTCTTCGTAGTCCTCCATATCTCCGAACAGGGCAGCGCATACCGCCCACCACCTTGCATGATCGAAGTATCTCATTTCAATGACGGTTTGCTCGTCCGGGTTTCTCATTTTACCGATCAGCAGCTCCAGCTCCATGCGTTCGTCGTATTCCTCCTGCTGCATGTCACGGATCGCCTGAATAAGCTCGTCCTTCTGTACGACTTGCCTTTCCGTTTTGCTGGATCCGTCCCCGCTGCCTCCCGGCAGGCCGGTGAGGTTCGGGCTGGAAGGTGAGCCCATGACGGACTCCAGATACACAAGCCGCTCGATCTTATTCTCGATCCGGCGCTGGAAGGTCGCGTAGTGCTGCAGCTTCTCCTTTATTGCGTCGGTTTCCTTCGGCTGCTTTCCTCCTGCCGCCTGTTTTTTGTGCCCCATGGGCCCCGCCTCCTTTCAGTTGCATTTACTCAAAAATCCCCTCGAATACCTCGCGGGGCTGTTCGGATCCTTTTCTTATGAGCCGGATCCCGGTTGTTTTCCCAGTGGTTCTTATGTAGCGCCTCACGATCGTGTCCACAAATGCGGGCTCCATTTCCATGAGGAACGCCTGCTGCCCGACGCTCTCGGCGGCGATCAGTGTCGTGCCAGATCCTCCGAAGGTGTCGAGGACACCCTCAGCCCACTGGGTATTGTCCAGCAGCTTCTCCAGTATTTCGACGGGTTTCTGCGTCGGGTGCAGCTCATTCCCGGAGCGTGTGGCCTCCAACACGTTGCCGTAGCCTTTGTGATTGTCCCACTTTGGTTTTGTGCGGTGCGCAAACATGATGAGCTCGTGTTGTGTTCTCCAGCCCATTCCCATGCCAGGGCTTTTCTTATTCCACACAATCATATTTTTGACGCCCAGCCCGGAGCTTTCCACGAGATCGAACAGATACACCCACATTCTCCAGTCCGTGAAAATGTAGGCCACAAGCCCGTCAAAATTTTGGAGCACTTCACGCATAAGCGACTGATACCCGCGTGTGCTGAGCGTGTCGTTCGCTATTGTGACGGCCTTTTCCTTTCCATTTTCGTCTTTCCTCTTTGTTCCTATGCTCCCAGAAGTTCGCCCAGACTCCTGAAAACCGCCGGAGCAGTAGGGCGGATCGGTGAGCAGGATCTCCGGGCGGGCTCCGTCGAGCAGCAGATCCATGTCTGCGCGATTGGTAGAGCTTCCACACACAACGCGGTGGCGGCCGAGGATCCAGAGGTCGCCTTTCTGAGATATGACGGCCTCTGCCTCCGGTGTCTCCGGTATGTCGTCCGGTTCGCTAAGGTCATTGTGAAGGGCTTCGGACAGGGCAGTGACGAGGCCCTCCACCTCGTCCTCCGTGTAGCCGGTCAGTTCCATGGGGATCTCCCCGGTGTCTATGTCTGCGAAAATATCGGCCAGTAGCTTATTGTCTGTCTCTGCCAGCTCTGCGATCCGGTTGTCTGCCACCAGATCGGCGTATTCCTCCGCTTCGTTGGTGTAGTTCTGGTAGTCCACCGGTGCCTCTTTCATGCCCTCCAGACGAGCAGCGAGAAGGCGGCCGTGTCCTTTCACGATAAAGCCGGAGCGTTTGCTGATCGTGATCGGCTGCCGCCACCCGGTTTGCCGGATAATGCGGCCGAGTAGCTGGATCTGAGCGTCCGGGTGCTGGTTTGGGTTCTTTGGGTTGGGTACCAGCGTTTCAATGTCCACCACTTTGTCGTGGGCGCAGAATACAGGCACGCCGTCGGCGTATGCTTTCGGCTCTGCCTCTGTTTTATAGTCCATTTATTTGTCCTCCTGCCTTCCGCTGTTTTCTGCCTCTGCTCTGATCTGGCTTCTGGCCTGCATGATCCGTTCACGGAGCTGCCGGTCTGTCTCGCCTTCCTCGCGCTTGATCCCGTATTCTTTGGCGAGCAGCTCCAGAGCGCGGCCTCCTGCTGCCTGCGGTGTCCATGCTCCGATCGCCTTCGCCTGCCGGATAATACGGCGATCTATGGCTTTGCGGCGGTGCCTTCTTTTTATGTGGGCGATCAGAATGACGAGAGCGGCCACTCCGCAGATCAGGCACATAAGCACGAGCGGGAGCCAAAACAAGCCGAGGACTACGCCGATCCAGCTTATCCTTACCACTCCGATCACTTTCAGGAATACAAGGACGATCCAGAGAAGGGCAGAGGTGAGAGCGTATAAGATCCACATTCCGAGCGGGTTGTTATTTTCGTGCATTTCTTTTCGCCCTCCTTCTTTGCTCCCGGTTCCCTCCGGGCTTTCTCCTGTTTCTGGGATAGTCTGACAAAAATCCCGCTTTTATGGCGCACTCCGTACAAAGATAGGTGACGCCCTGCGCCTCTTTGAGCTTGTCGGCTGCGGGCATTTTCCAGCACTTCTGGCCGCAGAGAGGGCAGTCGATCAGTTCCCAGTCCGGGTGTTTTTTCTTGGTGTCTCCGTTCAGGTTCTTGTCGAGCGGCAGGCAGAGGATCCCTCCCTTGTCGCTCTGTTTTCTGGGAGTAAGATCGAAGCCGTGGGCTCGGAGTTCTTCGCGGGTTTTATTTTTGACTTCCTCCTGCAAAACTTCCACGACGTCCACCTGCTCCAGTGTCAGGCAAAATGCCCCTTGCGGCTCCCACTTCTTTGCTTTCCATTGTTCTGCGAAGCCTTCGAGCGTTTCGTGCTCACACATTCCCGCCAACGTTTCCGTGGTGAACATGGTTTCCATGACGGCCTCGTCGTCCGGATCGTCCCAGCCATATAGGTGCCAGCTCTCCCGGTTATCGTAGTCCCACTGGGAGAAGTAGAGCGTGTGCCCGTCAATCGGCCAGCCGGTGCCCTTTGCGGTTCCTTTTATGATTTTTGGTCTATATTGCACGGTGTTGTCCTCCTTATACTTGTACTGGGAGGGCCGGAGCCCTCCCTCTGGTTTTTGGTGATATGCTGGGCTTATGCGATTATGGTTATCTGCTCCCGGTTGGGAATGTCGACCAGCGCGTCCATAAGATAACTCTTTACATTGTCAACGGCCACCGCCTCCCAGCGCCCGCCGTCGGCCGATACCAGCTTAAAGGCAGGAGCGCCGCCTCTGCCTTCGGTGATCCGAAAAACAAACTCACTTTCCGGCTGTTCTACCTCCAGAAATGTGCGGTAGGGGATAAGTCTCACCGGGTTGGGGATAATGGCGTTTTCTTTCTTTGTGACGCCGGTTTTCATTACAACTTGCTGGCTGATCCCGTCGTCCGAGAATGTGGCCTCCTGTGTGCTCACGATATTGCTCGCCACCTTCGTGACGTCCTCCCGTTCCTCGCTGGGAGCGAAACACGCCTGCATAGATACGAGGAAAGACTCCTGATCGTACTCCCGGCCATATTCAAAATGGGGCAGCAGCGCGTTGACCTCAAAGAGTGTCTCGCGATCCCGCTCTGGCAGCAGGCCGGAGTAAAGCAGCACCTTGGTGGCGTTTACTACCTGAATAATCATGCGATCCCTCAGTTCCTCCCGGCTTTCCTTTATGTGGTCCACCAGAGAGGTGAGCGTGGTCGCCCGGATCGGCTCCGCTTTGTCTGCCTCGTCGTACCGTTTGAGAGATTTCGTGCAGTACGTCCGGCCATTGATTTCTATAGTTTCCGGTTTCTCAGCCTTTACGGCCAGATCTGTGATAAATGCGATCGCTTCTCTAATTCCTTCCATGGTCTTGTCCTCCTTTTCTTATGCCTGCGCCGTGGCGCGTTCCATTACTACGATTTTGCCGCCGTTTTTCGGCTGTTCTTCGGTCTGTCCGTCGGCTGTCCGGCGGTCGTCCTCCGGTTCGTATATTTCCCCGGTTTCCGGATCAAAGTCTTTTCCCGGTTCTGGAGCTGTGGCCTCCTGCTGCCGTGTCTCCGGCTTCCTGCGCCTCATATCAATAGGAGCGCCGGTTGGAATGTCCTGCTCCCGCTCGGCCTCTGCCAGTTCGGCCTCCTGCTGCCCGGCGGCTTCCTCCTGCTGCTGTTCTTCCTCTGTGAAGTCTGAGAGGTTCATCTGCCCGCGGATCTGGCCGTCATACTCGGCGATCTCGATCTGTCCGGTTCTCATGTTGACGCCCATCACCATTTGAGTGTCGATCGCCTCCGTGGCTGCGAGCTTGGTCGTGACGGAGATCTGTGTGTTGATTACCTGACGGCTTTTGTTCGGCGCGAATTTTATCGCTATATTGATCTGTCTCTTGGTGGTGGCCTCTGTGTTCGGGTTCTGAATGTTCTCAGCCACCTGCATGAGTGCCTCGTTGAGCTTCTCAGCGAAGGCCCCGCCTGCCAGTCGTTCGAGGTTGATCTGGCTTTGTACTTTCCGCTTTGCCATGGTGTTGTCCTCCTTAAAAAATGGTATTTGCTGCGATTATCAGGAACACGATCGCGACAAAGGCGGTCGTGATATGTCCGCGCTTTCTGTCACTGATCGGCGGCTTCGGTTCGCCTACGATAAAGAGCAGGCACACAAAAGCCAGAACGCCCAGCAGAATGTTAAGGGCTATCATGTTCTACCTCCTTCCTGCGCCATACTGCTTCGGTAGCTGTGGAGTGTGTGGAGCGCCTGCGCCCGCAGGTTTCCACCACGCCCATGTCTTTGAGCTCTGAGAGTCTGGGCGCTACATAGTTGCGGTTGTAGTAGGGGATCCGGCCCGCTTTCACCAGCTCGTCCGTGATTTCGCTCACAGTCATGCTCCTGCTGCCGAGCGTTTCAAGGATCAGGCGGCTGCGTTCCTTTGCTTTGGGGATAACGGCGTCATAGCTCGCCCGCCGGGTTTCCTTTGTGGTTTGGTTTATTCCCATGAAATACCTCCTTTTCTGCCTTCCATGCGATAGCAGAGCGCCCCGTCACGCTGCACTCACGCTTTCCGGCGTTTCTTATCAGTCCAGCCGCCTGCGCTTTGGTTAAGATCGGGCCCACGTCGCTGCGGCTTACCTGCTGCCCTCTGTCTGACAGGGTGGCGGCGATCTCGTTCGCGGTCATGTCCCTGTCCTTTATTAAATCCAGCACCATGTCCCGGAGGCTCTGAGCCATGTCTTTGCTGCGCCAGATAACGACGGCCGAAGGGAAGGGAGCGGAGCATGGCCGCCCTTTGGCGTCTTTTGTTGGGTTTCCGTCCTCGTCTGTGAATGTGAGCCTCCCGCGGATAAAGCGCACCTCGTCGGCTTTTCCGTGAAATATGTAGTCATGGAAGTAGGACGTGTCCGTGCGGGCCGGTATGAGCATTACCACCAGAGTGCCGGGTTTCTTGCTTTCCTCGTAGCCCTTCCTTACCCATTCATTGATCTGGCGTCCGTAGGGTGGATTACAGAACACGCGATACCCCCCCAGTCCGCTTTTAAGCCGTCGTCGTCCGGTGTGAAGTATCTCGCGCACTTGGCGCTTTTATCGGTAGCGGCCGGATCGAGGTTAAAATGAAACTCCTGATCCAGCTCGCTGAAAAAGTCGGCCGGAGTACACCAGCCCATGTTTTTGCTGCTTAATAGTGCTCCGTTCATGTCAGTGCTCCTTTCTTATGCCTTCGCGGCGGCCATGTGTACCGCCGGGCCGTGTTGTATCTCTGTTACCTCTGCCAGTGTGAGGATCGGGCAGCCTTCGCCCAGATTTCTGCACATGTTCCGGGTGGTTTCCTTATCCATATAGGCCCGGATCGGCTCGCCGGTTTCCCGGTTTTTCAGGATCCGGCTCATAGCGCTGCAGCACGCTTTCCCTTTATGCTCCCCGAAAAGCTGGATCCCGCTGCACTCATGGCACCATTTTCTTTCAAAGTTCATACTGTTTCCTCCTGCTCCCCATATTCCAACTCTATGCCCTCCAGCAGTTTGAGCACTCCGGCGATATACTGCACCCGGAAGGGTTCGAGCTCTGCCTTGTTCATGTGTTTATGTCCGTATAGTTTCCGCATATCCCGCCACACGCCCCACGGCACCCGGTAGAAGTCTTGAAGCTCGACGCTCACAAGGATAAAGGCGGCAGCGCCGAGGCGGTCGTGCTCTGCGAGGCTGTTCAGCTGCTCCTGCGTCAGCCTGTTATAGTCGATCCGGTCGCTGTCCGTGTGTTTTGCCTCGAATACGACGGCCCGGCCTCCCGTGAGGGTTCCCTTAAAGTCTGGCTGTCCCGCTTTGATGTAGCAGGCGAGAAACTGCCCCTGCCGGTTCGGTGGTCTAAGCGGTCGCATGGGCTCCGGCGTCTTTTCAATGAAGGCCACGCCCTTGTCCTTGTACCAGCCGAGGCTTGCGGCGATCATATTCTCGAAGTGTTCGCCCGCCCGTTTACTCTGGAGGCCCCGCTGGCTGCGCTGGACGTTTGAGAGGGCGGCGGCAGCAGTCGGATCCGGATAGCCCTCTGCATTTTTCCCCGGCACATAGTCCCAGCTCACGCCTCAGCCTCCACGGTGATGTCGTGGCCGCGGTTTCGTCTGAGCTCTGCTGCCAGCTCGACGATCACCTCTCCGCTGATCCGCACGGTGGTGGACTCAAAGGCGGCGACTCCGTTTATTGCTCCGGTATGGGTGGGAAGGACGAGAAGGGCGTCGCCCAGCTCTTTGTCCTCCTGCCGGTTTTTCTCCTGCTCCCGGAGGCGGTAGAGGTCGGCGGCGTCTTTTACTGGGATCCCGTGCTCCTTGGCGTAGGCGATTTCCTTTTTCATGCCTTCGCTCGGATTGTTTATGCCGTACACCCATAGCTCGTCGCACATTTCCAGCAGCGCGATCCCCAGCTCCATGCCCGCCTCCCGCTCCTGCGGTATGGTGTCGTCAAGAAACTGGGTGCAGTAGACATGAGGCGCGATCGGTATCACGTCCGGCCAGAGATCCACCGCCTCCCGGCAGTAGCCCTGTGCCTTCTGAATGTTCTTTTCAATGTCCCCACGGAGAGGGGAGCAGATATATATAAGCCTTTTTCTCATGGTTTGGCTCCTTTCTGGCAGCAGGCGTCAAGCCTCTGCCTGATAATTTCGCAATAGTCCGGGTTGATCTCTATCCCGATAAAGTCCCGGCCCTCCTGCTCGGCCACGGCCCCGGTGGTACCGCTTCCGGCGAAGGGATCCAGAACAGTGTCGCCGGGCCTGCTGCCCGCTAATATGCACGGCCTCGCGAGTTCCTCCGGGAATGTGGCGAAGTGTGCGCCCTTATATGGCCGGGTGGCGATTGTCCAAACACTTCGGCGGTTTCTTTTCCCGCTTTCGTTTGGGGCGAGCCCGTGGCTTTCCCGCTCCACGGTGGCACTGTTGTTCTGTGCCCGGTCATGGGTGTAAGCACCGCCTCCCCTGAATGTCCGGGAGTTTCCGCGCCTTCTGGCGTTGGGTTTTCCCGTTCCGGCGCTTCCAGCTGGCGCAGCGTTATAAAATCCCACGGCTGGCTCTTTCACTGCTTCGGCGTCGTAGTAGTAGCGGGAGCTTTTGCTCAGAAGAAAGATGTACTCATGTGCCCGTGTTGGCCTGTCTTTTACGCTTTCCGGCATGGCGTTGGGCTTCTGCCAGATAATGTCCGATCGGAGATACCAGCCGTCTGAACGGAGCGCGAAGGCCAGCAGCCACGGGATCCCGTTAAGGTTCTTCTGTGTGTAGCTGTCCCCGATATTTACCCAGAGGGTGCCGTCGTCTTTCAGGACTCTGCGGACTTCCCGGAAGATCTTCACGAGGTTCTCAATGTACTGATCCGGCGTATTTTCGAGCCCGATCTGTCCGTCTGTGCCGTAGTCTCTCAGTCCGTAGTAGGGCGGTGAGGTTATGCAGGTGCGGCAGCAGGAGTCTGGGAGCTTTCTCAGGGCGTCCAGTGCGTCAGAGTTTATGATCTTGTTCATGTGTCGCTCACCTCCCCGACTTCCAGTGCCAGCGGATCCGCAGCTTCCAGAGCCTCCCGTCGGTTCCAGCCGGAGAGTGCAGCATAATACTGTTCGCGCTTCCTTCGGTCGCTTTCCCGGTCTGCGAGCTTTTTCTGTCCTTTGTCCGGTAGGGAAGCGGCCACGGCGTCGATCTGTGTTGTCAGTTCTCCCGGCGTCATGTCTCTGGCCTTTTCCCGCTCGTACATTGGTGCGTATTGCTGAATGAAGGCCACCCGATCCATGCCGGGCTTGCCGCCTCCCCAGTGTCCCCGGTGCATTTCCCAGAGGTTGTTCCAGCCGATCGACTCCACGGCGCGGGCCACAAGGGGCGGGAGTTGCTGCTTTAGATCTCCGTGGTTAAATTCTCCCTCGGAGTAGAGTAGATCGCTGACTGCGAGCCACGCCTGATCCGGAGCTATGAGATCCGGGTGTGCAATCTCCAGAAGGATCTCCCGGAGTTCTGCCACGCTGGGCGGCCACTTGCTTGTTGCTATGTGCTTTTTGACGGCCAGCGCCACCAGAGGGGCGTCCACGTCCTCAAACATCATAGCCCAGAGGCTCACGGTGGCCTTTACGCTGTCGGCATCCCTGAATTTGTCATAGTTCGGGTATGCGGTGACGACGATCGCCACAAGCTGAGCTGCGTCCTTTTTTGTCATAAGTCGTCGTCTCCTTCCTCGCCTGCGATAATACCGGCCAGCACGTCCATGGTATTGACTCGTCCGGGCCGCTCAGGCTGCGCCTGCTGCCTTCCGGGTGCCTGCTGCCGGTTGTCGGTGTATTTGCCTTCGAGTACCTTCGCCATGTTCCCGGAGTTCATCAGCCAGTTAAAGTCTGCCGTCCAGTTCCGGTCATTTCTGCCTTTCAGGAACGGGGAGGCTTCGGCTTTCTCGAATAGTTCGCGGAAGGCGTTCAGGTCTTGCCCGTATTCCTTCCAGCGGGCAGCGATCGCCTTTTTCCGGTTTTCACTGATTTTTCTCAAAACCGGGTAGCTCTTGCAGATTTCGTGATACATGTCAACGATCTGCCGGAAGGGAGTCGGCCCCGCAGACATAACGCTGTCAAGCGTTTCACTTTCTTTCTCTGGTGTAGTCTGGTCTGGTGTAGTCTGGTCTACTCTGCCTGCGGTTTCTCTCTGGCTGTTTCCCGGTTTGCCCGCTGGCTGTCCTTCGGTCTGTCCGTCGGTCGTCCTGCGGTCGGCGGCAGCAGCAGCGCGGCGTCTCCGAGATCTCTGTTTCTCTGCTTCCCGCTGGTCGATCAGCTTACCGGCATACTCGTACCAGTCGTGGATCTCCAGCGTTCCGTCCTCGGTTATGTCCAGAAAACCGGCGCTTTTCATGGCCTCCACGAAGGTGTCCGGTTCCTTGTTCCACTGAGCTGCCCTTGCTATGTTCCGGTTGCTGATCCCTTCCAGCGATCCGCTCGGTGCGTTGTCCAGCGCCCAGAGCCAGAAGGACGTTAAAAGGCCCAGCATGTGAGGCGGTTCGATCTCCAGCTCGTCGGCAGCCGCCAGCAGCTTTCTGTGATCTTTAAGTTGTTGGTGAACTTGGATCCATGCCACTGTGAGCACCTCCTTTCACGGTCGCCTTTCGGCTTGTTTCTGTATGTTCTCCGGTCTGTCCGGCGGTCGTCCTCCGGTCAGTTAAACGGGAGTTCGTCGTCCACACCGTCCGGGATCGACATGAAGCCGTCCCCGGCGTCTGCCTGCTGTGTGCTGCCATTTGTACCGCCTCCCTCGTAGTTGCTGTCTGCAAAGTAGATCCGGGAGGCCGTAACCTCTACCGCTTTGCGGTGCTTTCCGTCATTGTCCTGCCATTTTCTCGTTGAGATCCGTCCCTCGACGACTACCTGCCGCCCTTTAGTGAGGTATTTCCCGCAAAAATCGGCCCATTTGTCCCAGCACACGATCGGGATATAGTCGGGAGGCGTGTCCTTCTTTTTACTTGGCACCGGCACGGCCAGATCGAAGCGTGCCACCGGGGTGCCTCCGGTTGTGTATCTGATTTCCGGCTCCTGAGCCAGACGGCCCAAAAGGCCCACATGATTAAACATTTTAGTTTCCTCCTTGTCCTTGCCTTCTTGCTGCGTCCAGTGAGTTGCAGATCTCGTCATACTGTGCCCGCGTCAGCATGTGGGGATCCTGCTGTCCATATTTCTGCCGGATCCGGTCGTCGATCTGCTGCTGCGTGTAGCCTACGTCCTCGCCTTTCCGATACATGCGGGAGAGCTGGGCGTCTGTGAGCGGTTTCTGAGCGCCTGTGTGCCCGTTTGAGGCGGGTTTCCCTGTCTGCTGGGTATTTCTACCCGCCGGGCTGTTCTGAGGCGTTGTGCCCTGATTTTGAGCCGGTGGCTGTGCCTGCTGAGCCTGCGCTGCTCCCGTGAGGTTTTTCATGTCCGGATCGTCCTCTCCTTGGTCGATCCCGAACTTCTCAAAAAGGTAGTATTTCAGGCAGTAGGTCAGAGCGCTGCCTTTGGCCTTGTCCGGGCCGCCGTCGTTGGTTCCGATCGCGTGGAGTGTAACCTCCAGAATGTCCTCCGGGTTGTCCGCATTTGTCCAGCGGATCGTGAGATCTTCCTCATACACCCAGACAGTACGCTGGACGCCGCGCTCGTTCATGGTGTAATAGTGATAGTAAAGGGGATCTCCTTCCGGCGTGTGCCGGGTGGCGGTTTCGGCCACAATGTCAAAGTTGACGCCATGCTCATTCATGGCCGGAGTAAGCAGCCGGTACACGTCGCTGATCTTTGCAAACTTGTACTCGACGCCTTCCGAGTGCTTCGCTTTTACAATGGCCGGGATCGCCTCCCGGAGTTTAATAAACTTTTGTTGCAGAGTGAGAGCCTTCGGCCGGGGCGTTTTCTTTGCCGTTGCCTTAGTGGCCGTCGGTTTCGTTTCCGCTGCTTCCTGCGTCATGGTCTGCCTCCTTAAAGAATTTGTGGTTATTGATTGTCATTACATACGCCTGCGACTCGTGCCACTCGCTGTCGGTAAGTGCAGGAGCATAAAAGTATTTGATCGGCTCCGTTGTAGCCACATATCCGAAGTCAAACACGGCCGTGACGGCTTCCAGAGCCTCGTCTGAGGGCTCCGGGCGTCTTTTACTGTAGGAGTACATGCTGAGGACTTCGTGCGGCCGCATGTCGGTGTCCTCGCACGTCTGGAGTATGCACTGGGCTACGGCCACCTTGCCCGCGAAGGGCTCGCCGTCGGCCTCTGCTGTGATTACCTGCGCGATCTCCAGCCTCTCGTCGTCGGTCAGGTTGTAACGCTTTTCAAACCCTGCCTCAGACGCCCACGCAGCTGTGAGCTGTTCCATGTCTACCGCGTAGCCTTCGCCGTATTTGAAAATATAGCCTTCCGGCTCCACGGCTGCCTCTGTGGCTCTGGTTTCTGCGGCTGCTTCGGTATCGCTGCCGCGGTTGATAAAATGCGACACGCCCCATACTGTGAAAGCTGCCGCTCCGAGGATCAGGAGCGCCGCCCCGATCCGGGCCCAGTTATAACGCTTGCAAATTTTCCGCAGGCGGTATAAAATAGGCTTAGACTTTCGGCCATTTCTGGCCGGGTTTCTGGAGCGTGTACCCTGTTGCTTGGTAGGTTGAGGGTAGGCGCTCCTTTTGCTTTGTGCGTACATGTTTACCTCCTTCTTTTCACTCGTGCGGGTAGAGTGTAGCGCGGCGACTGCATATAATCGTTAAAATGCTGCGGCCAGTAGGTCACACGCGGGAGCCGGTCGCCGGTGACTCCATACTTCGGGTTATATCCGAACACATTGACATAGCTCAGCAGATCGGCCCGCTCGTTGTCCATGGCCTTGCACACTTCCAGCAGAGCCTCCACGTCGTCGATCGCCCGGTGTGAGTTCTTCACTTTGTCCTCCAGCTTATAGGCAGCGATCGCGTTCGCCAGCTTATGCGGGTATGCCCGGCGGTCTTTGTAAACGGTGAGGCTGTCCAGATAGTCGCAGAAGTCCAGCACGTCGCCGCCTTCCTCTACAAACTCAGTAAAGCGTCCCAGCATTTCACGGACAAACAGGAGATCAAACTGTGCATTGTGAGCCACAAGCAGCGTCCTGTCGGAGCTGTAAATCATATTTGCGAAGGCTGCGGCGGCGTTTCCCTCCGGTATGCCTTCGGCTGCGAGCCTTTCGTCAGTGATACCGGTCAGCTCCACGATCTTGTCCGGGATCCTTTCGCCGTCCGGCAGATTTATGAACATGTCGGCGCGGTCGGTTTCTATGAGAGAGCCGTCCGTCGCCTTCTCGATCCGGATCGCTGCCAGTTCAATGATCCGGCAGCTTTTGGCGTCGAGGCCGGTCGTCTCAGTGTCAAAGAACACGGCCGCCTCATATCTCTGGAATATATCGCGGAGGTTATTCATGGTCGCCCTCCTTCTTGATCGTGATCGAGGTCGTCATGGCGAGCTTTGTCTGCTCGATCGCCTGCCTCATGGCGTTGGTCGATATGTTAAGCTGTGCCAATATTGAGGCAAGAGCCACGGCTTCTTTGAGTTCGTCCTCTGTCGCGGTATAGGCTGCAATAGCAAGTTTTTCGCGATCGACACCCTCAGCTGATTTGTAAATCTCCGTCAGTTCTCTGGCGATAACAAAGCGGATCATGTCTGCCAGTGTCTCAGGGAATATGGTGGGAAGCCCCAGCAGAGACTCTGCGGAAGGTGAACGCCGGGCCTTTTTATCCGGTGTGCCGCTCATGCTGGTGGGATCGTCGTCCAGATGATCCAGATCTCCAGAGTCTCCAGAGTACCGGACTAAAGCGGAGCGGAAGCCGACGTCCGCGCTGACGAGGGAGCGGGAGTAGGAGCCGTAGAGGGAGAACACGCCTGCGTCCGTGCCGCTGCCCCAGCGGCCCCCGCGAAACACGCAGCGTTCGCCGTCGGTGTCCAGCCAGAAATATTCCTCGCTTTCATAACCGGGCGCAGGATAGAGGCCGAGCTCGATCAGCTTGTCCGGTACGTCCATGTCTGCGCGCTCGTGAAGACCGCAGAACGGCACGCCGTCGTAGTCCTTCCCCTCTGGAGCGGTTGGCTGCAGCACGATCTCTCCGTCTTTTACGTTGTAGTAAACCGGATCCCCGTCCGGCGTATAGATCACCGTCCATTCTTTCGAGTCTGGAGACTGATCCGCGCCTGCTGCCGCTTCGTTGTTCGGTATGATCTGCACCTGCCCGTTAAGGAAGCGGACGCCTCCGACATGTTCCCAGACATTCCCCACCATGTCGGCCACGCCTTCCGCTGTCCGGTCGTGGTTCCACCCGATCGGGCCGGATCCTGCCAGCGTTTTGCCGTAGCTGTTTTGGTATGTAGTGCCTTTTTGCTCCGGGTGGCTGTGGCTTTTTCCGCTGTTGGTGTTTCCGGTCGGCACGGTGTCGTTCTCCCAGCTCTGACGAGCCAGTGCCGCCCACTCGTCGTTAGTGATAAGGTGCCAGCCGGGGCCTTTTGCCTCGCAGAGCCGGATCGCCTCGTCGTGATTGACATTGACGGCCGGAGGCATGAAGGGGAGAGAGTAGGGCCTTCCGTCAATCATGGTGTTGGGGTACTTGCTGATCGCGTACTCCTTCACCTTCCTGCCCTTTAATGTGTCCGGGAGCTTTAGCTCGTCCGGCGTAAATACCACCAGAATGTCCGGGCGGCCCCGGTCGTCAAAAATAACCTCGTTTCTCATGTGTTGCTCCTTTCTATGCGTTTCCATTTGCTCCTACACCGCGGGCAGCGGTAGCCGTACCACGGTAGGACTAAATCTTTGCTTACATTCCATTCCAGCCCGCACTCGCCGCATACCTCGTAGCGTGCCCCTATGCGCCGGGCATGAGTACGGGCTCGCGCCGGTTTCCGGTTGCCAGTTTTCCGGCGCTCTGTGCTGCCGGATCCGGTTCCTGCTGCCTGTCTTTGCAGTCGCAGTGTTCGCCGTGGTCTAAATGTGCTCCGCACTTCGGGCACTCATGGTATGGCTTGCTCACGTTATCACCTCCAAAGGATCGGGCGCAGCTCTGAGGCTCTCAATGAGCTGCTGCATGAGCCGCTTCCGGTATTTTTTACGCACGCGGTACTTTTTGGCGTGCTTATATAGGTGCCACCATTTCGGGTGGGTGTTTACTGAGTAGAGCATGGCGTCCATGAATTTGCTCAGCGACTCGGCCGCGTTTTTCGCAAACTCCCCGGCCGCCTGAATAGCCCAGTCTATAAACTCCCGCGCCTTTTTGACGGCGTGGTCGATCGCAGGTTGAACGGCCTTTACTACTTCCTGAGCGATCGCCTTTGCCCGATCCGGGCCGATCGTCAGAGTCAGCTCCATGGTTTCCTTCGGCTCTGCCGGTTCCGTTTCCTGATTGTCCGGTATCGCGGTTGAGTCGCTCAGCAGATTGTAACCATTTTCATAATGCCAGCGGATCCCGGCCGCGAGTTCGAGCATGTTCATATCTTCGCCGAAGTGGCCGCAGTAGTAGCCGTTCAGCATGACAGCGTTCGGATCTGTACTTAAAACCTCGCGAACCTTTTCCAGATCGTCCGGCTCGAAGGTTTCCGTGTCCGGATCCAGCCATGCAGCGTACCCGTGCCAGCTGCGCCCGATTTTCCATATAATCACCCACGCGATCCCGTCCCGGATCTCGTCGGAAAACTCTTTTGCTACTTCATTGAGTGCTGCCATGCCTCTGCCTCCTTCCTGATATGCACAACGGTTACAATGTCCTCAACTTCGTGTTGCGTGATGTATGTGTCGTCTGGGCTCAGTCCGATGAAGTTCAGCAGCGGATCGAAGCCGTCGAGCATAAGGCTGGTGACTGCTACCGCGTTGAGCCGGTAAACGGTTATTTCTACAATGCAAGGGCGGTCGTCTGCTTCCAGTACCGCCGGGAATGACGCGCGGCTCAAAAGGGCGGCGTCATATCTAAAGTCCTTTTTCATGTCTGTGTTTTCCTTTCTGCGACGTCACACCTTCACGGCTTCGGCAAGATCCGAGTGATCGGCTTCGTCGGCTTTCCTTCCGCGCCTTTTGAAGTTCTCCGCAAGGCGGCGCTGGGCCAGTGTGGCGCTATACTCTCGCCGCATGTTCCGATCGAGCCCTCCGGTTTCGCCTCTTTTCAGCTCCTTGTAGACAGTGGCTACATGGACGCCGATCTGGTCGGCTATGTCCTGAACGCGGTCGCCTTCCAGATAGAGGGCCTCCAGCGTCTGCCGGTCTGCCAGTGTTAAATATCTGTATCCGCTCACATTTTCACCTCCTTTGCGGGGCCCTTGCCGCACCCGGCCACTTTGTAAAATCTGCATTGTTGGGCGTGCGCTTCTCAACCGGCTTTCACGCGATCCGGCGGGTGCTTTTTGTCGGGAGGCCCGAACCGTATCAGCTTTCACCTTAAAAGCTGCAAACCTGTTGAACGACATGGAGCCTTTTAGAGCGTTGCTGCTCTCCACCGCTTCCGGGTTTTCACCTTAAAAGCCCGGCAAAACCTGTCAACCTACACCGCACAATACAGACTTTATAAAGTGGCCGTGTATGGCCTTTTTCTCTGTTTCTGGGTAAAAAAATAATGCGTCGGGAGGCTTTCGCTTCCTTTCGCATTTAATGTTACATTTTTCATTTGCGCGTTAAAGGTCAAAAAGCACTTTACATAACAGCGAATTTAAGATAAAATATATTTAATTATAAGTATGACTTAAAATATGAATGGAGGAATTAAAAAATGCAGCCTGCATATAAAAGAATACTGTTAAAGCTCAGCGGTGAGGTTCTCGCCGGCAAAGAGGGTCACGGTATCAATTTCGACACGGTAAGCGACGTGTGCAAACACGTAAAAAAATGCTCCGAGATGGGCGTTCAGATAGGCCTCGTCGTAGGCGGAGGAAACTTCTGGCGCGGCCGCTCCAGCGGTAATATGGACAGAACCAGAGCCGACCATATAGGTATGCTCGCAACGGTTATGAATGCGCTTGCTCTTGCCGACACTCTTGAGCAGCTCGACGTTCCGGTCAGAGTTCAGACGGCCATCGAAATGCCCCGTGTGGCAGAGCCTTATATCCGCAACAGAGCGGTTCGTCACCTTGAAAAGGGCAGAGTTGTAATATTCGGCTGCGGAACCGGCAACCCGTTCTTCTCAACCGATACTGCGGCGGCTCTTCGCGCTGCTGAGATAAACGCCGACGTTATATTTAAGGCGACAAATGTTGACGGCGTTTACGATAAGGACCCCAACCGCTTTGCCGACGCCGTAAAATATGATGAGCTCACTCACACCGAGGTTCTCGCAAAGGGACTCAAGGTAATGGACAGCACGGCGGCTTCGCTTTGCCGCGACAACAATATTCCGATACTTGTTTTCAATCTCAACGATCCCGAAAACATCATTCGCGCCGCAGCGGGTGAAAAAATAGGCACGTTAGTCAAATAACAATATATTTTCAGGAGGAAAAACCATGCAAGAGGTTTATGATTTTGCCAATGAAAAAATGACGAAGAGCGTTAAGTCTCTTCATAACGAATATGTTTCGATGCGCGCCGGAAAAGCTTCCGTTTCGCTGCTCGATAAGGTAGTCGTAGATTATTACGGCTGCCCCACTCCCGTTCAGCAGATGGCTGCCGTCTCGGTTTCCGAGGGCAGAAATCTTGTCATTCAGCCGTGGGACGTAAGCACTATAAATGCCATTGAAAAGGCTATACAGGCGTCAGACCTCGGAGTTAATCCGATGAATGACGGCAAGGTTATCCGCCTTAACTTCCCGCCTCTTACCGAGGAAAAGAGAAAGCTCCTTGCCAAAGAGGTAGGCAAATATGCCGAGGAGGCAAAGGTTGCCGTTCGCTCCATTCGCCGTGATGCTATGGAAAAATTAAAAAAGCTCAACAAAGATAAAGCTATAACCGAAGACGAGCTCCACGACGGTGAGGACGAAGTTCAGAAGATAACCGACAAATACGTTAAAGAAATTGACGATATGGCAAAGAAAAAGGAAGCCGACATTATGGAAATCTGATTTTTCGGGCTGTTTTTCCGCAATACGGCGTCAAATTTCGCTTGAAGTACGCTTGTACGTCTGCGCTTAATTTCCTTGTTTTGCGAAAAAACATCACCGAAAAATGAGCTGAGGTTTCGGGCTGAGTTTCCCGAATACGGCGTCAAATTTCGCTCGGAGTACCGACAGTACGCCATCGCTTATTTTCCTTGTCTTGCGAAAAAACATCGCCGAAAAATGTACTGAGGTTTCGGGCTGAGTTTCCTGTAAAACTTCGTTTCTTTCTCCTTGCGGTATGCATATACGGCGGTGAGGTTTTTGCTGCGAGAAAATGCGCGGAAAGCCCGAATATAATTTGCAAAAAAAGCCTGCTTCGTCGGTTGCGGAGAGCCGCTCGGAGCAATATGCAATCTCCGCAATTCACAAAAAGGGTAAAAGTAAATGGATTACGATAATCTGCCGACCTTTGAGGTCTTGCCGAAGCACGTCGGCGTAATAATGGATGGAAACGGCCGTTGGGCAAAAAAACGGGACTTGCCGCGTTATAAGGGGCACATTGAGGGTGCCAAGACCTTCCGCAAAATAGGTGAGTTTGCGGCCGATCTCGGCATAAAGTACATAACCTTTTATGCTTTTTCAACAGAGAACTGGAAGCGTCCCAAGGAGGAGGTTTCCGCAATAATGAATCTCTTCCGCGAGTACCTCAAGGAGGCGCTCGGCAGAGTGGAAGAGGACAGAAAAAACGGTATCCGCATAAGCTTTATAGGCTCTCGCGAGGGTATCCCTGCCGATATAAGGCTTCTCATGAAGCAGGTTGAGCGAATAGGCAGAAAAGAGGACCGCATAATGCTCAACATTGCCGTGAACTACGGCGGCAGGCAGGAGATAGCAGAGAGCGTGCGCGAGATTGCGGAGGACGTGAAAAAAGGCAAAATAAAGCCGTCGGAAATTGATATGGACACAATTTCGTCACATCTCTACACCGCCGGTATGCCCGACCCCGATCTCATTATTCGACCGAGCGGAGAGCAGCGCCTTTCTAACTTTTTATTGTGGCAGTCGGCCTATGCGGAATTTTGGTATTCCGATGTTTTGTGGCCGGATTTTACCGAAGAGGATTTTGTGGAGGCCTTGCGTGCTTATGAGCATCGCAGCCGCAGATTCGGTGGGGTATAATATAAAGGATACGGGTTTTTGGCAGAGAGCCGAAAACCTAAATGTCGAAACCAATATTTAGGAGGCTCTTTATGCTTACAAGAATCGTCGTAGGCGTTGTTGCCGCGCTGTTTGCCGTGGGAATGCTCGCCATCAGATTTACACCGGTTTTTCCCATAGTGGTTGCCTTTTTTGCCGTTATGGCCGCATTCGAGCTCGAGAGAGTTATCGGTGTCAAAAACAAAGCGATACATATTATAAGTCTTATATTTGCAGGTCTTATACCGCTTTACTACGGCTTTAATCATTATCTTACCGAGCGGGGCATTTTTATTCCCGCGCTTGCCGTAGTAATACTTTACATACTGCTTTTGTTCATTCTTATGATAACCGACTACGAGCACACAAAGTTTGAGGACGTTGCCGCGGTTGTAGTGGCCTCGTACTTTGTTCCGTGGGGATTTTCAACGCTCATAATGATGCGTGACGTCGGCGTTACATACCCGGAGCTTTACGATAAGCACTACGGCCTCTTTTTCATACTGCTTGGGCTTTTCTCGGCGTGGCTTACGGATTCGCTTGCGTATTTTGCGGGCAGATTTTTCGGCAAGCACAAAATGGCTCCGAACATCAGCCCCAAAAAGACCATAGAGGGTGCCGTCGGCGGAGCGTTTGCGGGAGTCCTCAGCTCAGTAATACTCTTCCTTGTTTTCGACAGCAAATATTTTACCGTTCATCTCTTTACTTGGTGGGAGATAGCGATTATTTCGCTTATCCTCTGTGTTATCGGAATGTGCGGTGACCTGTCGGCGTCTGTGCTCAAGAGAAATTTCGGCGTCAAGGATTACGGCAAGCTCTTCCCCGGTCACGGCGGAGTTATGGACAGATTTGACAGCGCGCTCTTTGTTCTCGGTGCGCTCTATGCGATAATCATTATTTATTCAAGGATTAAATTGGCATGACAAAGAATTTATCACTTTTAGGCTCGACAGGCTCGATAGGAACTCAAAGTCTTGACGTTGCCCGCAAGCGCGGGTACCGCGTCAGGGCTTTGTCCGCTTTTTCAAACGTCAAAAAAATCGAGGAACAGATTCGCGAATTCAAACCGGATGTCGCGGCGCTGGTATCCGAGGATGCGGCAAAGGATTTAAAGGTGCGCGTAGCTGATACGGGCACAAAAATTCTTTCGGGCTCAGAGGGAGTCTGTGAATGCGCCGCTTATGATAAATCCGATACGGTACTCAATTCCGTTGTCGGTATGGCGGGCCTTGAGCCGACTCTGACGGCAATCAAGGCTCACAAAAAATTGGCGCTTGCCAATAAAGAGACTCTTGTTGCCGGCGGCAGACTTGTTATGGATACTGCCGCAAGGGAAAATGTCGATATTCTTCCCGTGGATTCCGAACACTCGGCTATATTTCAGGCCCTTCAGGGGAAACCTTCTAACAGGGCGTTAAAAAAGATAATTCTCACGGCCTCCGGCGGCCCGTTTTTCGGCAAGACCGCGCAGGAGCTTGAAAAAGTTACCGTGAACGATGCTTTAAAGCACCCTAACTGGTCTATGGGCGCAAAAATAACCATAGATTCCGCTACAATGATGAATAAGGGATTGGAGCTTATCGAGGCCGTCTGGCTTTTCGGCGTAAGTCCGCATGACGTTAAAATCGTCGTTCATCGTGAGAGCATTGTTCATTCTGCCGTTGAATATGACGACAATTCCGTTATAGCGCAGTTAGGGCTTCCCGATATGCGAATCCCGATACAGTATGCTTTGACCTATCCCGAAAGATATGAGTCTCCCGTAGGCGAGCTTGATTTGGCTTCTTTGGGTAAACTCACGTTCTTTGAGCCGGATTACGACACATTTCGCTGCATAAATATTTGCAGAGAGGCGATAGACCGCGGCGGACTTTATCCCGCTGCCGTAAACGGAGCAAACGAGCAGGCAAACCTCCTGTTTAGAAACGGCAAAATCGGCTTTCTCGATATTGCGAAAAAGGTTGAAGCGATACTTCCGAATGTGCCGAAAAAGGACGTATATACTCTCGACGACGTTCTTGAAATCGACCGTTTTGCGCGTGAATTTGTAATGAAATCCGTTTGATAAAGACTTTATTTCTTATTTTATGAGGTGATTGAGATTTTACTCAGCATAGCTTCCTCGAGGATTTGGAGCAAGGTATGGACTGTTGCCGTGGCAATTTTGTTTTTCGGCGTGATAATTATTATACACGAGTGCGGCCATTTCCTTTTTGCAAAGCTCTTTAAAGTAAAAGTTAATGAGTTTTCCATAGGTATGGGGCCTGCTGTTTTCAAGCGTAAAAAGGGCGAAACACAGTATTCGGTGCGTGTTTTTCCGATAGGCGGCTATGTCTCCATGGAGGGCGAGGATCAAGACAGCGACGACGACGGCGCATTTAATAAAAAGCCGGTTTGGCAAAAGATGATAATAGTTGCCGCAGGCGCTTTTATGAACATCTTGCTCGGCGTTATAATAATGTGCATAATGCTGTCAACCTCGGGCGACTTAATAGGCACCAATACGATAAAATCCTTTTACGACGGAGCTGTCTCGGAGCAGTACGGTCTTAAAGAGGGCGACCGTTTTCTTGAAATCGACGGTCATCACGTTTGGTCGGAGCGCGACCTCAGCTTTTTAATGAGCCGCAGCAAAGACGGCGTATTTGATTTCGTTGTTGAGCGTGACGGTCAAAAGGTTGAGCTTTCCGACGTTCATTTCGATACCGAACAGCAGGACGGGATAACTCTCATAAAATATGATTTTGTAATTATAGGCGAAAAGCCGAACTTTTTAAATGTTGTAAAAAACTCGTTTACACAGTCGGCGTCCGTTGTACGTATGGTTTGGCTCAGCCTGTTTGACCTTGTCACGGGGCGTTACGGTATGTCGGAGCTTGCTGGGCCCGTCGGTACGGTAAACATTATAGCCGATGTCACAGCCTCGGCGGCGTCGTCAAAAAATCTCGGCAGCCTGCTTATGATAATGGCGTTTATAACCATAAATATCGGCATGGCAAATCTTCTTCCCTTGCCCGCGCTCGACGGCGGCAGATTTTTCTTTCTCTTGATAGAGGCAATTCGCCGCAAGCCCATAAATCCCAAATACGAGGGCTACGTCCACGCCATAGGTTTTATTTTACTTATGCTTCTTATGGTAGTCGTTACGTATAACGATATTGTCAGACTGATCAAAACTTGATTTTTGAGTCTTTTTCCGTAATACTGCGTCAAATTTCGCTCGGAGTGCATTCGCACGCCGTCGCTTATTTTCCTTGTCTTACGAAAAAATCCTTCAAAAATCGAGATTTTTGGGTCTTTGCCGTAACGCTCGGTCAAATGTCACTCGGAGTACCGACAGTACGCTGTCGTTCATTTTCCTTGTCTTACGAAAAAATCCTTCAAAAATCGAGAGTTTGGGTCTTTGCCGTAATGCTCGGTTAAATATCACTCGGAATACATTCGTACGCCGTCGTTTATTTTCCTTGTCTTACGAAAAAATCCTGCAAAAATCGAGATTTTGGGTCTTTGCCGTAATGCTCGGTCAAATGTCACTCGGAGTACATTCGCACACTGTCGTTCATTTTCCTTGTCTTACGAAAAAATCCTTCAAAAATCGAGATTTTGGGACTTTTCGGTGATACTGCGTCAAATGTTACTCGGAGTACATTCGTACGCCGTCGTTTATTTTCCGACAGAGCGACCAAGTGTGTAACGCGCTTTACATTTAATACGAATTTTAATTTGTGTCATTCTTCGGGGTGGCGCGCAAATTTATATAAAACAAGAATTGTTTAAGCGGCAAACCGTTCAGGCTCCCTTTTGCCGCAAATCGGAGGTACATACAAATGCCAGAAAGACGAAAAAGCCGCGTTGTAACGGCAGGTAACGTAAAAATGGGCGGAAACAACCACATACCCGTTCAGTCGATGTTAAACATTCCGGCCGAGGACGCAGAGGGCAATGTTAAGCAGGCATTGGAGCTGCAAAAAGCCGGTTGCGAGATTATCCGTCTCACGGTTCCCAATAAAGAGGCGGTAAAGACCTTAGCCGCCGTAAAAGAAAAGGTTTCGATTCCGGTTGTTGCGGACATACATTTTGACTACCGCTGCGCGCTTGAGAGCGTTGCGGCAGGTGCCGATAAAATCCGCATAAATCCCGGCAACATCGGCTCCGACGATCGCGTTAAGGCGGTTGCCGACGCATGCCGTGCAAAAAACATTCCGATAAGGATAGGCGTAAATTCAGGCTCGCTTGAAAAGGATATTCTCGCAAAATACGGGGCTCCCACGCCTGATGCTCTTTGCGAGAGCGCGCTTTATCACGCAGGGCTTCTCGAAAAATTCGATTTTCACGATATAGTTATCTCCATAAAATCCTCCGACGTGCCGACCATGGTATCTGCATACAGGAAAATAGCGACTATGTGCGATTATCCGCTTCATCTCGGCGTAACCGAGGCAGGCACGCGCCGTATGGGGCTCATTAAATCCGCCGCCGGAATAGGCTCGCTTTTAATGGACGGCATAGGCGACACAATACGCGTTTCCCTTACTGCCGACCCCATAGAGGAGGTCTCGGCAGGCTTTGATATATTAAAGGCGGTTGACATAAAAAAGGACTGTCCTCAGATAGTGTCGTGTCCGACCTGTGGCAGAACCAAAATCGATTTGATTTCTCTTGCCGAAAAAATTGAAAACGCTTTAAGAGGCTGCCGTAAGCCTATAAAGGTTGCCGTTATGGGGTGCGTCGTAAACGGTCCGGGCGAAGCTAAGGAGGCAGACATCGGCGTAGCCGGCGGTGACGGCTGCGGTATGATATTTAAGCACGGCGAAATACTCAAAAAAGTAAGCGAGGATGAAATAGTTCCGGAACTGCTTAAAGAAATAGAAAAAATGTAATTGTGAAAGAGACGGCAAATGACAAGCTTTTATGACCTGTTTATAGAATACAGAAACGATTTCGCGGATATGGACGCGGTACTCGGCGACGCTCAAATAATTGATATGAGCGCAGAGTCTGCCGAAAGACGGCTGTACATTAAGGTGCGCTTTCCGCGTCTTGTGTCCGAGAAAACACTTGATAAAATAAGCGAAATAATAAGAGACAGGCTCGGACTCGGCGCGGTTAAAATAGCGCCGGTCTTTTCTTCGTCGCTGTTCTCGGATAGGTATTCGGGTGAGATAAGCGAGTGGGCAAAGAAAAACGTGCCTATGGCAAACGGATTTTTTGTTGACTGCAAATATGATTTTTCCGAAGATGAAATCAAAATAGAGCTCATGCACGGCGGTAAGCAAATTCTTGAGGACGTCGGCGCGCAAAATCTCATTTCAAAAATGCTCCGTGAACGCTTCGGAGTATCAAAAGAGCTTTCTTTTGTTCAGAGGGACGACTATGATGCACGCGATGACATTTCCGCGGCGCAGAAAAAAATCGACAGTATGGCTCCCAAGGCTGCACCCGTAAAGAGCGGTTCATCGCGCAGCTTTGACCCCGTCAAGGAGGACGATACGCCAAAGGAGCACATTGTAAAGAACGGCATACCGTATTATCTTGAGAGTGTAAAGCCGATTTTCGGCAGTAATATCAGAAGTCAGCCCATAAAAATAGACGAAATCACTTTGCCCGAAGAGGGCGACACGACGCCCGTTACGATTTACGGCGAGGTTTTCGGCATTGAGGTCAAGGATACGAAAAAAGGCAAGGTAAAGATAGTATCCTTTAATATAACCGACAATACAAATTCATTTTCCGCCGTTATGCTGCCAAAGGTTGAACATTGTGACGAGCTGCTGTCAAAGCTGAAAAACGGGGCGCACATACTTATGTTCGGCGAGGTCGAATATGACACGTACCGCAGCGATTACACAATAAAACCTAAGTGCATAAGCACCGTTCAGATGATAGAAAAAGAGGACAATTACCCCGAAAAGCGCGTTGAGCTTCATCTTCACACAAATATGTCGCAGATGGACGGTATGACTCCTCCCTCAAAGCTTGTGGAGCGCGCTATAAAGTGGGGGCACAAGGCAATAGCCATAACCGACCACGGCTGTGTTCAGGGTTACCCCGAGGCGTGCAACGCCGCCGCAGGCAAAATCAAAATCATTTACGGCATTGAGGATTATTTTATAGACGACATCAAAGAGCCGGATAAAACATATAAGGAGCTTCGCTCCTATCACCAGATAATTCTCGTAAAGAATCATATAGGGCTTAAAAATCTGTATAAGCTCATTTCAAAGTCCAATATAGACTATTTTTACAAAAAGCCGAGAATGCCAAAGAGCGAAATAATGAAACACCGCGAGGGGCTTATAATCGGCTCGGCGTGCGAGGCGGGCGAGCTTTACCGCGCTATACTCGAGGAACGCCCCGAACAGGAGATTATGGAGATAGCTTCGTTTTACGACTATCTCGAAATTCAGCCCGTAGGCAACAACCGTTTTATGATTGACGCCCACTCCGACCCATCGGCGAAAAATCCGGACAAAAACAAGGAATTTGACAAGATAACCTGTATTGAGGATATAGAAAATATAAACCGCAAGGTTATAGCTATTGCCGACAAGCTCGGTAAGCCCGTGGTTGCCACCTGCGACGTCCACTTCATAGACCCAGAGGATGCAAAATACCGCGCTATTCTTATGGCGGCTCAGGGCTTTACCGACGCCGACAAGCAGGCTCCGCTGTACTTCAGAACGACCGAGGAAATGCTCAATGAGTTTTCATATCTCGGCGAGGAAACCGCGCACGAAATAGTCATAGAAAATCCCAACAAGATAGCCGATATGATAGATGTTGTACGCCCGTTCCCGATAGGCACGTTCCAGCCCTCCATAGACGGAGCGGAGGAACAGCTCAGAGATATTTGCTGGACCAAGGCTAAAAAGTGGTATGAATTTGAGGGCAAGGTTCCCGAAATTGTCGAGAACCGACTTAACCGTGAGCTTGATTCCATAATCAAAAACGGATTTGCCGTACTTTACATAATAGCTCAAAAGCTTGTATGGGATTCCGAGGATCACGGTTACCACGTAGGCTCACGAGGCTCCGTCGGCTCGTCGTTCGTTGCGTCTATGGCGGGTATTTCCGAAGTAAATCCGCTGCCGCCTCATTACAGGTGCCCAGAGTGTCGCTACTCCGAATTTTACACAAAGGGCGAGTACGGCTCGGGCTTTGATATGCCGCCTAAAAAATGTCCGCATTGCGGCGCTCAGATGATAAGAGACGGCCACGAAATACCGTTTGAAACCTTCCTTGGGTTCCACGGTGACAAGGCACCCGATATCGACCTTAACTTCTCCGGCGAATATCAGGGAAAGGCGCACAGATACACGGAGGAGCTCTTCGGCAAAACGCACGTATTTAAAGCGGGCACAATAGCTTCGGTTGCCGACAAGACCGCCTACGGCTATGTTTTAAAGTATCTTGAAGAGCGAAATATCCGTGCTAATAAAGCCGAGATAGATCGTTTGGCGCGCGGCTGTACGGGAGTTAAACGTACCACGGGTCAGCACCCGGGCGGAATGGTAGTCGTGCCGAACGAATATGATATATACGATTTCACCCCCGTTCAGTACCCTGCCGACGATACCGAAAGCGATATGGAGACGACGCACTTCGACTTCCGTTCGATGCACGATACCATATTGAAGCTTGACGAGCTCGGCCACGATGTTCCCACGCTCGACAAGCACCTTGAGGATATGACGGGCATAAACGTAACCGACATAGACATTTGCGACCCCGAAATAATAAAGCTCTGCACCTCGCCCGAACCGCTCGGCGTGACGCCCGAGGATATAAGCTGGAAAACGGGCACGCTCTCCATACCCGAAATGGGCACATCGTTTGTTTGCCAGATGCTTTTGGAGGCACAGCCCAAGACCTTTGCCGACCTTTTGCAGATTTCCGGCCTTTCACACGGAACCGATGTTTGGAACGGTAATGCACAGGACCTTATAAAGGATGGTATATGCACCATTTCTTCGGTTATCGGAACGCGTGACAGCATTATGATTTACCTTATGCACGCAGGGCTTGACCCGAGTATGGCGTTTAACATAATGGAGAAAACGAGAAAGGGTATAGTCGCGAAAAAGGGCTTCCCCGAGGGTGCCGAAGAAGCCATGCGTGAGCATAACGTTCCGCAGTGGTATATGGATTCGTGCCGCAAGATAAAGTATATGTTCCCTAAAGCCCATGCCGCGGCATATGTAATTGCCGCGCTGAGGCTCGGCTGGTATAAGATATACAAGCCGCTCGAATACTACACGGCATTTCTGACCGTGCGCGGAGACGGAGTTGACGCGGCGGTGGCAATAAAGGGTAAAGCCGCCGTTATGGCGCGTATGGCGGAAATCGACGATAAAACAAGAAGCAAAACCGCCACAGCCAAGGACAAAGAGCAGTATACCGCCTTGCAGGTGGTAAACGAGATGATGGCAAGGGGCATAGAGCTGCTCCCGGTCGATATATATAAATCCGAAGCCACAAGATATGTCATAGAGGACGGCAAAATAAGAATGCCGTTCGGAGCACTGTCCGGTATAGGCGAAAGCGCCGCCATACCGCTTGCCGAGGCAAGAGACGACGGTGAGGGCAAGTTTATATCGGTTGACGATTTTGCACGCCGCGCTGGTGCCGGCAAATCCACAATAGAAATGCTCGAAAGCGTCGGTGCGTTCGGCGACATCCCGAAAACGGCGCAACTGTCACTATTTTAGCCATCCGACGAGGCAGTTTAAAGGTAAAATGCGAGTATGAAGCAAATTTGCCTTATAAACACGATGACTTTTCATCTTCTTTTGTTGAAAACTACAAAAAGACGTTTTTTGACGGATTTTGCATTGACAAAAGCCTTGTCGGTGATATAATGAATGCATAAATGAAAGGCAACGAGGTCTTTTAAAAGATCTCGCTGCCCTTTTTTTATATTTGAAAGGAGATTTAAAATGGGTTACACAAAAGAAGATGTACTTCGCATCGCAAAGGAAAAAGACGTTAAATTCATAAGACTTCAGTTTACTGATATTTTCGGTCAGCTTAAAAATGTTGCAATCACCGCGAGCCAGCTTGAAAAGGCTCTTGACAACGAGTGTATGTTCGATGGCTCCTCAATAGAGGGCTTCGTAAGAATCAATGAGTCCGATATGTATTTGAGACCCGATTACGATTCGTTCGTTATACTTCCTTGGAAGGACAGAGTTGCACGCCTTATCTGCGACGTTTATTGCGCTGACGGCAATACTCCGTTCCTCGGCGATCCGAGAAACGTTCTTAAAAAGGTAGTTAAAGAGGCTGCCGATATGGGCTATACGTTCAATGTAGGCCCCGAGTGTGAATTCTTCCTCTTCCAGCTTGATGAGGACGGAAATCCCACCACAAAAACAGGCGATGTTGCGGGTTACTTTGATATGGGCCCCGCCGATCAGGGTGAGCAGTGCAGAAGAGACATCTGCCTTGCGCTCGAGAGCATGGGCTTTGAAATCGAGGCTTCACACCACGAGGTTGCCGAGGGTCAGCACGAGATAGACTTCCGTTTTGATGAGGTTGTTAAGACCGCAGACAACGTTATGACCTTTAAACACGTAGTAAAGACCTATGCGCGCCGTCACGGCCTTCATGCAACATTTATGCCGAAGCCCGTATTCGGTATAAACGGCTCCGGTATGCACACCAATATGTCGCTTACAAAGGACGGTAAAAACGCTTTCTATGATGAAAATTCCGAGTTTGGACTTTCCGAGGCCGCTCTTCACTTCATTGCGGGTGTATTAAAGCACGTAAAGGGTATTACCGCCATAGCAAATCCGCTTGTTAACTCTTATAAGAGACTTGTCCCGGGATATGAAGCTCCCGTATATATAGCTTGGTCGGCTTCAAACCGTTCCTCGCTTATCCGTGTTCCCGCAGCTCGCGGAAAGGGCACCAGAATAGAGCTCCGTTCTCCCGACCCGTCATGCAACCCCTATCTTGAAATGGCTCTTTGCCTTGCAGCAGGTCTTGACGGTATCAAAAACAACCTTACTCCTCCGCAGAACACCACAAAGAACATCTTTGAAATGTCCGCAGAAGAGCTTGCCGCAGACGGTATAGATTATCTCCCCGGTACTCTTGAGGACGCCATGAATGAATTCCAGGCTGATCCGTTTATGAAAGAGACGCTCGGCGACCACATCTATGAGAAGTATGTTGAGGGTAAGCTTCGCGAGTGGGATGAGTATCGTACCAGCGTAAGCAACTGGGAAACAAACAGATATTTAACTAAATATTGATAATACCTCATTTTTTCTCCTGCGAAAAGGGAACGGCGATTTTGCCGTTCCCTTTTCCATTTCTTTTTATGAGGCTTCTAATTTGATTTGCCTTATCGGCGCATAAAAAAACACGGCTGACCGAAGGCCGAATATTCAGCCAAAGTCAACCGTGCTTTTGTAATTTTTATTCGGTTTCTTTTTTGAAGCCTTTTCTCTCAAGGAGAGCATAAATTCTGTCAGCCGGATTCAAGAGCTTGCTTACCGACATATCGTGGTTGAGGGTGTCGATAATGTATGAAAGATACTTAGACATATCAACCTCGCAGTACCAATCACGCTGTAAAAGCTCGGGTGTGCGGTAAACAAGGTTTGTTGTAAATACCTTTGTGATATTGCCCTCGGCAAAGGATTTGTCAAAGTTTTCGAGTCCTTCGCAGAAAAGACCGAATGCCGAGAAAATAAAAATACGCTTTGCGCCGAGCTCTTTTAATTTTTTGGCAACCTCAAGCATTGATTCACCGGAGGAAATCATATCGTCAACAACCATTACATCCTTGCCCTCTATGTTTGAACCGAGGAACTGGTGCTGGAGTATTGGGTTCCTGCCGTTGACAACTCTCGAATAGTCGCGGCGCTTATAGAACATACCAAGGTCAAGACCGAGAACGGTAGAATAGTAAATGCAGCGTGACATACCGCCTTCATCGGGAGATACTACCATCATGTGCTCTTTGTCGAGATGCAAATCATCAACGTTGTTTACAAGAGCCTTTATCATCTGGTAAGCGGGCTGAACGTTTTCAAAGCCCTTGAGCGGAATTGCGTTCTGAACTCTCGGGTCGTGAGCGTCAAATGTGATAATGTTGTCAACGCCCATATTGTTGCAGAGCTCCTGAAGAGCTATTGCACAGTCGAGGGACTCTCTTGATGAACGCTTGTGCTGTCTGCCCTCATAAAGCATGGGCATAATAACGGTTATTCTGTGAGCTTTGCCGCCTACTGCGGAAATCGCTCTTTTAAGGTTGGCAAAATGCTCGTCCGGACTCATGGGAATTGTTTGACCGTACATATTGTAGGTCACGCCGTAGTTGAACATATCGCATACAATAAAAATATCGTAACCGCGAACGGACTCGTGAAGCGAGCCTTTGCCTTCGCCCGAGCCGAATCTCGGGAATGAGGCATCAATGATATAAGTATCTCTTTCATATCCTGCAAAGGAAAGGCTGTTTTTGTGCTCAGACTGCTTCTGAGCGCGCCATTTGACGAGATAACGGTCGATTTTTTGGGCTAATTCTTCACAGCCGGGGAGCGCGATGATACCGAGCGGACCGTAAGGGATGGTAGTGAACTCCTGTGTGTAATCAGGCATAATTTTCCTCCGTGAAACACAATTTTTGCGGATAAATATTATCGTCATTTATCCGCATTACATTAGATAATAATATTTTACTATATTTTGTGTCATTTTCAAGGGAAAAAAGGCAAAAAATAAAAGATTAGTTAAAAGAGTGGTCAACAGTAATGACACAGAAATATCTTTCGTCTATTTTGCTTAGTTTTTCTTGAATTGAATTTGTAAGCTCACGATCGGAAAGACTAAAATCCGGGGGTGCCATTACATCGAAAATCAGATTTGAGTGTGTGGGACCCTCAACCACTCTGAAATCGTGTATTGAAAGCGCGGTGTCAATTTCCTTGACGGCGGATTCGGTCAAATCACGCAGACGGTTTATATGTGCGTCATTTACCACGATAGGGTCAAGGTGTATTGAAATGAGCAGATTGTATTTTCTCTGTATATTTCGCTCGATAAGGTCAATGGTGTCGTGGCTCTTCATAACATCAACGCTTGAGGGAACCTCTGCGTGAGCCGAGGCAAACTGTCTGCCGGGGCCGTAGTCGTGGATTATAAGGTCGTGAACACCGACTATGTTGGGATATGAGAGAATTTCGTCCTCAATCTGCTTCACAAATTCCTTTTTCGGCGGCTGACCGAGCAGGGGGGAGACGGTGTCCTTTATTATACCGATGCCGGAATAGATGATAAATCCGGATACGACAAGGCCGAACCACCCATCCACGGGAACCGACGAAAACTTTGATATTATCAGCGATATAAGAGCCGCCGCCGTTGCCGCTGTGTCCGAAAGACTGTCGGCGACTACGGCCTTGTTGGCTGTGGAGTCTATCCTTTTTCCGACGGAATAATTGAAGTATGCTAGCCACAGCTTAAACAGTATCGATATTATCAGGACTGCCAGCGCGGCGGTGCTGTAAGTTACGGCGTCGGGAGCCTTGATTTTTTCAACCGAGCTTTTCAAAAGCTCAACGCCCATCAAAAGGACGAGGAAGGACACTATCAGCGCGGATATGTATTCTATTCTGCCGTGCCCGTAAGGATGCTCCCTGTCGGCGGGCTTTTTTGCCATTTTAAAGCCGACGAGAGTAACTACCGACGAGCCTGCGTCGGAGAGGTTGTTTATGGCGTCTGCGGTTATTGAAATACTGCCGGTCAAAGAGCCTACCGCAAATTTTGCGGCGGTCAGTATCACGTTTACCGCTATTCCGACAAAGCCGGAGAGCACACCGTAAGAGGTGCGCGTCCTCGGGTCGTCGGCGGACGCGTTTTTGCCCACAAAAAGCCTTATTAAAAGCTCGGTCATCTTATCGCTTTTCTCCCTTGATATAGTCTTTTACGCCGAATACGAATATTCTCTCGATTATATCGGCTATGTCCTCGGCACTCTTGCCTGTCTCCGGATGCTGAAGCCAGTAGCGCGCAACGCCTATAAAGCCTGACTCAAAATACGAATAGAGAAATTCAAATTCGGCTACATCGCTTATATTATATGCCGCGGATATGTCGTTAAAGCATTTTTTACGTATGAAGCCGCGGAGCTTCTGAGCGAAATTTATGTCGCCGTTGTCTCCGAGGAGAGCCGAGCAAATATCGCGGTTTTCATCGAGAAATTTGCACACGTCGGTCAAAAGCTGCTTCGGACGGCGTGAAATATCGTCTATGGTGTAGCTCATAAGAATAGACTCAAATTCCTGAAACAGTTCGTTTTCTATTTGCTCCACAAGGTCATATATGTCTTTGTAATGCAGATAAAACGTACCGCGGTTTATATCTACAAGCTCCGAAAGTTCCCGTACCGTTATTTTTTTTATGCTTTTTTGAGCCATAAGCTCGGTGAGGCCCTGTTTTAAAAGCCTTTTGGTTCTGCGTACTCTGCTGTCAACTGCTTTCTCTGACATTTTGCTTAAACGCCCTTTCCTTTGCTGATTTTAGACAAACAAACATAGTTTGTTTATTGATTTAATAGACACACGTTATTATAATATAAATAAGTTCATTATTCAACACTTTTTTGAAAAAATCTGTATAATAGGCTGATGTTGATAATACAGAGAGCTAAAATTGATAATATTTTTACAAAAATAATATATTTTTTATAAAAATCATTACAAAACGGTTTTTTTATGGTATACTTCTTCTAAAGCTGTTTTTTATGAAAATGCATATAATAAATGAAAATCTGATATGAGGTGAAGCGTATGGCGGCAGAAATGCTGAAAAAGGTTATGGCCACGGAAAACGAGGCGGCGGAGAACGAAAAGAACGCTGCGTCCGAGGCCGACAAAATTATAAAGAAAGCAAAAGACGACGCCGAAAAGCTCCTGTCGGAGAAAGAGAAGGAATGTGCCGTATATGAGGCCGCCGAAATCAAAAAAGCCAAAGATACGGCAGAGGTTATCGTTACCGAGGCTGTAAAGGAGGCTCAAAGGTACGCGGACGGATTGAAAAAACAGTCTGCGGAAAAGCTTTCGGAGGCTGTCGGCATCGTAAAGGATACATTACTTAAATGATATAATATTTTGCAAAGTGAGGTGATGGCTTACGGCAAAATTGAAAATGAAAAAAATCGAGCTTTTGGCGATGCTCGGCGAGAGCAAGGATATTATAGATTACCTGCAGCGAAAGGGCACGGTTCAGGTTGAAAAGTGCGACGCGCCGGAGTCTATGTATTACACCGACACCGATTCGAGCGTATCACAGCTTGAAAGACTTTTGCAAACCGCAGAGAACGCAAGAGAGACAATTTCATTTTATTCGCCGGAAAAAAAGAAGCTTACTGACTCTTTTTTGCCCCGAAAAGAAGTCGAGCTGTCCGATTTTTACGAGGAATCGGAAAAGACGGACGTGGCAATGGCAAAGTGTCGGGAGATTATCGACATAAAAAAGGAGATAGCCGACAAAAAGGCCGACATTATCCGCGAGCAGACCGCAAGAGAGGCTCTGATTCCGTGGGAAAGGCTTGATATTCCGCCGAATACAACGGGGACAAGGCACACGGAGGTGTTTGTGGGGTCGCTCCCGGACGAGTGCACAGAGGAGGCTCTCAAGGCCGGTTTTGCCGCGGCTCTGCCGGACTTAACCGCTATCGACTGCGAGGTCGTTTCCTCTTCAAATACGCAGAGCATAATTGTTGTCATCTGTTTAAAAAAGGACTCAAGGCGAGTATATGATTATCTGCGAAGTCTGAATTTTGTGAGAGCGTCGGGCGGCGATAACGAGAATATCAAAGCGGCAATGGAACGCCACGGAAAAAATATCGAAGCGCTTTCGTCGGACATTGACGGCGACGAGGAAAAAATAAGAGAGCTGTCGTCATACCGTGAGGATATAGACTTTCTCATTGATTTCCTCACGATAAGGAAAGACAAATACGAGGCGTTTAAAAAGATGTCTCTCAGCCGCAACGTTTTCTATTTTGAGGGCTACATTCCGGAGCGGTACTGTGAAAAAACGGTCAAGGGCCTTGAAGAGAAGTTTACTGTTGCCGTAACGATAAGCGATGTTCCCGAGGACGACGAAAACGAACCGGTGCTTCTTAAAAATAATGATTTTGCCGCACCGGTTGAAGAGATAACCGAAATGTACGCTCTTCCGGGCAAGCACGATATAGACCCGAATGCGATTATGGCATTTTTCTATTACTGCTTCTTCGGTATGATGTTTTCGGACGCGGGCTACGGTCTCATAATGTTTTTGGCAACGCTGTTTATTTTGCTTAAATGCAAGCCTGAGGGGCAAAAGCGAAAAACGGTTATGATGTATATGTACTGCGGTATTTCCACAATGTTTTGGGGAATTATGTTCGGAAGCTTTTTCGGAGACATAATCAATATCGTAAGGTACGATTTCATCGGACTGCCGAAAATACGGTTGTATGCGTGGCTTGACCCGCAGGAGCAGCTGATGACCACCATGCTGTGGTGCTTTTTGTTCGGCGTCGTTCATCTTTTTGTGGGCGTCGGCATCAAGGGCTATATGGAGTGGCGCGACGGGCAAAGGTTTTGGGCGGTATGCGATACGCTGTCTGTTTACCTTGCTGTCGGCGGTGCGCTTCCGCTTTGCGCCGGTATGATTATAGACGTTCCGTCGGATATAAAAACGGTCGGCAAATATTGCGCAATAGCCGGCGTAATCATAATAGTCCTCACGGCAGGCAGGGAGTCAAAGTCGTTCTTCGGCAAAATCGGCTCCGGACTTTACGCCGTGTACAACACGATTTCGGGCTATCTCAGCGATATTCTTTCATACGCAAGGCTTTTGGCACTCGGACTTGTTACCGGCATAATCGGCAGCGTAGTCAATATGATGGGTGCTTTGCCGAGCAATAAGGTCGCGAAGGCAATAGTTCTCGCGGTGGTGTTCGTTTTCGGACACGCGGTAAACTTCGGAATAAACGTCATAGGCGCTTATGTTCATACAAACCGTTTGCAGTACGTGGAATTTTTCTCGAAATTCTATAACGGCGGCGGAAAGAAATTTACCCCTCTTAAAGCAAATTCCAAAACTTTCAAATTCAAGGAGGAAATCAGTAATGGATAATATGGGTTTGGTATTGGCTATCGTCGGAGCGGCGTTAGCGGCACTTCTCAGCGGACTCGGTTCGGCAAAGGGCGTAGGCCTTGTAGGTGAGGCCGCCGCAGGTCTTCTCACGGAGGATTTGTCAAAATTCACTAAGGTGCTTATTCTTCAGATTCTTCCCGGTACACAGGGCCTTTACGGCTTCATTACCGCAATAATGGTTCTTGTTAAAACAAAGGTTCTCTCGGGTTCTCCCGCCGAGCTTACGGTTTCACAGGGACTTATGCTTCTCGGCGCGTGCCTGCCTATGGCAATAGTCGGTTATTTCTCGGCAATTGCTCAGGCAAGAGTTGCGGCTTCGGGTGTTTCGGTAGTTGCAAAGAAGCCCGAGGGACAGAGTAAGGCAATGGTTCTTGCCGCAATGGTTGAGACATACGCCGTTCTCGCTCTTCTTATTTCGATTCTTATGATTTTGAACCTCAACATCGGTTAAGGGTGAAGCTTTATGACGGGATTAGATAAAATTATTTCAGAAATAGGCTCGGACTCGTCACAGCGTATAAAAGAAATTTCCGATGAAGCAAACAAAAAGGCTGAGGAGATATCCCTTGCCGCCGAAAAAAAGGTCTCCGAGATGAAAGCTCAGAGCGAAGAGAGGACTGCCGCAGAGGTTGCCTCCGTTTTGGCTTCAGCCAAAAGCTCCGCCGAGCTAAAAAAGAAGCAGACGGTTCTTGAGGGTAAAATCGAGGCCATAGAGGATATGCTCGGCAGGGCGGTAGATGTCTTAAAGGCTCTCCCGAAAAGAGAGTATTTTGAAATGCTGAAGGAGCTTGCCGTTAAAAATGCGATCTCGGGAGACGGCGTTATGCGTTTCTCGAAAGATGACACCGCAAAGCTGCCGCAGAATTTCATAAGCAACGTAAATTCCGCTCTTTCCGGTAAGGGCAGCGTCTCTCTCGGAGAGCCGTGCGACATAGACAGCGGATTTATGCTTGTTTACGGCGACATTGACGTAAACTGCACCTTTTCATCGCTTGTTTCGGAAAAGCGCGACGAGCTTTTTGACGAGCTTAACAAATTACTTTTTAACTGATATAAAGGAGGGAAGCGTTTAAATGGATAAAAACTATCTTTATGCGGTAGCAAATATAAGAGCTAACGAGCTGTCGCTTCTCTCGCGTGCCGATATTGACGCGCTTATAGACGCTCCCGATTACAAGACGGCGCTCACGCTTTTAGACGGCAAGGGCTACGACACGTCCTTCGGCAGCGATTATTCCGCTATGCTTGACGGCGAAACCGAAAAAACGTGGTCGCTGATAAAGTCGGTCGCACCGAGTGCCGAGGCTCTCGATATATTTATTGTAAAAAACGATTTCCAGAATTTAAAAGCGGTTCTCAAGAGCGAAAAAACGGGCGAGGATGCGGAAAAATATCTCGTTTCACCGTCTGTAATACCAAAGGAGTTGCTTTTAAAAGCGGTCAAAGAGCGTGATTTTGACTCCCTTCCGGATTTTATTTCCGATGCCGCCGAAAAATGCCTTGAGGTTATAACCAAAACCGAAAACGGTCAGCTCTGCGATATAGCCGCAGACAGAGCCTGCCTTGAGGCTATGTCGGGATTTGCGAAAAGTGCCGATAATGATATTGTTGCCGCATACGGCGACATATTTATAAAATCGGCGGTGTTAAAAACCGCTTATCGCGCCATTCTTACAAATAAAAAACGCGGATTTCTTGAAGAAGCCCTTCCCGACATACCCGAAATAAAAAAGGCGGATTTGATTGACGCTTCTTTGCAGGGAGCTGACGCTCTTTATGACTTCGTTTCGTCGCTCGGACTTGAGTCTTTTGCCGAGGCTCTTAAAAACAGCCCGTCTGCCTTTGAAAAATATTGTGACGATGCTGTTATGGAGAATATGAAAAAAGCAAAATATACAGCCTTCGGGCTCGGTCCGATTGCCGCATACATCTTTGCGCGAATGACCGAAATAGGTTGTGTGCGTATAATTTTGTCGGCGAAATTCAACGGCACGAGTGAAGAAACAGTCCGTGAAAGGATGCGTGAACTGTATGTATAAAATAGCCGCAATGGGCGACCGCGACAGTATTTACGGCTTTGCGTCGCTCGGGCTTTCCGTATTTCCCGAGGACGATCCGCAGAGCGCTTCGCACAAGCTCAAAAAGCTTGCCGAGGAGGGCTACGCCGTTATCTTTATAACCGAGGCTCTCGCAGAGCTCATTTCTCCGGAAATCGAGCGCTTCAAAGACAGTCCTCTCCCGGCCATAATCCCCATTCCCGGAGTCGCCGGCAATACGGGACTCGGAATGAGAGAGGTAAGCGGATATGTAGAGCGAGCCGTCGGTTCCGACATCGTTAATTAAGGGTTGCTGCACATTCCCGTAGAATTTTTTTCACCCGCTCGCGTACCTTTGTACGCTTCGGGGCAAAAGAAAATCCCACGGCAACGCACATCAAGCCCTTAATTAAAATTGATGTAGAATTTGGTGCAATCCCGAGAAAATTTTCACACGCTCGCGTACCTTTGTACGCTTCGGGGCAAAAGAAAATTTCCCATCTACGCACCAAAACGCCTTAATTAAAATTCAATGTTAGGGTTTTAGCACGCATTTGAGAAAATTTTTCACACGCTTGTGTACCGCAGTACGTGTCGGGGCAAAAGAAAATCCCACGGCAACGCACATCAAGACTTAATTTAAACGGTATCATAATAATACAAATGGTTTTTGACTGAATTTAGGTGTGAAATATGCACTGTACAACGCATATCCGCACTTAAAATAAATCCATAATAATTAAAAAACGGTATGCGGCGCAGCCGCAGCCGCTAAACTCGTAAAATCAACCAAACCTTTGAAGGGTGGAACAGATATGAGCAAAGGAACAATACTCAAAGTAGCCGGACCTCTCGTAGTTGCCGAGCATATGCGTGACGCAAATATGTTCGACGTTGTCAGGGTAAGCGACAAAAGGCTTATCGGCGAGATAATCGAGATGCACGGCGATAAGGCGTCAATTCAGGTATATGAGGACACCTCAGGTCTCGGCACGGGCGAGCCTGTTGAATCCACGGAGGAACCGTTGAGCGTTGAGCTCGGCCCGGGACTTATCGAAGGAATATTTGACGGTATTCAAAGACCGCTTGTCGAAATAATGAAAAAGGTTGGCAACAACTTACCCAGAGGCGTAGAGGTGCCGTCACTCTCGCGAGAGAAAAAGTGGCATTTTAACGTCACCGCCGAAATCGGCGCATACGTGACATCGGGCGATGAGCTCGGCTTTGTTCAGGAGACCGATATTGTCCGCCACAAAATAATGGTGCCGATAGGCGTTTCCGGTAAGGTGAAGAGCCTTTCGGAGGGCGACTACACGGTTGAAGATACGATAGGCGAAATAGAAAAGGACGACGGCACCGTTGTTCCCGTAAAGCTTATGCAGAAGTGGCCCGTAAGGCGCGGCAGACCGTACAAGAAAAAGCTTTCTCCCGACGTTCCGCTTATCACGGGTCAGCGCGTTATAGACGCGCTTTTCCCGATAGCAAAGGGCGGCGTTGCCGCAATACCCGGTCCTTTCGGAAGCGGCAAAACCGTAACTCAGCATCAGCTCGCAAAATGGGCAGAGGCTGATATAGTTGTCTATATAGGCTGCGGTGAACGCGGCAATGAGATGACCGACGTTTTAAACGAATTCCCCGAGCTTATAGATCCGCACACAGGCAAATCGCTTATGGAACGCACGGTTCTTATAGCGAACACTTCGGATATGCCCGTTGCGGCTCGTGAAGCTTCTATTTATACAGGCATTACAATTGCCGAATATTACCGCGATATGGGCTATTCCGTGGCTCTTATGGCGGACTCCACCTCACGTTGGGCAGAGGCTCTGCGCGAAATGTCGGGCAGACTTGAAGAAATGCCCGGTGAAGAGGGCTACCCCGCATACCTCGGTTCGCGACTCGCTCAGTTCTATGAGCGCGCCGGACGTATAGTAACTCTCGGCTCTGACGACAAAGAGGGCTCGCTTTCGGTAATAGGTGCCGTATCGCCTCCCGGCGGCGACATTTCGGAGCCGGTATCTCAGGCAACTCTGAGAATAGTAAAGGTATTCTGGGGGCTTGATTCCGCGCTCGCATATAAGCGTCACTTCCCGGCCATCAACTGGCTTACGTCTTATTCGCTCTATGCCGACAGCCTCGGAAAATGGTTCAACGAAAATGTCGACAAGGATTGGACGAATATGCGTACCCGTATAATGGGTATTCTCTCCGACGAAGCGTCGCTTGACGAAATAGTAAAGCTTGTCGGTATGGACGCCCTGTCACCCTCCGACAGGCTTAAAATGGAGGCGGCGAGGAGTATTCGCGAGGACTTCCTGCATCAGCTCGCATTCCACGAAATCGACACCTACACAAGTCTTAAAAAGCAGTGCTTTATGATGAAGCTTATGCTTATGTATTATGACCGCTCGCTCGACGCATTGAATAAGGGCGCGGATATAGAAAAAATCGCCGCGTTGCCCGTAAGAGAGGCGATAGGCAGATTTAAATACGTTAAAGAAGAAGACATCGACAAAGAATTTGCCGAGATAGACGAAAGACTTTCCTCGGAACTCGCCGAGGCAGTAAAAGAAGGGGAGGATGACTGATGCCTAAGGAATACAGAACCGTTCAGGAGGTAGCAGGACCTCTTATGCTCGTAAAAGAGGTTGAGGGAGTCAAATATGACGAGCTCGGCGAAATCGAGCTTGAAAGCGGCGAGACAAGAAGGTGTCGTGTGCTTGAGGTCAACGGAACAGATGCTCTCGTTCAGCTGTTCGAGGCGTCCACCGGTATAAACCTTTCAAACAGCAAGGTGCGCTTCCTCGGCAGAATGATGGAGCTTGGAGTTTCCGAGGATATGCTCGGCAGAGTATTTGACGGACTCGGCAGGCCCATAGACGGCGGCCCCGAAATAATCCCCGAAAAGAGGATGAATGTAAACGGTATGCCTATGAATCCGGCGGCGAGAGCTTATCCGCAGGAATTTATACAGACGGGCGTTTCCGCGATAGACGGACTTAACACCCTTGTAAGAGGTCAAAAGCTTCCCATCTTCTCGGCTTCGGGTCTTCCGCACGCACAACTTGCCGCTCAGATAGCAAGGCAGGCGAAGGTACGCTCGGCCGATGAAAAATTCGCCGTTGTCTTTGCCGCTATGGGTATTACCTTTGAGGAGTCCGACTTCTTTATTCAGTCGTTTAAGGAAACGGGTGCCATAGACAGAACGGTTATGTTCTCGAATCTTGCAAACGACCCTGCAATCGAGCGTATAGCTACGCCCAAAATGGCACTTACAGCCGCGGAATACCTCGCATTTGACAAGGGTATGCACGTGCTTGTAATTTTAACCGATATAACGAACTATGCGGACGCGCTCCGCGAGGTTTCGGCAGCAAGAAAAGAGGTTCCGAGCCGACGCGGTTATCCCGGATATATGTACACCGACCTTGCAACGTTATATGAAAGAGCCGGAAGACAGAATGGCAAGAAGGGAAGTATCACACTGATTCCGATCCTGACCATGCCGGAAGATGACAAGACGCATCCAATCCCGGACCTTACCGGCTACATCACCGAAGGCCAGATCATCTTAAGCCGTGACTTGTACCGCAAAGGTATCAAGCCTCCGATCGATGTATTGCCATCCCTGTCCCGTCTGAAAGATAAGGGAATCGGCGAGGGCAAGACGCGTGCCGACCATTCGAACACCTTAAACCAGCTCTTTGCGGCGTATGCGCGCGGCAAGGAAGCGAAGGAACTCATGGTGATCCTGGGCGAGGCGGCATTGTCCGATGTTGACTTAATCTATGCAAAATTTGCGGACGCCTTTGAAAAAGAATATGTTTCTCAGGGCTACAATACGGACCGCGATATCGAGGAGACGCTGCGGATTGGCTGGAAACTGCTTTCCATCCTGCCGAGAAGCGAGCTGAAACGTATCGATGAGAAGTATCTGGATCTGTATTATGGGAAAGAGTAAAAATGCCTGTGCATGGCGGATGCGCTTGAAAACGAAAGTGGCGTGTCATAACGCGGCTGCGGGAGCTGGCGGATCTGTCGTGACAAAGTGATTGCAGGAGAGAGGTGGTACGCATGGCATCGACACAGGTCAACCCGACC
>OJNO01000069.1_pt1 | contig 79684 bp, 42 predicted proteins | sample 1597761 | NCBI WGS metagenome assembly OJNO01 (sample SAMN00265071, study PRJEB22529) | human gut metagenome
AATTGCGTTGCTTTTAAAATTATGGTGCAAAGGTAAGAACTTTTACGATAAAGGGCAAGGTATAAACGCGGAGCCGCTTACATAAAATAGGGAGAAGTATCATGAAATCGGCAATGGGTTATTGTAAAAGACTAGTAAGAAGCGTCAACTATTTCAGTTTTTAGTATCAGTAGTAGCGTCAACTATCTCAGTCTTATAAAATTGATAGTGTCTACTTTTCTAGTTTATAAAGTAAAAAAGTGTCTACTGTGTTTTGGCAGCAAAGTTTAAATTAATTATCCCTTAATGCCAATCTTACAGAGTTTTTTGCCAAGATTGGCAAAAACTGTTCACTCCCAATATACAAAACGGGTTGGCACGTAACTTGCTTCAACATAGAGTGAAAGCCGAATCCGGAAGGGCAAGGGGAACGATAAGAACCCTAAGTAATGACATTTGAGGGTTTCTTGAAATCCTTGAGCCTCGAAAGCCGAAGCAATCATTATTAAGAAGGATAAATAAAAAACAATGAGAAATCCCGACAGAGCCGGAAGGCGAAGAGAGGATGAGAAAAATAGAATTTGGAGGTTTTACATTATGTTGTTAGCTCGTAGAAATAACAGTGTTTCAAATTGGTTGGACAGTTGGTTTAATGACAACTTCTTTAATACAAGCTTGATGCCACACATGAACGCGACAGCTCCTGCAGTCAACGTCAAGGAAAGTGCTACAGCTTATACAATGGAGGTTGCAGCTCCTGGTTTGAAGAAAGATATGGTCAAGATGAACATCGACAAGGATGGCTATCTGAATGTATCCATCGAGAACAAGGATGAGAAGAAGGAAGAGCATTACTTACGTCGTGAGTTCTCTTACAGCAGCTACTCTCAGAGCTACGCTTTGCCAGAGGATGCTGATCAGGAGAAGATTTCTGCTGAGGTCAGTGATGGTGTCTTGAAGATTGAGATTCCTAAGACTGCCAAGGAGGAGAAGAAAGATGATGTTAAGCACATTGAGGTTAAGTAATATTTTTTTAAGTGCTATCAGCTTTCAAGATGACATTGATTACATCGGGAAAATAATTAAAACTGAGGGGCTAGTCCTGATAATAGGGGCCGGCCCTTTTTTGAATTTATGAATTTAATATAGGAAAGGATCTAAGATGATAAGAATATTTATTTCACTTGTTTTCTGTCTGATGTCAGCCTTTGCCTGTGCGCAGTCAAGCCAGTCAGATGATATGTATCAATGGGGAAAAAACAAGGCCAACGAGCAGTTGGTCAATGATCTTAAGTCACGTCAGAAAGCCCTCTGGAAAGATCAGCGTGACTTGCAAAACCGGATAGATAGTGTGTATTGGGATGAAGCATTGGATGCAATTAAGGATACTACCTTTACCTTTGAAGCTGACAAGGTAGTTTTCCCGTATGGGCAGATTGCCTATGTTAATTCCAACACCAATTTCGTCTCCGTCAATAAGGATGATGCTGTTGTGCAGGTTGCCTTCAATGTTCCCTTCTCCGGACCTAATGGCATTGGTGGAGTTACGGTTCAGGGAAACATAAGTGGATACAAGATTCAAACGGACAAGAAAGGGACTACACAAGTAAGTATGAGTGTTACCGGTATTGGTATTTCTGCCCAAATCTGGATTACCATGTATAAGGGAAGCCATGAAGCCAGCGTGGAGATTCTGCCTAACTTCAACTCTCGTAGGCTCACCCTCAATGGAGTCATACTACCTCTTCACACGAGTACTGTATTTCAAGGGCGAACATTATAACAAAGAAGCCTGTCTTTATATGCCCAGACTTGCCTAAGCCTTTGGGCATTTGTGTCCAACTATGTGGGGCATTGTTGCCCAAGGCTTTGGGCATGGATACCCCTCGTTTTGGTCACTCGTACCCACGTACGTGGTCATCCGTACCCATGTACGTGGGTATGAGTAACCACGTACGTGGGCATAATTGATGCATTTCGTTCGATATTTCGCTTGTTTTGTATGCAGTTTCGCTTGTTTTGTATGATGCTTGCCTGTTTTTATGATACTTCTCCCTATTTTATGATACTTCGATGAGATTTCTCTTGCTTTTTCTGAAAAGTATCATTTTTATAAATAGTTAGATATCAAATATATAAACTGATATTTACCTGGGAAAATGAGACTTTGAGACTTTTTTCGTGAAAAAACATTGTTACGTGTGCGCGTGCGAGTGACGGTAAATCTAAAAAGTACTCTTTTTCAGTTACAAAAAATGGGGTGGGGCGTCTTTATTGTATGGACAAAAACGATAAACTGGTAAACTGTTTAAAAAATAAATAATATGATGAACAAACGGAAAATCATGATCATGATGGCTGGGATGGTTTTGCCAATCCTTGCACCTCAGGCTTCAGCTGCTGCAGAGCACCATGACTGGGAAGACCAGCATGTGCTTTCCATCAACCGGGAACCGGCACGGGCTGCATTCATGCCTTATCAGGCAAAGAAGGGAGATAGCCAGATGTCGCTCAACGGTGAATGGAAGTTCAGATGGACGAAGACGCCGGAGGAACGAATCGTGGATTTCTATCGTACTGACTATAGCTGCAAGGGCTGGAAATCGCTCGCGGTACCAGCCAACTGGGAGGTGAATGGATATGGTACACCTATCTATATATCAGCAGGTTATCCCTTTAAAATCAATCCTCCTTATGTGATGACTACACCCAAGAAGGACTGGACCACCTACGAGGAACGCAATCCTACCGGACAATATAAACGTACCTTCCAGCTGAAGGCAAACTCGCTGCTGTTCCGCCAGGACCGTCAAACCTTCCTGCGTTTCGAGGGCGTGATGAGCGCATTCTATGTATGGGTGAACGGCGAGAAGGTGGGTTATTCGCAGGGTTCGATGGAGCCGAGCGAATTTAATGTGACTCCTTATCTGAAGGCTGGCAAGAACGAGATAGCCGTGGAGGTTTACAAGTATAGCGACGGCAGTTATCTGGAAGATCAGGACTTCTGGCGCTTCGGTGGCATCCACCGTGATGTGTGGCTCTATTCCACACCGAATGTCCGCATCCGTGATTTCGCCGTTCGCACCCTGCCGCAGCTCTCTTCCGCTACATCCTCTCCTTGTGATTTCACTCTGCAGATCAATCCGCAACTGGCGGTGGCAGCAGGCGAGAAGGGAGAAGGTTACCGGCTGATGGCGTGGCTGGAGGATGCTGAAGATAAAGGCGTGATGCTGAAACTGCCGGGAACTGACAGACTGGAGGCTTCTCTGCAGGCTTCTGCCGACGAGATTCTCGACCTGAATCATAAGGCAGCCCTGATGAACGAATGGTATCCGCAGCGAGGTGGAAGAAAATTCGAACGTATGGAGGGAGTAGTGGAAAAACCGCATGCCTGGACTGCTGAGACACCTTATTTATATACCCTGAAACTGGCACTTCTCGACAAGCAGGGAAGTGTGGTGGAACAGGTGCAGCAGCGCATCGGATTCAGATGGGTTTCGGTAGAAAACGGACAGTTGATGGTGAACGGAAAACCTATCAAACTGCGTGGCGTGAACCGGCATGAGCATGATCCGAAGTTGGCACGAGTGATGACCGAGGAGATGATGCAGCGCGATATCCTACTGATGAAGCAGGCGAACGTGAATGCCGTCAGAACCAGTCATTATCCGAATGTTTCACGCTGGTATGAGCTGTGCGACAGCGCCGGCATCTATGTGATGGACGAGGCAGATTGCGAGACCCACGGACTCCGTGGTACGCTCACCTCTACTCCCGACTGGAATGCCGCCTTTCTGGACAGAGCCGTGAGAATGGCAGAGAGAGACAAGAACCACCCGAGCATCATCTTCTGGAGCCTGGGCAACGAGAGCGGTTTCGGTGCCAATCATGCAGCCATGGCAGGCTGGCTTCATACCTTCGACCCAACGAGACTGGTACATTATGAAGGTGCTCAGACGCCTTATCAGCCAGCGAAGGGCTTGAACGAGCAGGACTTTGATGAGACTGACCCGGACTGTGTGGATGTCTTGAGCCGTTTCTATCCCCGTGTAAAGGCTGAGTATCTGAATCCGGGCGTTCCCGAAGGTTCTGACAAGGAGAGAGCGGAGAATGCCCGATGGGAACATCTGCTGGATATTGCGATGAGAAAGAACGATAATCGTCCTGTGCTTACCAGTGAATATGCCCATTGTATGGGTAATGCGCTGGGTAATTTCAAGGAATATTGGGAGGAGATATACAGTCATCCCCGCATGGCTGGCGGCTTTATCTGGGACTGGGTTGACCAGGGTATCTATGCTCCGGGAACCAACCACGTGCTCTATGGCGGTGATTTCGGTGATAAGCCTAATCTTAAAGCCTTCTGTCTGAACGGCGTGGTCTTCTCCGACCGCTCGGTATCGGCTAAGTATCAGGAGGTAAAGCATGTTTATGCACCGGTGTGGATAACTCAGAAAGGGGATGAGGTCTGGGTGAAGAATCATCATTCTCATCTCTCGCTGGAGGGCTTCAGTTGCCAGTATCAGGTGACGAAAAATGGGGTTGTCGGTCAGGAGAGTGTGCTGAAAATGCCTTCAGTACAGCCGGGTGATAGTGCAAAGTTATGCAGCTTGCATGATTTCAAAGCGTATAAAAATACGGATTCCCGATTGAATATCTCAGTTATTTCCCAGCAGGGAGTAGAGGTAGGAAGGGAACAGATAGCCCTCAGCGATAACTTGTATGAAGCTGGCTGGAAACTGGCTGCGGATGCCATGAAGCGATACAAGTCTTCCCGCCGTTTGGCAACTCTGTCAACTGCCGAGTTGCTGGCACGCAATATTTCCGTGATTCCTCAGTTCTTCCGTGCGCCAACCGACAACGACAAGAGTTTCGGCAACTGGATAGCGAAGGATTGGAAGAAGACTCATCTCGACAGCACGCTCTCTGCTATCCCGCTGAAGGATGGGGAGTATGTATATCATTATGGTGAGGATGGGGCATCAGATAAGGCTGGTTCTTCGGCATCGGCTAAGTCTGGCGGTAATATCCGTCTCCGTTTAGAGGTAGCTCCTCAGCAGGACGGCTTCGTCGATGTGAAGGCTACCTATAGTTTTGAGGGCAATCTGCCTGAACTTCCTCGACTGGGCCTGATGATGAAGCTGCCAAGAGTGGCTTACGATCAGGTGAAATGGTATGGCAGGGGACCTTGGGAGAATTATCCTGACCGCAAGCAGTCTTGTCCGATAGGATGGTACGAGAGTAGCGTGGAGGATCAGTTTACCCACTATCCCCGTCCGCAGGACAACGGCAACCATGAGGACTGTTCATACATCGAACTGACCAACAAGAATGGTAAGAATGCCCTGCAGGTTATCGCAGTCGGCGATACGCCTTTGAGTTTCTCAGCCTTGCCATACAGCGTGGCAGACCTCTATGCCGCCCGGCACGATTTCGAACTGAAGCAGTCTGGTAATCCTAACCTGCGCTACACCTATCTCAGTCTCGATTGTGCCGTTCTGGGCTTGGGTAACAGCAGTTGCGGACCTGGTGTATTGAAGAAATATGCCATCGACAAAACTCGCAGTTATACCCTGCATTTCAAGATGAGAATACTATGAGGCATCAGGTATTTGGGGATGCCGTTTTGAGGTAAATTAATAACTTGTCGGAAACGGTGCGTAAAAGTTCTTTTCCGACAAGTTTAGTTTTATCATCTGCGAAAGTTGATGTTTTTTGATATATTTTCGCAGCTTATCTCGAATTATTTGTTTTGCATTATGCAATTTGCATAATTTAATTTGCATAATTCGAGAAATCTTATTATCTTTGCCGCCATAACCAATGATTTAATTAGGTAAAGAGTATGGAGAATCCTTTTATTATCACAGGCAAGATTAAGCCAGAGTACTTCTGCGACAGAGACGTAGAGGCAGAGAAAATCATCCGAAAGGTAACTTCGGGTGAAAATATTGTGTTGATGGCTGCACGGCGTGTGGGCAAAAGTAAGCTTATCGACTTTTGTCTCGACTCGCCGATGGTCAAGAATGATTTTATCGCCATTTCCATCGACATACTCCGTACTTCGAGCATCCAGGAGTTTGCCTTCGAACTAGGTAAGGCTGTTTTCGAACAGGCGGCTCATCGCAGTCAGAAGATGCTTAAGATGGTGGTCAGCACATTGAAATCTATCAATGGGTGTTTCGGCTATGACCCCATCTCGAACACGCCGACCTTTAACCTTTCGCTAGGTGATATCTCCAATCCGCTCTATACCCTGGATGAGATATTTGCCTGTTTGGAGCATGCCGACAAGAAATGTATCGTGGCGATAGACGAGTTCCAGCAGATTGGCTATTATCCAGAGAAGAACATGGAAGCAATCTTACGCACTTATGTGCAGAAGTGCAGCAATGCCAACTTCATATTCTCTGGTAGCGAGCGCCATCTCATTACGAAGATGTTCTCCGAAAAGGCGCATCCATTCTACAATAGTGCCGACATGATGAACTTGGAGGTGATACCATACGATAAGTATTTGGAATTTGCGAAAAGTTTGTTTGCCAGGTTTGGGAAGGACGTGGAGGAAGAGGCTGTGCGTGATGTCTATGATACGTTCGGAGGAAATACGTATTATATGCAGAAGGTGTTTCATGAAGCTTTCAACCAGACGGATGTAAAGGGCAAGGCTGACAAGGCGATGGCGGAAGCCATCATCCACATGATGATATTGGACAACGACCGTAAGTTTAGTGAAATCTTGTCGCGTCTCACGCTCCCTCAGAAGGAATTGCTCTATGCGATAGCCAAGGATGGCATTGCCAAGCAGATTACTTCCACTGTTTTTGTAAAACGGCATAATCTACGCTCTGCCAGCAGCGTTCAGTCTGCCATCAAGAAATTGCTGGAGTATCATCTGGTATCTACTTCGTTGGGTACGTACTATATTGATGACCAACTGATGAAGCTGTGGCTGAATTAGCTCTATAATCTGCGAAAGTTGATGATTTTTGATATATTTTCGCAGCTTATAGGCGTATTTCCGATTTGCTAAATAGTTACAAAATCTGTGTTTATGAGTCTTTATTGATGAATAACAAAATGAATATAAACAAATACGGAATAAACAATATGTATCTAAAACAAACGTTTTTAATAATAGCTTTGGGGGCGATGGCGATGACTGCTGCCGCACAGGCTAGTATTGATACACAGCGCCAGTACCTCTCGGGACATGGATGTGATGATATGGTGAACTGGGACTTCTACTGCACAGGTGGTAGAAATGCCGGCAAGTGGACCAAGATTGGTGTGCCTTCCTGCTGGGAACTGCAGGGATTCGGTACCTATCAGTATGGCATGCGATTCTACGGAAAGGCTACTCCGGAAGGTATTGCTGACGAAAAAGGAAAATATAAATATGAGTTTACGCTGCCACAGGAGTGGGAGGGCAAACAGATAGAACTCGTCTTCGAAGCCGTGATGACTGATGCCAAGGTGACCATCAACGGCAGAAAGGCGGGAAACGGCTTGCATCAGGGCGGTTTCTATCGCTTTACTTATGATGTGAGCGACCGCATCTTCTTCGGAAAACATAAGAACAGACTCGAAGTGGAGGTGAGCAAGGAAAGCAGCAACAGTCAGGTGAACATGGCGGAGCGCCGTGCTGACTACTGGAACTTCGGTGGCATCTTCCGTCCTGTATTTATCGTGGCAAAACCTGCTCAGAACATCAACCGTGTGGCGATTGATGCCAAGGGTGATGGTCATTTTATGGCAGATTGCTACCTGAACCGTGCTATCAAGGGTGCGAAGGTGAAGACTGAGATTCTGGATGAGAAAGGAAAGGTGGTGGCATCGAACGTGGTTGATGCCAGAAACAGCGATGAGGCGCATGTCGACTTCCAGGCAAAAGCACCTAAGCAGTGGACTGCCGAGACTCCGCATCTCTATACTGCCGTCTTCACACTCCAGGATGCAGCAGGCAAGACGCTCCACAGAGAACGTCAGAAGTTCGGCTTCCGCACCATCGAATACCGTGCCAGCGATGGCGTTTATATCAATGGTCAGAAAGTTATCTTCAAAGGCGTGAACCGTCACAGCTTCCGTCCGGAGACCGGTAGAACGCTGAGCAAGGCGAAGAATATAGAGGATGTGAAACTCATCAAGAGCATGAACATGAATGCCGTGAGATTGAGTCATTATCCTGCCGATCCGGAGTTCTTGGAGGCTTGCGATTCGCTCGGTCTCTATGTCGAATGTGAGTTGAGCGGATGGCACTGGGCACATCCTACCATCGTGGGCAAGCAGCTGGTGAAGGAGATGATTACCCGTGATGAGAATCATCCTAGCATCATCTTTTGGAGCAACGGTAACGAGGGTGGTTTCAACTACGAACTTGAGCCAGACTTCGCTCTCTGGGATAAGCAGAAACGCGTGGTACTCTATCCTTGGGCTAACCGCAACGGCTTTGAAACCAAGCATTACCGCTCTTATGGCGAGACCCAGGAGTATATGCGACAGAAGGAAATCTTTATGCCTACCGAGTTCCTGCATGGTCTGTATGACGGCGGACATGGAGCAGGACTGAAGGATTACTGGGACATGATGATAGCAAACCCTCGCTGTGCCGGCGGATTCCTCTGGGATTTGATGGACCAGGGTGTGGTGCGTACCGACAAGAACAATTATGTAGACTGTATGGGTAACTTCGGAGCCGATGGTATCGTGGGGCCTCATGCCGAGAAGGAAGGCTCTTACTATACGATTAAAGAGGTATGGTGCCCGGTACAGTTGACTTGGAATGATGTGGAGAAAGGTGAACTCACCTTATCTAATCAGTATAACTTCGTGAATCTGAAGGATTGCCGCTTCTCTTATCGTCTGTTGCAGATGCCAGCGATGGGCAGCACTCAGGTCAAGGTGTTGAAGCAGGGCAATCTCTCTTCTCCTGATGTAGCTCCGGGCAAGGAAACCCAGGTGAAGATACCGATGATGGCGAATGCTGATGCGGTAGAAATCAAGGCTGTGAACCATGAAGGTGAGGAAATCATGATATGGAGCAGGGGAGTGAAGAGTGAAGAACGAAGCGTGAAAAATTCAAGTGCTCCAAGTACTTCAAGTGCTTCATCTGCTGCTTATGCTGACCAGGCTGATGCTGTAGAAGTGAAGGCGGGTGGCAGAACTTATCGCTTTGCCAAGAAAGATGGCAGACTGATGGGTGTTGAGGTTGGCTGCAAGGCAATCTCGCTGAGCAACGGACCTCGGTTCATGGCTGCCAGAAGAAGCGACCGCAGTCTGGACCAGTTCTATAATCACGACGATAAAGAGGCTGAGAAGAAAAAGACACTCTATACCGAGTTTGTTGACCAGGGCGCTTTTGCCGGTTTCGAATGGAAGGAAGCGGAGGCAAAGCTGGTGGCTACATATCAGCATGGCTCACTCGATGAGGTAGACTGGCAGTTCCTTTCTGACGGTTCGGTGGCTGTAACCTGTCATTATAATTTCGGTGGCGTAGTAGATATGATGGGCATGGCTTTCGACTATCCGGAAAGCAAGGTCCGCAGCAAGGCTTGGGTGGGCAATGGTCCTTACCGGGTTTGGCAGAACCGCGAACAGGGTCCGCAATACGGCTATTGGCAGAACGACTATAATGACCCGATTCCAGCCGAAAGCTGGGATTATCCTGAGTTTAAAGGCTACTTTGCCAACGTGAAGTGGATGCAGTTCAAGACTGATGAAGGAAAGATCGGCTTCTCTGGTCTGACTGCCGATGAGCACATGGGCGTTTATACCCCTCGTGATGGTAGAGATGGTCTGCTCTATACCTTGCCACAAACCGGTCTGGCAGTCTTCAAGGTGATACCTTCAGTAAGAAACAAGGTAAATACCACCGACCTCAACGGACCTTCAGCCCTGCCAAAATGGCTGAACGGTAAGGGTAAAACTGTGTTTACTTTGAGCTTTGAACTGTTAACTTTTAACTGTTATGAATAAGAAAAAACGATATACGGTGATGGCATTGTCGGCGCTTCTGGTAGCGTCGACAATGGCTCATAATGACGAGGCTAAGCCCTGGACCTTCTGGTACTGGATGTATGGCGCCGTTTCCAAGGCTGGTATTCATGCCGATCTGGTCGGTATGAAGAATGTTGGTTTGGGCGGTACCTATCTGATGCCAATCCGTGGTGTCAGCGAACGTCCGGAGTATCAGGGCGAGGCGGCACAGTTGTCACCTAAGTTCTGGGAGATGGTGGATTACTCTTTCCAGCAAGCCGACTCCCTGGGCCTTGACATGGGCATTCATATCTGCGACGGTTTCGCCCTGGCAGGCAATCCGTCTATCCTTCCTGCCGAATCGATGCAGAAGGTGGTATGGACCGATACCATTGTGGGGGGCGGTAAGAAGATAGAAGGCATGCAGATGTGGCAACCCGAAAGTTATAAGGACGGGAAGTTGCAGCCTGCTGGAAGCGAGGGTGGATATTATCAGGATATCGCGGCTTTTGCCATCCGATGCAAGGAGAAACCCCAACTCTTCAAACCGGAGAAGATAGAATATACCGAGGCTGTTTCTACCGCCAAGGGCTATTATCTGGCAGCGAAACCTGCCTCTATCATCTATTCGTTTCATAAACCCGTCACGGTGCGCAGCATGCGTGTGGTGCCTAACGGCAACAACATCCAGTCGCAGCGCCTCCTGGTACAGGCTTCTGATGACGGCATCAACTTCAGAGATATCAAGCAGTTGGTGCCTCCCCGTCAGGGTTGGCAGAACACGATGTGTGATTATACCTTCAGTTTGCCGACTACCACCGCCCGCTATTTCCGATTCTCATGGACGCCGGAAGGTACAGAGCCGGGAGCAGAAGACCTGGATGCAGCTAAATGGAAACCGCTGCTGAAACTGGAGAATATCATCTTGAGCAATCAGCCGATGATTAACCAGTATGAGGGAAAAACGGGTGCCGTATGGCGTATCGAAACCGATGCGGCAGCTAAGAGCGAGACCGTGGCGATGGCAGATGTACTGCCTTTGAAACTGGAAAATGGAATGGTGATGGGTGTCATGGTGAACGGCAACCTGATGAATAAGTTGCCTAAGGGCACCTGGCGCCTGTTGCGAATGGGACATACCTCAACAGGACAGACCAATGCAACAGCCGGAACCGGTAAGGGACTCGAAGTGGATAAGTTCTCACCGGCAGCCGTCAGGAAACTTTTCAATTCCTGGTATGCATTGTTCCTGAACCGTCCGCACAGCGATGTGGTGAAGTATCTGCACATCGACTCCTGGGAGTGTGGCAGTCAGAACTGGGGCTATCAGTTTGCCGAGGAGTTCAAGGCACGCCGCGGTTACGACCTCATCCCATACCTCCCGATTATGGCAGGTGTTCCGATGGAGTCGGCTTCCAGATACGAACAGGTACTGAAGGATATCCGTCTCACCATCAATGACCTGGTAAACGAGAAGTTCTTCAAGACCTTTACCGATCTGGCTCATGAACAGGATATAGAAGTATCTCACGAGAGTATTGCACCAACCTTCCCTGCCGATGGTCTGCAGCATTATCAGTATGCCGACAATCCAATGGGAGAATACTGGCTCAATTCGCCTACTCACGATAAACCCAACGACATGCTCGATGCCGTGAGCGGTGCACATATTTATAATAAGAACATCGTTCAGGCAGAGGGATTCACTGAGGTTCGTGGTGTATGGAATGAGACACCAGCCATGCTCAAGCCGATGCTTGACCGCAATCTGGCGCTTGGCATGAACAAACTCTTCTTCCATGTAACTGCCCATAATCCTTGGATGGACCGCAAGCCTGGTATGACGCTTGATGGCATCGGTCTCTTCTTCCAGCGCGACAATACCTGGTATCCTGAGGCACGCGGTTTTGTGGATTACATCACCCTGTGTCAGAATTATCTGCAGCAGGGCAGACCGGTGGTAGACATCGCCGTGTTTACAGGCGAAGAGATTCCGAGCCGTTCGCTTACTCCGGATAAACTCGTTCCGATGCTTCCGGGTGTGTTTGGCGCAGAACGGGTGGCTAGTGAACAGAAACGTATGGCTAATGTGGGCATTCCGATGGAAGAATCGCCTGTGGGAGTAACTCATTCGGCGAATATTCTCGATCTGAAAGACTGGTGCAATGCCCTGCATGGCTACAAATATGATTCGATGAACAAGGATGCCTTGCTGAAATGGAATTTCGAATACAGTCCGAAGGGCAAGTTGCCAGGAAACCAGGACTACCGCATCCTGGTGGTTCCGCAGCCGGCAAATACCCTGTCTGCCGAGGTAAAGGCGAAGATAGAGGAGTTGCGCGAGGAAGGCATCATTATCATCGACAAGCCTTATCAGGCAAAGGACTTCTCTCAGTATGGCATCGAACCGGATGTCGTTCTGCCCGAGAATATGGATTATGCTCACCGCTGTGTGTTGGAGGCAACAGGCAGAAAGGACATCTATTTCCTGACTAACCAGGAGGATAAGGAACGCCAGATTACGGCAACCTTCCGTACCAGAACTTCCAAAATCCGCCAGATTGTGAAATTGAGTCTGCCTGCTTATGGTTCCGCTTTCGTTATCCTCTCGAACAAGGAAGACATGCAGGTTATCAGTCAGACAGGTCATAAACTGGTTGAAGAAGAAGGTGCAGGTTTTACAGAAAACTATCCTTCTGTGCTGGCTGTAGCCGATAAGTGGAAGGCTCATTTCGATGATATCCGCAAAGATACCACCGTTACGCTTCCTTTCGACTGGTCGAAGTCGGCAGATGAGAAGATGAAGTACTACAGCGGTCACGTAACCTTTACCTCTTCTTTTGAATGGAGCGATTCTGTTCCGGTTTCAGCAGAAGAGAAAATGGAAGTTCTAGCCGAGAAAACGAAGACGGCTCCTTCTAATGACGGATTCATCAAAATCCAGTTGGGCAAGATTGGTGATGTGGCACGTGTGCTGGTCAACGGCAAGCAATATGGTTATGCCTGGACAGCTCCTTACGAGGTGTATGTTCCGAAGCGCGACCTGAAGAATGGCAGCAACGAAATACAGATTGTTGTAGCCAATACCTGGCACAATGCGCTGCAGGGTGCTGGCGAGGGAAAGGCTCCGTTTAAGGGAATCTGGACCAATGCCAAATATCGCACCAAGAGCAAGGCGCTTCTGCCTGCCGGATTACTCTCCACGATTAACATCGTGTATTAGTTTATAGTTTATAGTTAATAGTTCATAGCAAGACTGCTCATTTAACATTTAACACTTAACATTTAACATTGAATAAAATGAAGAAACTGTTATGTTCAGCTCTGCTGCTTGCCATGACTCTGGCAGCGCAGGCAGAAGTGAAACTGCCAAAGATCTTTGGCGACAATATGGTATTACAACAGCAGACGGAATGCAACCTCTGGGGTACTGCTGATGCCAACAAGGTGGTAAAAGTGCGTGCTTCCTGGAACGGCAAGACCTATAAGACTCAAGCCGATGCCCAGGGAAAATGGGCGATGAAGATAGAAACGCCTCAGGCTGGCGGCCCTTATGAACTGAGTCTGAGCGATGGAAAGGAACTGAAATTTCACAATATCCTGATTGGTGAGGTCTGGATCTGTTCGGGTCAGAGTAACATGGAGATGCCGATGAAGGGATTCAAGGCACAGCCTGTTGCGGGCACTCCTGAAGAACTGATGCTGTGTAAAGACCAGCAGTTGCGCCTTTTTACGGTTCAGCGCAATGCCCAGTTGCATCCTGTTGATACGGTGGCTGGCGACTGGAAGGAAGCTGATGCTGCAAGCGTTCGTGAGTTTAGTGCTGCTGCTTATTATTATGGTAAGACGTTGCGCCAATCGCTGGGTGTACCAGTAGGTCTGATTGTTACTTCCTGGGGCGGTAGTGCCTGTGAGGCATGGATCAACGGCAATCTCATCAAGAGCGATTGGCTCAAGGCATTCCCTAAACTTCATACACCTTGGAATGAGGCTGATGTGAAGAAATATCAGCAGCGCTGTCCTTCGGCTCTCTATAATGGTATGCTCCATCCGCTCATCGGTTACACCATGAAGGGTGTTATCTGGTATCAGGGTGAGGATAACTGCAATCGCTATGCTACTTATGCCGACCAGATGCAGACCCTGGTAAACAGTTGGCGCAAGGAATGGAAGCAGGGGATTTTTCCGTTCTATTATTGTCAGATTGCACCCTACGATTATAGTCTGATAAAATGGAAAAACAACAGTGCCCTGCTTCGTGAAAAGCAGATGGAGGCAGAGAAGCGCATCAGCAACTGCCGTATGGCTGTATTGCTTGATGCCGGTCTGGAGTATGGCATCCATCCACGTAAGAAGAAGGAGGTGGGCGAGCGTCTGGCTCTGCTTTCTCTTGCCAATACTTATGGTCAGAAGGGATTGCCTGATTTCGCTGTCTACAAGAGTGTTGAGTTCAAGGGCGATACCGCTGTAGTCAGCTTCGACCGCAGCAAGGAGTGGGTTTACTTCAACAATGGTCCTAAGAGCGACAACTTCGAGATTGCCGGCGAAGATCAGGTATTCCACAAGGCACAGGCTTGGATTTCACGCAACAAGGTTTATGTAAAGAGTGAGGACGTGAAGAAACCTGTGGCTGTGCGCTATGCGTTCAAAAACTGGGTTGTGGGCGACCTTTTCCACGATGGTCTGCCTGTCAGCTCTTTCCGTACCGACGATTGGGAAGTGAAGTAATAGTTTATAGTTAATAGTTTATAGATGAGATATTACATATTGATGGCTATGATGCTTTTGCTGGGCGCAGGCTCGGCAAAGGCATCGGCTTACGATGATACATCGGTGGCGGGTTTGTTTCCTGTCAGCAACCAGGGACGCGAGGTGTGGAATTTCAATCCCAACTGGCGGTTCCATCTGGGTGATGTGCTGGGCGCAGAACGTGCCGACTATGATGATACAAGCTGGGGGGTAGTTTCTACCCCTCATAGTGTGAAACTGGAACCTGCTGAGGCTTCGGGTTGCCGCAACTATCAGGGTATAGCCTGGTATCGCAAAACCTTTATCGTGCCGGGCAATCGCTCTGAAATCTATTTCGAGGCAATAATGGGCAAGCAGAAGATTTATGTGAACGGCAAACTGGCTAAGGAGCACTTCGGCGGTTACCTGCCTGTTATCGTCAACCTGAAAGAGCAGGGACTGAAGAAGGGCGATAAGTGTGTGGTGGCTGTGATGGCTGACAACTCTAATGACAAGAGTTATCCTCCTGGCAAACCGCAGTATACACTCGACTTTGCTTATCATGGTGGTATCTATCGCGATGTATGGCTTATCAATAAGAAGGAGATTTCTATCACCAACGTGATTGAAGCCGACCGCCGTGATGCCGGCATCTTCGTTCATTTCTCGGATATTTCAGAGAAGCAGGCGAAGGTGTTTGTTGATGTCGACTTGCAGAATGTGGGCGGAAAGGCACGCAAGGTGAAGGTGGAGCAGAGTCTGCTGGATGCTTCGGGCAAGGTGCTCAAGACCATTTCGCAGAATGTGCTCCTGGCAGCTGGCGATGCACATCAGACCGTCAGACAGATGTTCTCTGTCAGGAATCCGCATCTCTGGTCGCCGGAGACACCTTATTTATATAGTGTGGTTACCCGCATCAAGGATGGTAAGCAGGTATTGGACGGCGGAAAGACCAAGTTAGGTATCCGCAGCTTCGAGTTCCGTGGCAAGGAAGGTTTCTGGCTCAACGGCAAGAAATACCGTCAGTTTATCGGTGCCAACCGTCATCAGGATTTTGCTTATGTGGGCAATGCACTTCCCAACAGTCAGCAATGGAGAGATGTGCTCCGTCTGAAGAATGCCGGTTTCAACATCATCCGTACTGCCCACTATCCTCAGGACCCGTCGTTCATGGATGCCTGCGATGAACTCGGAATCTTCATCATCGTGGCTACACCGGGCTGGCAGTATTGGAACAAGGACCCTCAATTTGCCGAGCGTGTGTTCCAGAATACCCGTGAAATCATCCGTCGTGACCGCAACCATCCTTCGGTTCTGATGTGGGAGCCTATCCTGAATGAGACCCGCTATCCTAAGGATTTCGCCCTGAAGTCGCTGCAGTTGACCAAGGATGAGTATCCTTATCCATACCGTCCTGTGGCTGTTGCCGACTGGAATTCGGCAGGTGTCAAGGAAAATTATGATGTGGTTTACGGATGGCCGGATATGGATATGAGCGGCATCAGCCAGTGTGTCTTTACCCGAGAGTTTGGTGAGTATGTGGATGACTGGTATGCGCATAACAACCTGAACCGTGCCAGCCGCAGCTGGGGTGAGAAACCGATGCTGACCCAGGCTTATTCTCTGGCGAAGACAACAGAGGAGATGCACACACCGGGACAGTTTATCGGTGGTTGCCAATGGCATCCTTTCGATCATCAGCGCGGCTATCATCCAGATCCTTACTGGGGCGGTATCTATGATGCATTCCGACAGAAGAAGACTGCTTATTATATGTTTGAGTCACAGCGCAGCGACCAGCCATTTGTGCATATCGCTCACGAGATGACCCAGTTCAGCGATGCCGATGTGACGGTATTCTCTAATTGTGACAGCGTTCGTCTTACCACCTATCAGGGTGCTCATACCTATACTTTGCCAGTTCTTCATCCTACGGCAGCCGCCTTTAATGCCCCTGTGGTATTCAAGAATGCCTGGGATTTCTGGGAGGCTCGCGAATACAGTTATAAGAAGAAATCTCCTCAGATGGTAGTGATGGTAGCAGAGGGATACAAGGATGGCAAGGTGGTTTGTATCGACCAGCGCATGCCTTCACGCCGCAGCACCAAACTCCGTCTTTATGTTGATGAGATGGGCAAACCGCTTGTGGCTGATGGCAGCGACTTTGTGGTTGTGGTAGCCGAAGTGACCGATGATAACGGTCATGTTCGCCGTCTGGCTAAAGAGAATATCCGCTTTACCCTGGAGGGTGAGGGCGAAATCATTGGCGATGCCAGCATCAATGCCAATCCGAGAGCCGTAGAATGGGGTAGTGCTCCTATCCTGGTGCGCAGCACGATGAAGCCGGGCAAGATTAAGATTCATGCCGAGGTTCAGTTCCCGGGTACTCATGCTCCTACTCCTGCCGACCTGGAGATAGAGAGCGTAGCTTATCAGGGAACCATGATGATGGGTACAAAGACTGCCAAGTCTGCCACTTCATCATCTGTTCAGAATGCTTTTTCTGCCACTTCTTCTTCTCATGAGTTTACACCCGAGCAGAAGGCAAAGATGCTGAAAGAGGTAGAAGACCAGCAGGCTGATTTCGGTATTAATAATTAATAATGCGTAACCGGAGAGTTCTTTGCAGAAGATTCCGTTTACGTAATCGTTATCGTCTTGAAATCTTCAAAAAACAGAAAGTTTATTGGAGATTTCAAGACTTTTTTTGTACTTTTGCATACGTGAAACGATATTTTACCATACTTCTCTGTTCGCTTTATGCCTTGTTGGGTATGGCACAGAACAATATGCAGGTAGCTCATTATTCTACGAAGGAAGGGTTACCTCACGACATCGTATACTGTTCTCTGAAGTCGGAAGACAGTTTCCTGTGGTTTGGAACCTGGTTCGGCTTATCCCGTTTCGACGGTTCCCGTTTTGCCAATTATTCTGATGCTTACATCTCTTCTTCCGACCAGCCACCCCGTAAGGTAGAATGGTTGGCAGAAGATGCTCTGGGCAATCTCTGGATCAAGACGCTCGACTGGAAACTCAGCGTCTTCTTCAAGCAGATCGAACGTTTCGAAGATGTCTATGAAGAACTGAAACCTTATGCCCGTAATCTGCAGGTCATCAAGATTCAGGCAGATGGTACCGGCAAGATTCTCCTGCTCACCAAAGATAAGAACCTGCTTCTTGCAGAAACATTAAAGGATGGAAACATCCGTATCCAGACGCTGGTAGATGCCCGAAAGTATATCAATACGTTCAATTATCAGTTGCGCCAGGATGTGGTACAGCTGAAGGCTTCGCGTGCCAACTATGTAGGAAAGGATTATCAGATTTATTCCGTTCCTGTTACTGCGAAAAACAGGAAGTGGACGCTCGGCATGTGGCAGCAGTATTTCGCCCGTAAATCGAAGGAACATTTTGTTTATCATACCCCGAACGGATGTGTGTGGCAGTTGGATGAGTCGCATACCGCCCTGGTGTGCCGTAATCCGAAGACCGGATGGGAACGCCATTATCCGGTTTCGGGCGTAGGTAAGGTGGTGGAACCTAAGTTCATCGCCACCTCTCATCATGGTTACTTCTATCTTTCCGGTGCTGGCGAAATTATCTATATTGATCCGCAGACGATGGAAGGCGTTAACCTGGCTTTCCTTCCTAAGTTCCAAGACCATAAGCCAGATAGCCACTTCTTGACCATGAACCTGGACAAGGACGGACTGTTGTGGCTCACTTCTGCTGATAATGGCATTTACCGTGTCTGTTTCACCCCCAACCAGTTCCGTGTCATCCCTTTGCCGGATGGTGATAAGAGTGGAGTGAAAGCCATCTGCCAGTTGAAGAATGGTGATGTGCTGGTGGGTGCCCGCAGCAAGAATGTTTATCTGTTGGATATGCAGGGCAGGGTGAAGCAGGTGTTCGATTATGCCCATCATCAAATCGGCAGCATTTATCATGCCATGTGTGATGACAGGCAGAATCTCTGGCTCTCTACCAAGGGAGACGGATTGGTAAAACTGACTCCCGATGCCTCCAGACCAATAGGGTATCGCATCGATCATTACCGTCATGATGCCCGGGATCCTTATTCCATCAGCGGCAACAATGTCTATATGACCTGTCAGGATTCCTACCATCGCATCTGGGTGGCTACGCTGGATGGAGGTCTCAATCTGCTGCAGGAACAGGGCGGAAAGGTGCGCTTCTATAATAAATATCATGGTATGAAAAACTATCCCAGTTACGGACTCTACATGGATGCCCGCAACCTGGTAGAGGACAGTCATCAGAGAATGTGGGTAGGAACGATGGACGGACTGATGTCTTTCAAGACAGATTTCAAATCGGTAGGCGACCTGCGCTTCGAGACTTATCGCAATACCGAAATCAATACCCGTGCCAATAGTGATATCTACGGACTTTACAAGGATAACAACAGGCAGGTTTGGATGTGTACCTTTGGTGGAGGTCTGAGTCGTCTGGATGGTTTTGATGAAGTGACGCATCTGCCTATCTTTACTTCTTTGGGAGCAAAGGAAGGTTTGCATAATGATGTCATCATTTCGATTTTAGAGGATAAGATGGGACGCCTTTGGCTGGTAAATGCCGATGGCTTGTCGTGCTATGATTATCAATCAGACCGCATCCAGCATTTCGACAATTCCGACGGTTTCCCTGATGTCCAGTTGGAGGAATCTTCTGCGGCTTTGATCCAGAATGGGGAGATATGGCTGGGGTGCAAGGAAGGAATTCTTGCTTATCAGCCGGAACGTATCCATACCACCCGTCTGCAATATCCTATATATATAATAGGTGGAGAGGTGAACAACCGCGACATCCGCAGTTACAATCAGCCAGCCATCCTGGAGAAATCGATGGTTTATACCGATCATCTCACCCTGCGTCATTCCCAGTCGATGTTCACTCTGGAGTTTGCTGCCCTGAATTTCTGCAATCCGGAGCGCATCAGCTACCGTTACCGGCTGAAGGGTTACGACCATGACTGGCATTATGCCGGCAAGAACCGTCTGGCTTCCTATACCAATGTGCCGTCGGGAACCTATCAGTTTATCGTAGAGGTAATGGATGCCACCAATCCTGATTCTCACAGCACGAGAGAACTGACCATCACCATTCTTCCACCCTGGTGGGCTACGTGGTGGGCTTATCTCATCTACATCATTCTGATATCCGTAGCCAGCTACTATGCTTTCCGCTATGCGAAGTATCAGATTCGGCTGAAGAACAATATCTACATCCAGAACCAGCTGGCAGAGTATAAGCGCAAGTTTAATGCCGAACAGCAGGATAAGCAGTTTGCTGACAAGGTGCGCCGGTTTATGGAAGCCAACCTGACCAATGCCGATTTCGAGATAGATATGCTGGCACAGGAATTGGGCATGAGCCGTTCAGCCTTCTTCAAGAAGACGAAGGCTGTGATGGGCTGTTCGCCAAGCGATATGGTGAAGGATTTCAGACTGAGTCATGCCGTAGAATTGCTGAAGCATTCCGGTCAGAGTATCACAGATGTAGCCTACTGTTGCGGCTTCACCGATGTAGGCTATTTCGGCAAGTGCTTCCGTAAGAAATATGGCATGTCGCCAAGAGAGTATGTAGCGCAGCAGCAGGAGAGTGAAATAAAAAAATAAAGTTTTTTATAAAAAATCTCAAAAAAGGTGATTACAGCGTGAACCAATGTGCGTCTTTTAGGCAATTGAAACAAACAAATTAAATGTTGACTAATCATTTTTACCTAAAAGGCTAATGAAACAACTGTCTTATCATAGTAGGTTTATATTGGTTCTGTTATTTACGTTGTTGAACACTTTACCAATATGCTCACAGGCGGCAACTCCTAGGTACAGGATAGCTGCTTGCGACTGGATGATACTGAAACGTCAGAAGCTGGGCGAGTTTAAACTGGCTCATGAATTAGGAGCAGATGGCGTTGAGGTTGACATGGGCGGATTGGGTAAACGCGTGTTATTTGATAATCAGCTTAGAGAACCACAACAGGCAGAAAAGTTTCGGGCTGCAGCCCGTCAGTATGGCGTAGCTGTTCCTTCTATGGCGATGAGTGGCTTCTTCGCTCAGAGTTTCCTGACTCGTGATAATTATCAAGACCTTTTGAAAGATTGTTTCCAGACGATGAAACTCTTTGGCAGCAAGGTGGCTTTCCTTCCACTCGGAGGTAGCGGAAAAGACTGGCAGCAGGAAGGCTGTACAGCATATCAGCAGATGGTTTCTCGCCTTCGCACAGCCGGTGAGATGGCTAAGCAGGAGGGTATCACCATCGGTATCAGAACAGGAATGGATGCTAAGTTTGATAAGAAACTGCTGAAGAAAGTAGGCAGCAGTCAGATTAAGGTCTACTACAATTTCCAGGATGCAGCCGATCATCATCGTGATATCTGCAAGGAACTCCGGAAGTTGGGTGCCCAGCGTATCGTCCAGATACATGCTTCCAATACTGATAGCGTAAATCTTCAGGAAGACTCGGAGATTAATCTTCCGAAAATCAGGAAGACGCTTGACAAGATGAAATGGAGCGGCTGGCTGGTGGTAGAGCGGAGCCGTGATGTAAAGAGGGTAAGAGACGTGAAATATAATTTCGGTAGAAACATCGCTTACCTAAAACAGGTATTTCAAGAGGTAACAGTTTCGGGGAATAACTGGTAAACTACTTTTTTATGATTAGGAAAGTATAAATCGTGTTAGTAAAAATATAGTTAAACCTAAAAAAGACAATTATGAAGAAAAATCATTTCATTGCGCGGAAAGGACTCTTCTCTCTGGCACTTGCTGCCGTAGGAGCGATGTTCTTGGGTTCGTGTGCCGTTGATGGTTTTGATGACAAAGAGAAGTTTGACGACGGCGTGTCTGGAGTGAAACTTGAGTCACCTGAACTCTCGACAAAGACAGTTGCTGCTTCTGATGGTTCAGATAAGTTGCAAGTATCATGGAAGGTAGTCTATGGCGCTGGTGGTTACGAGTGTAAGGCTTATAATGTGGATAATCCAGACAATCCTGAGGAGGTGGCGAGTGATACCATTGATGGTACTTCTTTCCAATTCAAGATAGCTGAAGATACCAATTATAAGATTGAGGTACGTACCTTGGGAAACGAAGCGAAGAACAATACTGAGGCTGATAAGGCAACAGTTTTGTCTTACAGTACTTCGGTTCCAGCGACGACCATTCCTACAGGTTCTGACATCTCTGATTTTATTGCAGAAAAGTTGCAGGATTCAGACAATGAGCAGGCTTTCGAGTTGGAAGCAGGTGGTACTTATACCTGCAATAACTCAATTGATTTCAAGGGCAACAAGATGACCCTTCGTGGTAACAAACTGAGCCATGCTTTGGTTACTATGGGTGAAGGTGCTGCCATCTATACTTCAGCTCAGCTGAAGGTGAAATTCATCAATTTCGACTGCTCTGCCACAACTCATAAGGGTGGTATCATCGAGATGTCTCCAGAGCCACCTGCATCTTGCTCTGCAGAGTCTCAGGGCGTTGGTGCTGGCAAGAATGGTGGTAAGCCTGCCGATGTATATATCCTGCAAGACCCAATCATCATTCAGGATTGTGCCTTCAAGAATGTCATCGACGGACTCTTCTCTGTAGGCCAGTGCTCTTGGGGTATTGCTGATGTACGTGTGATGAACAGCGTGGTTCAGATGCGTAATGACGGAAAGAAGAACTCTAATGGTGCTATCATCTGCGGCTTTTCTAATGGCTTCAAGGCTCCTAGTGGCGGTCAGTTCTGGTATGGTGGTATCAAGAGCATTACCATCAAGAACTCTACTATCTACAATATTGAAAGCAATAGTAAGAATCGTATGTTCCGTTTCAACAACAAGGATTTGGACTATGCCTTCCCTACAGCAGGTGGTTCTTGTACCATGATGGATAATACCTTTATCCGTGTATATGACAAGAAGGAGTTCGGTAACAATACTCCTAATCGTAAGGAATATGTGATTACTTATGATAACAATATCTTCTACGACTGCTTCCGTTTGCAGAAGTTCATTCAGGGCAACTGTAAATTGGAATATCACCAGAATCTGAATACTGTCTGGGGTGTCGGCAGTTCAGTAGATGGAACCGATAAGGGTAAGCTGGCTACTGAAGAGGATGCTGGATTTGCTGAGGCAGAGACCAAGAAGGAACTCGATTTCACCCAGCCTAACTTCGGGCTTAATTTCAAGGCTACCGGTGCGATTTCAAGTACAATCGGTGATCCACGTTGGAAATAATTTAAACTATCTAATCTCGAAACAAGATGAAACGTAAATATATAAAGACATTGGCCTTTGGTATGGCACTTACCTGTGCTGTGCCTGCAATGGCTCAAAATAAAGTAGTGCAGGGTACTGTACTCGATGACCTCGGTGAACCTGTTATCGGTGCTACCGTAAAGGTTGCCGGTACCAGGACTGCTGTGATTACCGATATGGATGGTAACTATAAGTTGTCTGTTCCTAAGGGTGGCAAGGTTACCGTTTCTTATATCGGTTTTAGAGATGCTACTACCAATGGTGGTACTATCAAGCTGGTTGCTGACGACAAGACTCTTCAGGAGGTGGTAGTCGTAGGTTACGGTACCCAGAAGAAGGCTCACCTGACCGGTTCTGTAGCCAACATCCCAACAGATGAAATCCAGGACCTTGCTAATGGTGGCTTGGCTTCTTCTTTGGGCGGTCTGGTTAACGGTTTGAGCGTAAGTGGTGGTGAGAGCCGTCCTGGTGAGAATGCCCGTATCATGATCCGTGATACCAACTCATTGGGCGAAGTTGGTTCTACAGCCCAGCAGCCTCTCTTCGTTATCGATGGTTATATCTATCCTAACGATGTAAAGGTTGGTAACAGTTACCAGAACCTCGGTGCTGAGGCTTTCAATAACCTGGATGCCTCTGAGGTAGAGAGTATCTCTGTATTGAAGGATGCTTCTGCTGCCGTTTATGGTGCCCGTGCTGCCAATGGTGTTATCCTCGTAACTACCAAGAAGGGTAAGATGGGTGCACCTCGCATTTCTTATAGCGGTTCTTTCGGTTTCACCGATGAGGTTTCTCGCCCAAAGATGCTGAATGCTTACCAGTATGGTCGTTTGTACAATGCTGTAACAGCAGCTGACCCAACCAATACTTCCCTCAATAAGACTACTGCCCTTTTTCAGGCTGATGAGTTGGAGGCTATGAAGGGACTGAATTACGACTTGCTCGATAAGTATTGGGAAACTGGTATGACCCAGAAGCACAGCGTAAACGTAAGTGGTGCTACCGATAAGGTGAACTATTTTGCAGGTATATCTTACTTCGATCAGGATGGTAACCTCGGTAAACTCAACTATAACCGTTGGAACTACCGTGCCGGTGTGGATGTAAAAGTAAGCAAGTGGTTGGGCGCTAATCTGACTGTTAACGGTGACTATGCTACAAAGGAAAAGCCATTGGTAAAGGTGGGTGGATCTGGCGATGAGAAGGACTACAACCTCCTTCTGACCCGTCCTACTTACATGCCTGAATCAGTAAATGGTTATGATCTCCTGGCTTATGGTCCTAGCAATACACAGAAGAACCAGAACCAGCAGTATAACTTTGCTACTTTGCAGAACAATGGCGACTACCGCAAGAACATGAATTCTAACCTGAATATCAGCGGAAGCCTTGATTATGATTTCGGTTGGAGCAAGATTCTGAAGGGATTGAAGTTGCGCTTCTCTTATTCCAAGAGTATCAATACCGATAAGGGTAATGAGTATGGTTCAAACTTCACCCTCTATCAGATGTTGACTCGTTATGGTAGCGGTAACCACCTTTATACTCCTACCAGCGGCGATAATGCAGATTTCGATTACCTGGCAGCGTCTAACTTCAATGGTGTGACAACCGCCAATGGTGACTATCTGGCTCGTACCATGGTTCGTACTGATAACTATCAGATGAACTTCACAGCCCAGTATCAGCGCGATTTCGGTCAGCATCATCTGGGTGGTCTGTTCTCTATAGAGAAGTCTGAGGCAGAGAGTGAGTACTTGCAGGGACAGCGTTTGACCCCGTATCCTTTCACTACCGGTCAGTATAACTCTGCAACAGGTGAGATGACTACTATGTTTACCCGTAGTGAGAGCGGTACCCTTTCATATATCGGCCGTATCAACTATGCCTATGCCAACAAGTATCTCTTCGAGGCTCTGGTTCGTTCTGATGCATCAACCAAGTTTGCTCCAAAGAACTACTGGGGAACTTTCCCTGCTTTCTCTGCAGGTTGGGTAATCTCAGAGGAGAGCTGGTTCCGTAACAAGGTGAAGGGAGTTGACTTCCTGAAGCTCCGTGCTTCCTGGGGTATGACCGGTCGAGACAATACAGCGGCATGGCAGTGGATGCAGGTTTATGCACAGGATGCCAACCGTGGTACAGTATTCGAGACTGGTAAGGATTCTGGCAACCGTATCACCATCAACAAGAACAATTCTGCTGTAAATTCAGACGTTCATTGGGATAAAGACTACAAGACCAACGTGGGTATTGATGCACAGTTCCTCAACAACCGTCTGGCTGTAACCTTCGATTACTATTATGAGAAGAACCGCGAGATGCTGATGAATATCAAGCAGACTGTTCCTTCTACCGTAGGTACACAGAGTGCTGCATCCAACATCGGTGAGATGGATTCATGGGGTGGTGAGTTTTCTGTTACATGGAAGGATAAGATTGGTAAGGACTTCAAGTATCGTATTGGTATCAACACAGGTTGGTCTGACAACAAGGTACTGAATATGGACTGGGTTACAGACTATCTCTACCGTCAGATTACTCCTGGTCACCGTACAGACGTAGGTCTCTGGGGTATGCAATGCATCGGTATGTTCCGTAGCTTCCAGGATATTGAGGAATACTTCACGAAGTACAACATCTCTACTTATATGGGTCTGACCAAAGACCAGGTTCGCCCTGGTATGTTGATGTATAAGGATGTTCGTGGTGCTTACGATCCTGAGACAGGTACTTATGCCGGACCTGATGGTGTCGTAGATGTAGACAACGACCAGGTAGAGTTAGGTCACCGCAGCAGCAACCTCTATGGTTTGACCATGAATTTGGGTGCAGACTGGAAGGGACTTTCTCTGACAGCTCAGATTGGTGCAAGCTGGGGCGGTTATGCCACACTTCCTGGTGCAGCATTGAAGCCAACTGGTAATCTGGAGTATTGCAACATGCCTTCATTCTGGAATCCAGACAATATGTATGTTTATCAGGATGTATATGATGGCTCAGGTAATCTCGTAGTAAAGGAGAATCGTGAGGCTTACTATCCTAACTTGAAGTATACAGATGTGAATGCTGTAGCATCCAGCTTCTGGAGAGTGAGTACAGCACGTGTGGCTCTGAACCGCTTGACCTTGGCTTATACTTTGCCAAAGAGCTGGTTGGGTAGCATCGGCATCAACAGCTGCCGTATCAATATTACCGGTCAGAACCTCATCAACTTCTACAATCCATATCCAGACAACTTCATGAATCCTATGTCGGGATCATACGGAAGCTATCCTAACCTCCGTAAGTGGACTGTGGGTGTGAATCTCTCATTCTAATGAGATACTTATATAATTTTAAAAAGAAAAGAACAATGAAAACGACAATAAAATTATTCAGTCTTGGTCTGGTTTCAGCCTTGGCTTTCAGCTCTTGTAGTGACAGCTTCCTGGAGGAAAAGAAGAACTATGACAATGTAAATAAAGACATCTACAACTATTATGAAGGATGTAATGGTCGTCTAAACGATATCTACAGTTGGTGTTTGCCAACAACCAACGATTTGACCTGGAAGTATCCTTCTATGGGTAATGCGGATGAGGCTGGTAAGTCTACTGAGGAATACAGTGGTCTCAGCTCTTTTGTAGACCCACAGGTTGAGCTGAGCTCTACCAGTTCCACAAATTCGGTTCCTGATTTCTTCATGGGCGACCAGTCTAATATCCAGGCATCTGTATATGGTAGAATCCGTAATGTCAATGATGTAATCCAGGGTATCAGCGGCAGCACTCTTTCTGAGGAACAGAAGAATGAATTGCTCGGTCAGGTATATTTCTTCCGTGCATGGTGCTATTACAACTTGTTCAAGTGGTATGGCGGTGTGCCTCTGGTTAAGGAAACACAGGATCCTTTAGAAAGTTCTGTTACTCCTCGTGCTACATCTAAGGAGACTTACGAGTTTATTCTTGATGATTTGAATAAGGCTGCTGATATGTTGGCTGCCAAGACAGAGAATGGCTCGGGATGGTCGGAGAAAGGCCGTGTAACTACTGGTACAGCTTTGGCTTTGAAGGGTCGTTTGATGCTTTTGTGGTGTAGCCCTCTCTTCAATCGTACTAACGATGAAAACCGTTGGAAGGCTGCTTATGAAACCATGAAGGCTGATTTGGAGCGTATCAACAAGTGTGGTTATCACTTGTATACAGACAATGACAATAAGAATGGTTCTACCTTTGCCAAGATGTTTACCGATGGCGGTAATAATCCAGAGGCTGTGTTCGTTACCTTATACAATAATGTAACAGGTGATGGTCTCGATAATCAGAAGAACAACAACTGGGAGCGTCAGATTCGTCCAGCTAATACAGGTGGTAGCGGTAAGAATGCTTCTCAGATGCTGATTAATATGTTCCCAATGTCAGATGGTAAACTTCCTGAGAGTTGCGATACTTATACTAAGTTGGCTCGTTCTGAGAAGACTTTGGATAGCGAGACTCCATTCCTGAATCGTGACAAGCGCTTCTATCGTACATTCGCTTTTCCTGGCTTCCGTTGGGCTTACAGTGGTAATGCGTCAGAGCGCGATGCGAACAACCCTTCTGATGGTGCCAACTATGTACTTTGGAACTATGTATGGTATACCAGCATGAATGATGCCGGCAACCCTGAGAGTGGTGATTCTTATGGTGCAGACAACCTGTTGAAGAGCCGTCAGGGTGTATATGTACGCAAGAAGAGTGATGATTTGGATGTCAATTCTTCTCCTCTTTATAAGTACGTAGCTCAAGATACCAAGGGTGCAGCTCCATTCTATTCTGCTGCTCCGTTGATTGAACTCCGTTATGCTGAGGTTCTCCTGAACCTTGCTGAGGTTGCAGCAGGTGCTGGTCATCTGGATGAGGCTGTAAAATATGTTAAGCAGATTCGTGAGCGTGCTGGTTATTCAGCTGCAAATTCTGAGGATGATGGTATCACACCTGCAGCTTACAATGATCAGGCTACCTGTATCTCTCAGATTCTCTATGAGCGTCAGATTGAGTTTGCTTACGAGGGTAAGCGTTTCGATGACCTCCGCCGTTGGATGCTCTTCGATGGTGGTACTGGCAAGGTAGAGGGTGCTCCTTCTACATGGACTTTGACTGGTTGGGGTGGCAATACCTGTACATGGCTTGGCTTCAAGGCTTTGAACGGTCAGCGTCGTGAAAATATCCAGTATCGTGTTGCTGATAAGTATGGCGTAGGTGGTACAACTTTCAATTCTGACCCATTGTTGAAAGCTGGTACTGAGCGTCCTAAGGGTGTTGATCTCCGTGAGGATGATTTGAATACTCAGCTCGAGAACTTGTCTACATGGTATAAGGACAACTTGAAGATGAAGGTACAGAAGGGTGACGGTTACGATTCTAACAAGAATTACCTCTACATGAACTTCCGTCCTAAGTATTACTTCTTAGGCTTCACTTCCGGTGCATCTATCGCCAACAAGGCTTTGCCTCAGACCATCGGTTGGGGTGATTACAACAATGGTGGTGCCAATGGTACCTTCGACCCATTGGCTGAGTAATGTCAAGAGAGGAATGACAATATAGTCATAACATAATATATTAAGGTTGCGGGGTGTGTTCTCTTTTTAGAGAATGCACCCCGTTTTCTGTCTCTGATATTTTCTGTAGGAGAGTGTGTCTAAGTCTGGATAATAGTTGGCGCACAACAGTTGACCACCGCATGCACATCACCTGTTGTGCATGCGCATATCAGCTGTTATGCAAGCGCACAACAGCTGTTGTGCGACCGGAGATACTAACTATCTCGCCAACATATCCTATCTTTCCCAGCAACATATCCTATGTTTTCCAGCAACAAGAAGAGAGGGTGTGCCGTAAGTCCATAATACAGGCTCGCAAGTCCGTTAGGCGTAATAAGTAACGCGAGTCCGCTAGGCGTTCCTGCGGATTTGCAATCCGCAGACAAAAAAGGCTCGACCTCTTTATTGGGGATTTGTAATCCCCAGCCGTAGGCTTTTCATATCTCCAAACTATATTTGCATTTTCGCTTGAGGCGGATTGCAAATCCGCCGGAACGCCTAGCGGGCTTGTCCTCAACTTCTGCCAAGAAGTCTGTTCGCTATAATATGGCTGGCCAGCAGGTGAATGCTTCTTATAAGGGTCTCGTTATCGAGAATGGCAAGAAGTTCGTTCAGAAATAATCTGACGTTATTCGGTTAGAATTTTAAGATAAAAGAAACAATCATAAAAGGGAGCGCATCACTAATGGTTGCGCTCCCTTTTTTGCATCTCTCAGGATGCTGAGTTATATGAAAAATGCACTTTCTAAGGTGCAGATTGCCTTATTGTATGCAAGTTTTCTTCGAACTGATTACCTTGCCATCCTTCAATGCCTTGATGATATAAACACCTGATGGGAGAGAATCGAGATTCTTGCCTTTTCTCACCTTGATACCTGCAGCATTGTATACCTCGTAGCTATCGGCTGCGGTTGAGGTCTGAATGTTTTGAATGCCTGTTGCAGAACCGTCTGTCAGATAGAAATGGAAGGTGCGGGTATAGGTGCTGATGTTGTCATCATCGCTTACCTTGACAGTATAATCTACGAGCGCCTTGCCACAATCTTCGTTGGCGGTGAAGATATATTCACCCTCGTTGGCACCCGTATCATGACTCATCTTGCTCATCGCATCACCCTTAGCCTCGCATTCAAACTGAGGATTGTTGGTGTAGCCATCTGCGTTTTCATCGGCATTTCCATCACTTACGCCTTTTACTTCCTCCCACCAGTCTGGCATTCCGTCCTGGTCGGTATCCGGGTAATAGCGATGTGGAAAGTACGTTGCAGGGAAGCTACCTGGTCTTTGTCGGTTGCCTTCACCTTGATGTCGATGAGGCAGTCGGCAGCCTTTTTGTTGAGGCTGATGGTGAGGATTCCCTTCTTATTGAGTTTCATCTTGCCTTCCTGTGGCTGGATGCTGTTCTCCAGGGTGAAGACTGGCTGCTGGTTGTAACCGGCGAAATAATGCTTCAGGTCGATAGTCAGCTTATTGCCTGCTGAGGTGATGAAATGTGGTTCTGCAAGCCAGTTGAGATAACGTTCCAGCTGCGTATATTCGCCATCGGTCAGCTCGTTGTTGTCGGCAGCTGACGGGTTGGTACCAGCCAGCTTCTCCCACCAGTCTGGCATTCCATCCTGGTCGGTATCCCAGTTGGCAGGGCGACGGTCGGTGAGTGCTTCAAACTCCTTCCAGGCATCGTTGCCGGCATCCAGGTTGTCATCTATCAGTCCTTTCTTGCCGGTCTTGGAACCAACATATTTATAGGTTCCGTTCAAGGTTTCTTCTACCATGCGCTGGTCGTGCTGGTCGATGCAAGGCTGGTTGGCTCCCACATCGCTCAATACGTTCTTGAAGGCAGCGCGGGCACTTTCTACCTTGGCATAGGATGGGAAGAATGGTTTGTCGGTAAATACCTTCCAGTTGACTACCTGTCCGTGAGAAGTGGTATATTTGTAGGTTTCGCCTTCCTTGTCGCTGACCAGTTCTCCATGCTTTCCTACCACAGCTCCTGCATTCTGTTTCATATCGCCCACATAGTTCTGGCGGATATTATCGTGCATGTAGTAAGCCTGACTTCCCTGGCCGGTACCTTCCAACTGGGCATTGAGGATATATTTCATGCTGGTGGCTGGTCCCATCTTGTAATAGTTGCCAACAAAGTTTACTTCGTGGGCTCCTCCGTCGCAGGCACGGTTGCCCCAGTTGTATACTACATTATTAAAGAGATCGAGCTTTCCGGCATAATATCCGGCTCCGTCCAGTCCGCCACCCATACTCCAGTTTCTTCCTTCGTTGTTGGCAAGCAGGTTGTGGTGGAACGAACCTACATTACCACCGATGGTTGCAGCATAACCATGCTTGGCGTTGACATAATTCTGATGACCAGCCTGGTTGAGTGCTTCGGAGATGAGGTTGTGCTGGAAAGAGATGTTCTTGCCGTTGCGGCTGGAGAAAGCCTCGTCGATGGTCCAGCCTACCGAACAGTGGTCGATGATGGTATTGTCGCAGCCTGCAGCACCCAGTCCGTCGAGGGTAATGGTCTTGCCGTTTTTATCGAGATATTTTCCCAGTCGGAGACGGATGAAGCGGAAGATGCCTTCTGAGCCGAAACCGAAAGGATGCTCACGGAGAAGGATTCCCTTGCCGGGTGCAGTCTGTCCGGCTACCGTGATGAATGGATCGGAACAAACCAGACGGTCTTTCAGGTCGATGATGCCGGCAACATCGAAGACGATGGTACGAGGTCCCTTAACCTTTGTGATTCCGTATCGGAGAGAGCCTGGCTGCGGATTCTCAGGGTTATCTTCTAAAGAGGTAACATGATAAACCGAACCGCCACGACCGCCGATAGCAAATCTTCCATATCCCTCGGCACCTGGGAAGGCGAGACGGCGTGGACGGAAGTTCCATACTTCGCCCTCTGAAACCTTGCCGTTGGCATCTACCTCGTCTACACGCCAGTAATAATCGTTGGCGCTGCTGAGACCGGTGACTTCGAAAGCGGCTTCTTCTGTGGTGGCAACCTTCTTCAACTGGTCGGCGCGCTGTCCTATATAAATAAGGTGTTGCTTGGCACCTTCGCCGGCTTGCCAGCGAAGAACAACCTTGCCTCCTTCTGCATTGACGTGAAGATCATCATCGGCAGGATAAGGGTTGAGAGCGGTGGCTTTCGGGTTGGCTTTGTCGAATACCAAACCATTGATGGTGAGCGTGTTGTTTGCGTTATCCACACCTTGTAACTGATAGTGGATAACTACAGGCTGGTCGTCGGTTACATCAAATTCAATGTACGACTGGCCGCTCTGCGATGCCTTCATCTCTCTTACGGTCTGCTTAATATCCTGTGCAAGAATCTCCTGCATCATGCTCTTCTGCTGGATACGTTTCTTGCCCTTCTTCACGGTGATTATCTGTTCCTTCTCTCTGGAAACCTGGATAGAAGGAATATTGCCGGTAAGTCCGTCTACGATGTTGTGATAGGCAAGGAGAGAGTGATGCCCCGGTTTCAGACCTCGGATGGTGATGCGGAGCTGGGCATTATCGCCTTTTGACGGATATACTACGATACCATCGCTGGTGAGTCGGTCGCCCAACTGTATGCCCTGCTTAAACCAGTTGGATTTGATAATCTGGTCTTTTACGGGAGTATCGAGTGTAATCTCCAGTCCACCTAGAGCAAACTGGTATGTATTGCCCTTCTTCACGCCAACGGGAGTGAAATTGAGGGCTGTAACTTCAGCAGCCTTTCTGCTGGCGATATTGAAATCAATTTGCTGCGCCTGGCTTGAAAGCGCCATCAGCGAAGCGGCAACTAAGGGGAAGCATCTTCTGTTCATCATTTTTCAACTTTATGTTTTTTGTTTTATGTTTCAATAAAATAATAGATAAGTAACTTTCGTTTATATATTATAGGTGTAAGACGTTCCTGTGGATGAAATGTCGCCACCTGTTCCCGAAAAAATGCGCATGTTCATTGAGGACAAAAGAAAGGGAAAGGCGTCTTTAAGATATAACGAACAAACAATATTAAAACAATGCAAAGAAGTAAGAAGATTTTCGCTGCGATGGCATTGACTATCTTGCCAGCAGCAACTTTCGCTCAGTATCCTACTATTACAAAGGAGGCTCAGGCGAAGATTGATTCTATGCAAGCTGCATGGACTGCCCATTCTGATTCTGCTTGGGCTGTGGCTTTCCCTATTGTAAAACAAGAGGCAATGGCAGGACGTCCTTATGTGCCATGGGCTTCCCGTCCATACGATTTGCGCCAGGCTAAGATTCCTGCATTCCCAGGTGCTGAGGGTGGCGGTATGTTTACCTTCGGTGGCCGTGGCGGCAAGGTGCTGACTGTGACCAATCTCAATGATGCTGGTCCTGGTTCTTTCCGTTGGGCTTGCGAACAGGGTGGTGCCCGCATCATTGTCTTCAATGTATCGGGAAATATTGTATTGAAGACTCCAATCATTGTCCGTGCTCCTTATATCACCATCGCCGGACAGACAGCTCCTGGTGAGGGCGTGATGATTTCGGGTGAATCTTTCCAGGTTGATACCCATGATGTCATCGTTCGCCACATGCGTTTCCGCCGTGGTAATACCCATGTATGGTATCGTGAGGATTCTTTCGGTGGTAATCCGGTAGGTAACATCATGATTGACCACTGCTCTTGCGAGTTTGGTCTGGATGAGAATATCTCTTTCTACCGCCATATGTTCGATTTGCACGACGGTAAGCCAAAACGCAAGGTGCCAACGGTGAATGTAACCATCCAGAATACCATCTCTGCCAAGGCACTCGATACTTGGAACCATGCCTTTGGCAGTACAATCGGTGGAGAGAATTCTACCTTCATGCGTAACCTCTGGGCGGATAATACAGGCCGTAACCCTTCTATCGGATGGGGTGGTGTGTTCAACTTCGTGAACAACATCGTTTACAACTGGGTACATCGTACAGCAGATGGTGGTGAGTTCTCAACCATGAGCAACTTCATCAACAACTATTATAAGCCAGGACCTCTTACTCCGAAGGGTGCCATCAGCTACCGTATCGTGAAGAGCGAAAGCCGAAGCAACAAACTCTTCCCTTGGGCTCAGTATGGTCGTATTTATGCTGAAGGAAATATCGTAGAAGGCAACGAGGCTGTAACCAAGGATAACTGGAACGGCGGTATTCAGATTGCTGATAAGGATCTTCCAAATGGAATACCTGCAGATGTAAAGGCTCTGATGCGTTCTAACGAACCATTCGCCATGCCACACATGACCATTATTCCTAAGGACCAGACTTTTGATAAGGTACTTGAGAATGTGGGTGCAACCATTCCTTCCCGCGATATCGTGGACCAGCGCATCGTAGAAGAGGTTCGTACCGGTCAGGCTTACTATGTAAAGAAACTGCCTAAGAAGAATCCATACGGCGACTTCTGGGGATTGGCTGACAAGTCGAAGGCTGAAGATGGCAGTTTTAAGTACCGCCGTCTGGACAAGGAATCCTATAAGTTGGGTATCATCACAGACATCTGCCAGGTTGGTGGATTCCCTAAATATAAGAAGGTGAAGCCTTATGTAGATACAGATGGCGACGGTATGCCTGATGAGTGGGAGATTGCCAACGGCCTGAATCCTAACGACCCTAGCGATGCCAACAAGGATTGCACTGGTGACGGATATACCAATATCGAGAAGTATATCAATGGTATCAGCACCAAGGAAAAGGTGGATTGGACTGACATGAAGAACAACCACGATACTTTGGCTGAGAAGGGAAAACTCCTGTAAATCAGAAATGAATGCCCGGAGTTGTTTCTCCGGACTCATTTCTTAATGCATGACAAGAATATGGAAAAACTTTTGAGAAATAAGTTGTTAGGCGCAGCCTGTCTGCTCTTGCTTCCTTTGGGAGCAGGAGCACAGGTACAGCTCGACAGCGTGGGGCGTGATGCCAAGTATGTGAACAACATCATCGCCCGTTCGCAGAAAATCGTGGATGCGCTGCAACTGACTGATAAAAGCAGCAAGCAGAATGTGCTCCACATCATCTGTAACCGTTATTTCCTGCTGAACGATATCTATGAGAAGTTCGGCAAGAATAAGGCTGAGCGTGATGCGGAACTCTATAAGCACCACTTTGAATTTGCTGCCAATCTGGAAAACTATCTCTCAGAGAAGCAGGTAGAGCAGGTGAAGGATGGTATGACCTTCGGTGTCGTTCCGAAAACCTATCAGGCTCATCTGGAGATGATTCCTTCTCTGAAAGAAAACGAGAAACTCCAAATTCTCAATTGGTTGAAAGAAGCTCGCGAGTTTGCCATTGATGCCGAAAATTCCAAGGCTAAACATGGCTGGTTCGGAAAATACAAAGGACGCATCAATAACTGGCTCACCAAACGGGGCTACGACCTGAAGGCGGAGCGCGAGGGGTGGTATAAGCGTATTGAAGCGGCAAAGAAAAAATAAACAGTTTCCGTAAGGTTATAAAAACTCTGATGAAACAAGAGGTATGAAAAGATTATTTTCTATATGGATATTTACGTTAGTAGGGGTTGTGCAAATCTTTGCGCAACCCTTCGCGTTTGATTTTAGCTACGTGGGCTACCAGCAGAGCGAAAAGGAGATTCCGGATGCGGACGTTGTGGTCTTCGTAAAATGGAAAGAAGGCGACCAGAGCGCTCGCATACAGAAAGCCATCGACTTTGTTTCTGCCCGCAAAATGGATAAGAAGACGGGACTACGAGGGGCTGTCTTGCTCGATAAGGGTGTATTCGAACTCTCACAGCCGCTTCGCATCCAGACTTCGGGCGTGGTGCTGAGAGGTACTGACCGCAATCAGACGGTGCTATATAAAAAAGGTGTAGACCGTGGGGCGGTGGTGTATCTGGAAAGCGAAAAGCAGATGCAGATGCTGGGCGAACCAATGAAACTGTCTGCTCCCTGGAAGTTGGGAGAGCGGAAGGTGACACTGCCTGCCGGCTGCAAGATGGGCGATGAAATCCTGATTGTCCGACCTTCTACCAAGGAATGGATTCAGAAGATGGGCTGTGCTGACTTTGGTGCAGGCAAGGATCTGGGCTATTGGGGCTGGCATCCGGGAGAAATCGATGTGCGCTGGACCCGTAGTGTGGTTTCTGATGGAAAGGGAGGATTGCAGTTGGATGCTCCTTTATCCATGTCGCTCGGTCAGGATGATGCGGAATGCTTCGTTCAGCGCATCGCCGGTAATGACTGGCGCTTGAAGAATGTGGGTGTAGAAAATCTCACGATAGATTCTGAATATGATGCTACCAATCCGAAGGATGAAAACCATGCCTGGGAGGGTGTATATATTAATAAGGTGAAAGATGGTTGGGTGAGAATGGTGAATTTCCGTCATCTGGCTGGTTCGGCTGTAGTAACCCAGCGTGATGCTTCCCGTATCACGGTAGAGAATTGCATTTCTCAGGCTCCTGTCTCTGAAATCGGTGGCTACCGTCGTCGCACCTTTCTCTGTATGGGCGAACAATGTCTGTTCCAGCGTTGCTATTCTGAACAGGGCATGCACGATTTTGTGGCTGGTCTCTGTGCAGCGGGTCCTAATGCCTTCGTACAATGTGATGGTTATGAATCGCTGGGTTATAGTGGTGCAGTGGGACCTTGGTGTACAGGATTGCTCTTCGATAATGTGAATATCGATGGCAATGACATCAAGTTCTGCAATCTCGGTCTCGAAGGTTACGGCATCGGATGGAATACAGCCAACAGCCTCGCTTACCAATGTACGGCTGCCGGAATCTTTGCCGACAGCATTCCTGATGGCAGCAACAACCATGTGTTTGCCTGTTGGGCGCAGTTTAACGGTTCTGGCGATTTCCAGCAATGTAACAATCATGCCAAACCATGGAGCCACTTTGCATCTCTTCTGGAGAAACGCCTGGGTAGGGATGTCTCTGCTCAATGTCGTGTGCTGGAGAGAGAACGCAACAATGTGAGCAATAATCCTACCTATGATGTGGCACAGAAGATGGTGGAAGAGGCGCGCAAACCTCGCATCACCATGCAGATGTGGATAGCAGACAGCGCCCGGTTCATGGCTTCTGTTTCTCCTGTTAGGGCTATGGATGTGGATAAAATCAAGGAACGTTCTAAGAAAAAGGCGGATCTTGCCCATGCCGGGAAGCCTGTCTTCGCGATAAAGGAGGGTAAAATCATGGTGGCTGATACGCTGTTGAAGGGTGCAAGAATGAATACCCCTTGGTGGAACGGACGTGTTCGTTACTCGGCTTTCCCTAAGATTGCCGATGCCGTGACCCGTTTTGTGCCGGGAATGGAGGGACAGGGCACTACCACCCGTGTGGATAGTGTGGTGGTTCATCTTCGTAATAAGCATGTGGTGCTCTTTAATCAGAACTACGGCTTGTGGTATGACCGCCGTCGTGACGACCACGAACGTGTGCGCCGCCGTAATGGAGATGTCTGGGCTCCGTTCTATGAACAGCCTTTTGCCAGAAGCGGACAGGGCACGGCTTGGGACGGACTGAGTAAGTATGACCTTACAAAGTTGAACCCGTGGTACATCAGCCGCATTAAGGAATTGGCAGAAAAGGGAGCCAAGAATGGTTTGCTGGTTATCAACCAGCACTATTTCCAGCATAATATCCTGGAGGCAGGTGCCCATTGGGTAGATTGTCCATGGCGCCCAGTCAACAATATCAATGGTACGGTGTTCCCTGAACCTGTTCCTTTTGCAGGTGATAAGCGTGTATGGATGGCTGAATACTTCTATAATATAGATAATCCGGTGATGCGCCAGCTGCATAAGCAGTATATCATGAAGATGCTGGATGCCTTTGCTGATGAGCCGAACGTGATTCAGTCGATTGGCGAGGAATATACGGGACCTTATCATTTTACGAAGTTCTGGTTGCAGACCGTTGCCGAATGGGAGGCTAAGACGGGCAAGCATGTCTGGGTGGCTTTGTCGTGCAACAAGGATGTGCAAGATGCCATCCTCCAGAATCCGGAGTTGAGAAAGGTGGTTGACATCATTCATATTGAACAGTGGTATTATACCCAGAAGGGACTTTATGCTCCTGAAGGAGGCAAGAATCTGGCACCTCGCCAGTATCAGCGTCGCCTTCGTCCGGGCAAGGTTACCTATGATGATGTCTTCAAGAGTGTGAGCGAGTATCGTCAGGCTTATCCTGAGAAGGCTGTCATTTACAGTGGGGCTTCGGCACCCGAGAATGGCAAGGCAGTGATGGATGCCGGCGGCTCCTGTCCGAATGTGAAGTAATATGTAAGATGTAATAAAAATAGAGAAGATGAAAAGAATGATGATAACAGAATCTGTAAGAAATCTTTTATTGGATTCCGACTTTCTGGAGTCGGTACTCGGTTCTCCTATCGTAGAACCGGATGCCAACTCTGGGAGGCCGGCATCTTCTCGAAAGTTTGAGAAAATGTATCTTCCTGCCGAAATAGAGCAGGCAAAATATGTTCTTCTTCATCTTGACGAGATTTCTGACTTGTTGTCTGAAACAGATATAGAAGAACTGAAAAATCGCATAAAAAGCCATTTGTACCCTTAAAATGGGAGGAAAAATACACTGAATACCAATTTTTCCCATTCATTTACCTGATTTTTCCTTAGAGTTTGCCGCATTTAGGCTACTTTTGCACCATCAACAAACAAAAGTATACCTAAGATGAAAACAAACTACAATAACATCAGAGAAAGAGAGGAAGCAGCACAGACGTTGCTCGCTGCCTATCGCCAAGGCGACCAGAACGCTTTCATGTCTTTATATGATATGTACGCGGAAATGTTGCTCAATTATGGTCTGTGTATAACATCAGACAAAGAACTTGTAAAAGATTGTGTACAAGATGTGTTTATCAAACTCATCTCTAAAAGCCAGGATTTACAAGTTACAAAGGTAACCTCTTACCTGCTCATTTCTCTCCGCAACAGATTGCTGGATGAGTTTCGCCGCAAGAACTATATGACGGAGACTGCGGTGGAGGATATCCGTATCTCTACAACTGTAGAAGATGTGGAAAACTCTTATATCCTTGATGAAAGTTCGCTCAATAATGTTCGTAAGGTACAGATCCTGATGGATGAGCTGACACCACGCCAGCGCCAGGTGTTCACCTTATATTATATAGAGCAGCGCAAATATGAGGACATCTGCGGCATCATGCAGATGAACTATCATAGTGTACGCAACCTGGTACATCGTGGCATGTTGAAGTTACGTGCAGCCGTAGCAGTATAAACTCTTCTGAAGGAGAAAGGTGTTTGACTGATGTTATTGGTAGACCCGAAATAGAGATTTGCACTTTTAGGTTAGTGATTATCAAAAATAGGTTTATTATAGTTATAAAAAATAGGCAGGGGACTCCGTGAGGAATCTCCTGCTTTTTGTTTTATGTCTTGTTGTTTCGCTTTACCCCAGCAACGCTTCAGCTATCTTGATGTCGAATGGGGTAGTAATCTTGATGTTCTCACGATTACCCTCTACCATTGCAACCTGACAGCCAAGACTTTCTACCACCGAAGCATCATCGGTAAACTGCTCCTTGTATTCCTGGTTGAAAGCCTGCTTTGCCAGACCGATGTCGAAGGTTTGGGGAGTCTGCACCACGCGGTAATCGCTGCGCAGCACATTCTTTCCGCCTCCGTGCTGGTCGATATAGCGCAGGGTGTCGGTTACGGCATATACAGGGATGGCTGCATATTCTTCGCGAGCCGTCTCGAAACATTCCTCGATGACTTCTTTAGATACGAATGGGCGCACGCCGTCGTGAATACCCACTACGCCATCTTCATCATCAGAAATGAGTGCCAGTCCGTTCTTGGATGATTGGAAACGGGTGTCGCCACCATTGGCTATCTGGTGTTTGATATCAAAATGTTGCTCCTCGCAGAGCTGGTGCCAGTATTCCTGTTGACTCTCCGGCAGAACCAGGATGATGTTCAATGCAGGGTCGTATTCATGAAAACGCTCTATGGTGCGCATCAGGATAGGCTTGCCCGCTACCGGCAAGAACTGTTTGGGAATCTCACTTCCCATGCGGAGGCCCTTGCCTCCGGCTACTATGATTACGTAATCCACTTTGTTACTAATTAATAGTTTATAATTTATAGTTTATAGGGCTTACTTGCTTTTCATGAGATGATCATACATCATGCCATCCTGCAGGGCAGCTACAGTTTCCTTGCTTACGAAATAGCTCAATATCTTATAGGCGTATGGGAGGGTTGCTGCAGGACCTTCGCCTGTAATCACGTTGCCGTCTTCCTGGAAGAGGGTGGCGGTATATTCGGTGTTCTCGTCGAAATACTGCTCAAAGCCAGGATAACAGGTAGCCTTCTTTCCTTCGAGGATGCCTGTGCTTGCCAGAACCATTGGGGCTGCGCAGATGGCACCGATTCGCTTACCAGCCTTGTGCTGGGCGATGAGCGCCTGGCGTACACCTTCGTGTTCGTTGAGGTTTGTACTGCCTGGCATTCCGCCCGGAATCATCAGCATGTCAGCATCTTCAAAGCTGGCAATATCCTCAAACTTCAGGTCAGCCTTGATGGTAACACCATGCGATGTTTCTACCCATTCAGTACCCGTTACACTTACAGTCTTGATGTCTACACCACCTCTACGGAGGATGTCAACCGGAGCCAATCCTTCGATTTCCTCGAAGCCATTGGCAAGAAATTCATATACCTTAGCCATAATTTATTTGTTTTTTGTCTTGTTATTCAAATAATATGATTACCTTTGCAAAAGTAAGAATAATTATTGAAATAACAAAATAAATGGCACAGCAACATTTAAAATTCGCAATATTTGGTAATGAATACCAGGCTAAGAAGTCGGCTTCGATAGAGAAAATCCTTCTTTATCTCGAAAAGAAGGAGGCTGAAGTTTATGTGGAGAATGCTTATTACGAGTTTCTTACCCGCGACCAGCATCTCGATGTGAAGGCGGCTGGGGTGTTCGAGGATTACAACTTCGATGTGGATTACGTCATCTCTATGGGTGGTGATGGTACCTTCCTGAAGGCAGCGAGCCGTGTGGGAGCCAAGGGTACGCCTATTATCGGTGTGAATATGGGCCGGTTGGGCTTCCTTGCCGATGTGCTGCCAAGCGAGATAGAGTCGGCGCTGGACAGTCTTTATGCCGGTGAATGTCTGATAGAGGAGCATGCGGTGATTCAGGTGGAGGCAGAAGGTGGCATACTTGCCGGCAATCCGTTCGCCCTCAACGATATCGCCGTGCTGAAGCGTGATGATGCTTCGATGATTTCCATCCGTACGCAGGTTGATGGCGAATTTCTCGTTACTTATCAGGCGGATGGTCTGATTGTTACCACGCCAACAGGTTCTACGGCATACAATCTATCTAATGGCGGTCCTATCATCATTCCGCAGAGTGGCAGCATCTGTCTTACTCCGGTGGCTCCTCACAGTCTGAACATCCGGCCTATCGTAATCAACGATACGGCAGTCATCACGCTCGATATCGAGAGTCGCAGCCACAACTATCTGGTAGCCATCGATGGACGTAGTGAGCGTATGACGGAGGAAACCCGCCTCATTATCCGCAAGGCTCCTCATAGCATCAAGATTGTGAAGCAGCGCAACCAGCGTTACTTCTCTACCTTGAGAGAAAAACTGATGTGGGGTGCTGACCAGCGCGAAAGATAATTAGAATAAGAAAGATAATTAAAATAAGAAAAGAGGTATATCCCGAAGATGAATCTTGGATATACCTCTTTTTCCTAACCTAAAACAACTAACTAATAATTTTGTTCACACAAAACTAAACCTAAAAACATAAACCTTAATAAACCTAAAAGCCTAAAACTGAAAAACTTAAACTATTCTTTGAACTTATTTGTTATATTCTTATCTGATAATCACTTTCTTTCCCTGGTGGATGTAAACACCGCTCTTTGCAGGCTTCTTACCCAATTTCATACCGCTAAGTGTATACCATGCATTGTCTGTTGTGGTATTGCTTATGGTTGGAGTTCCTGTGATGCCTGTTGGTGGTGCCCAGGTGGCGGTAACATCCTTGCAGGTGTATTTGCCATCATTCTGTGCAGTGGTAATCTCGTAGAACTTGGTGCTGTTGCCAGCGTTTATGTCTACGGACTGCTTCTTGTCTTTCCCCTGATTGAAGATGATGTTTACGATAGCATCCTTGCTCTTGATCTTGAAGTCCATATAGTACCACTTCTTACCGTTCAGCGTCTTGGTTGCTGTGACAGCAGTACCTGGCCATTTTTCTGTGAGCTCTCCGCTTGTATTCCATGCGTAGAAATACATGACTGAACCCCAGTTGGTTACCTGGTCGGCATTGGCATATACGGTGATGGTATATGGCTCGAATGCCTTGACGGTATAATTGTAGGTACGGATACCTGTTACGGTTCCGTTGCTGAGCAAGCCAACCTTCAAGGTGCAGGTCTCATCTATGTTGATGGTGTTACCTGTAGCCACCTGCTTGCTCTTGGCTGTAGGGTCTGTGCCGTCAGTAGTGTATACCAGTTTGGCATTGCTGTTCTGACTGACAGCCGTAAGCTTAGCCTTGAATCCTGCCTCGTATTCGCCTGATGGTATATTGCACCATGCGGTTTCTGCTGATTTAGAAAGATAATAACGGTAGTGGTATCCTTCGAGAATCTGTGCATAATCAGTGCCTGGAGTATATGCCTTGGTGTTGTTTCCTACAACCACGATGAGTTTCGCCTTGTTGCCAGTAGTCTCATTGGCAAAGCATGCGGTCTGTGCCATCTTGTTGGTATAATTGCTCATGTTGGTGATGCCTGCAAGTTTGCGGGCTTCAATCATGCTCTTGATTTCCTGTTTGTAGGCTCTCCAGTGTGGCTGGAACACGCAAGGAGTTCCCGGCATGGCGAGCATATAGGCATTTGCAGCAAGCGTATCTCGCTTAAGAGGATCCTGCGGCTCATCTTTAGAGCGGTATTGCATGTCGTGATTCTCTACGAATGTGATGGCGTACTGACGATAAGTTGGGTCATGCATCAGGTTATAATCGCTCTTCAGCTTCGACCAGTCTGGCGATGAAACAATCTGATTGTCTTTTATACCTATTGCGTCACGAACATTATAACGGAACTGGAAGTCGAAGGCTGCACTCTTCTTGTTAGTCTCGTTTATCCAGTTGATGATAGATTGGTTTCCATCCCAATATTCACCTACCGAGAATTCTACGCCGGTAGCATCATTGTAGTCAGCCACGTGGGTACCGCTGAAACCCTTTACCATGTCGTAGCGGAAACCGGTATATCCTATATCCTCCTTCAGAAATTTCAGATATGCCTTGATAATCTTCTGTACGTTCTCGCTCTTATGGTCAATATCACGGCATCCTCCAAAGTCGGTTCCCTCATCATAGTTATTGCTGAGGCTAACCCCGTCTTTTTTTGCCTGTATTGCCGTACTTCCACCATCATCATTCTTGCAGATATCGGTAGACAACATCTGGTAGGTCACTCCCTTGTAGGTTTCTGCAGGGAAGGTATACCAGCCGTTTGTATTGCGATGATTGACCACAACATCTGCTATTGCGCCTATGCCGTTGGCTTTGAATTTGGCAATCAGACTTCTGAGTTCAGCCTCAGTTCCGAATGAGGAATTCTGGTTGAAATAATAATATGGCTTATAGCCCATTACCTGAGTAGTTTCGATGCATTTACCGCTTTGTGGAAGCCATACAAGGTCGATGAATCCTTTCATATCATCGGCTTGCTTCTCTAAAACAGTCCATTGGGAGTAGTCGTAAGAATCCCATGAGAATCCTTGCAGCATGACGCCACTATAGTTAGCAGGCCAGCCTTGTGCTAACATATTGATGCTTGCCAGTAAAGCGATAAGTGTAAAGTATATCTTCTTCATAATTATCATTGTATTTTGTGATTATTATTTTATGTTTAATTGCAAGTTGTATTGTTATACGTTGGCAAAGTTACGATTTATTTCATTAGCTTGTTCAAATATTGATGCAAATCAAGCGAATTAATTGTGCAAACGTTTGCATTCCGGTGCGCTTTTCTTCTATATATAATTAAGGTATATGTAGCTTTAGGAGATAATTATGATTAAAAAACTAGAAAACATTTGGCAGTCTCGTTTTTTATTGCGTAATTTGCGTTGCGTAAAAAGCGCAATGAACGTTTGTATAATGAATGATAACAAGATATGGCAAGATTGAACAATCCTTTTGTGGGCGATAGCTCGTGAGCATTTGGTATCTTCGCCGTTGAACCAGCAGTTTATCTGTACCCACCATCTTCCAGCTACGAGCAGCGTGAAGACGGCATTAAAGGCATTGGTAGATAAGCAGCTGGTAAGCAAGATTCCGACTGGCTATCTGGTTAGTGACCGCTTCTTTGCGAAATGGCTGGTGAGAGGAGGAATCATAGCCAACTGAGGAAATGAAAATTACGTCCCGATGCAGCATTTGCTACGTCCCGACGCAGTAAAAGATGCGTCCCGACGCAGTAACAGATACGTCGGGACGTAGTTTCAGAAGCATCCTGGTAATCATCAAGTGAGCCTCTTTCGCTTCATGTACGTCATTGCGCAAGTTCATACGTTTCATTGAATTGGAGGATACGACTGCGCTGGGTTAAGGATACGACTGCGCTGGGTTAAGGATACGACTGCGCTGGGTTAAAGATACGACTTCGCTGGGTGGAAGAGGCAATTTCGTTGGCTGAATAAAGCACTTGATGTTGCAGAATGAAGTGGTTGATGTTGCAGAATGAAGTACTTGAATGAGGCGGTTGATGTTGCTGAATTTTCAACTATAAGTTGACTGAACTTTAGCATGCGGTTCAAGAACGGGCTGAAGGCCCAAAAGCTCCTAGCCCAGGGCATCGCCCTGGGCTAGGGGCTTCTGCCCCTTCAGGGCGTGTGGGGCAAAACTTGCTTTAATATTGTGGCAAGCATATAAAGTCCTTGCTCTGTAAATCCCTTTACAGTTGCATGAGAAAACTTCAATGTTTCGAGGTGGTCAAAATTTTTGACCACATGCTCTATCTCGCTGTCATTCAACTCAATAACATAACCTGGAGGAAACTTTTTAGGGTTGTTCCTTAGTGCTTGGTTGATTTCTCTGGTTTCTACTCCCCATATAATTCAGCAACATCTCTGTCAAGGATAACTTGCGTATCCCTGATGATAATGATTTTTCTTTCTGTTTTTACAATATCTTCCTGATGTCCCATAATTTCTTTATTATAGCTTTTCTTCTGCAAAGATACGACTTTTCCTCGTAACTTCCAAGGTTTTAGGGAAAAAATACTTGAAAAGGGGGAGGAGAAAAAGAAAATATGCGGCTCCCGGAATTGAGAACCGCATATTGAATGTTATTCTTTAATCTTCTAATAATCTCCAAATGTTTAGGGGGATATTATTCTTCCTTGTTTTTTAGCAAGTCCATCATTTTCTTCATATCAGGCAAAGCCTTGCGTAACCTTTCAGGCATGTCATCCAACGTCTTGTAGGTAGCAACTCCCATCGGCTTGCTGTAGTCTCGAACAGCATATTCTGCATAAGAGTAGTTTGCTGATTGGCAAAGAATGATTCCAATAGACGGATTCTCGTGTGGCTTACGCACCTTGTCGTCGAGAATTTGGAGATAGCCAAAAAGTTGCCCAAGATAAGAGGTCTTAAACTCGCCAAGTTTTAGCTCTATGCAAACCATGGCGTTCAATTCTCGATTGAAAAACAGCAGGTCTGGGAATTGTTCAACACTAATGATGGCAGAGTGGTGTGTGAATGGTACTTTAAAGAAGTCCTCAACAGGAAAATCTGGAATATTAGAAATAGATAAAGTATGGAATATATCTATCTGATTTTCACTATTTTGTAATTCAGCGGTTGCAACCGCTGAATTCTCAAAGCACAATTCGGCGGTTGCAACCGCCGAATTGCTGTCAAGCATATTCCATGCTTCATAAAAACGTCTCATATCCTTCATTTGAGTTTCCGAGAATCCTCGAAGACCTGGTAGTTCCTTGCGAAGTTGTTCGCTGATGGATGCTAATGCGCCCTCGCCCCATACTCCTTTGCGGGTATGTTGTGAAAGATATTTTCCGATGGCAAAATATAAAGCAAGTTGTATGCGGTTCACACCTTTGGCTGCTTCATATTGTCCTTGAAGTATGGCTGTCTTTATAGCGTTGACAGCATTGTTATATTGTATCAAACTATCCATAGAGTAATGTTTTAATTTGGTCTTCTAACAGAAGGCATACGGATTTTGGGACAAAGAAAATGCAAACGAGCGCAAAGAAAGCTTGCTTTCAATTTGCCGAGTGCAGCTTTTCTTCTGCAAAGATACGACTTTTCCTCATAACTTCCAAGGTTTTAGGGAAAAAATACTTGAAAAGGGGGAGGAGAAAGAAAAAATAGGCGGCTCCCGGAATTGAGAGCCGCCTATTGGTTATACTATTTTTATTATGATGAAACAGATGCTTATTCTACTGTGCAGTAGATATTGTCATTTGTCTTTCTTGTTGGATACAACTTGACTGTGTTGCCTGCTACTGTAATGTTGTCGCCACCAGCAGTAAGGTTATTGAGACTTCCACCGAGGTTGATGTCCCAACCACCATTTACGCGGAACTTCCAACCATCGGCAGTAACACCTACATTTGTTGCCTCGAAGCAATACTCTTCAGCATTCCATGTCATTGGTGCGTCGCCAGCCCATTCGTTGAAGCCACCAATCATACCCATGGTCTCAATCTTAGTGGCTGTGATAGTGCCTTCTGAAAGATTAACATCCATGTAGTAAACACCTTCGCCTGCATTTACGCCGATGTTGCCATTGTCGACACCGATAGCAGCTCCACCAAAGCTTACAAATGTACCTGCACCAATAGCGGTGTCCCAGTTTCCTTGCGCGCGCTGGAACTTGAACTCAAAGCCAGCAGCGTTAGGATCGGCCAAATAAACATAACCAGTGTATACGCCCTTTGCATCGTCTACGAGAGCAAGCTTCTGATCATTGGATTTCCAACCATCAGTACTACCGATGAAGTAGATGAATGGATCGTAATTAACCTCCTCTAAGGTATAAGAGTAGTCCATCATGTCGATGGTGAGCTTATACTTACCAGCCTTGGCAATCTTACCAGCCTTAGCGTCACCGTTGGTCAACAAACCTGTCATGCTGTCGTCGCCGTCAACCTTAGGACCTACTACGCCAGCAGCCCAGAAGTTACCGGCATCAACGTTCTTCTTAGGAATAATCTTCCAATACTGATTAGCCTTGGTTGTCTCGAATGTGATGGTGAAAACAGGATCTTCATATACATCCTTATCGCTGTGCTTGAATGCCTGCTTAGCACTTACAGTATTCCAACCGTCAACGGCTGGGGCATCACCAACGGCTTCGACATTAAACATATCGCCTACGAGGTAATAGCCATCTTCAATAACTGGAGCCTCAGGAATAGCCTTAACCTGGAATGTTGCAGATGTAGTCATCTTCACGGCTGTTGAGCCATTGCTTACCCATGCATCAAGAGTAGCATCGATGTCGCGCTCTGTAGGACGCTTTCCCCACTTATCTACGATATAGCTTGTCAATTCAGCTGTTGCCATGTTGCCATCAGCATCAATGTCGAATGACTGACCGTCGAAGTTAATCTTATAATTAGGTGTATAAGCAGCGTTGGAAGAAGTGGGAGCAACAATGCTCGCCACTTTTACCTTCTCTGTCTTAACATCAGCCAAGTTGATGACATCAACTGGAGTTACACTACCATTTCCGAATGATACGGCTTCCTCCTTAGGATTGCTCTGTGGGTTACCCCAATCTGTGTAGTCCTCGGTACAAGATACCATAGACATCAGCAGGGTCATTCCCAATAATATTTTCTTAATCATAATTGTCTATACTTTAAGTGATTTACAATTTAACGATGCTGAACGAACCTGTGATGTCGTTGAATGAGATGACATACTTGCCTTCTGCCAAGCCGATGTTATGACCATTAGCCTCGCACTTACCATACATGTTGATAGCGCCATCTGCTGCACCATATCCCCAGTTGGTATCCCAAGAACCAGCAATCTTGAACTTGAAGCTTACTGTCTGTCCGGCAGGAACTTCCATCACATAGTACCAAGCGTGGTTTGCAACGCCCTCTGTGTTGTAAGGAAGCATTGGAGTGTCGCTCGCGAAATCGTCTAATGAGGTTGCAATCTGGATAGTACCATAGTTGGTTACATTACCCTCGTACTTCTCCATCTTGGCTGTATTGTCAGCTGTGTTGAGAGTGATGGTGTAGTAACCGGCTTCCGGAGCTACGATGTGACCACCGTCGCTACCACCGTTACGGTAGATGATAGTACCCTTTGTAGCGCCATCAGCGTTCATACTATAATCCCAGTTGAAGCTTGCTGGCAGAATCTTGAAACCAGCTCCGTCGCACTCGGCCTTGTCGTTGTAATCGCCGGTAAGGAAGTAGTTGGTGTATTCAATCTCACCAGCACCTGTCTTCTTATCGTAAGAGAAGTTTGGCTTAAGGAACATAGGAAGTGCGTCTACTCCAATGTTCTTGTCGTTTGCCCACTTAGCGCCGAACATGTTACCTACAAGATACCACATTGTTGGAACAGCATCCTTCAGTTCTATATAGTAAGGCTTTACGTTGAGCCTTACTGAGTTTGAAGCGACAGGATTCAGACGGCTTGTGCCCTCAAGGATGTAAGCGTTAACACGAACGTACATCTCCTGCTCGGCAGGAACATTCTCTTCTGTCCATTTAAGTATCTTTACCAATGCCTTGTCCATTTCTTCTGCAGAGGCAGAAATATTACATTTCTGTGTGGTGTTGCTAAGAACAGCGTAGTCTGGCACCTTTTCTCCACTCTCGTCTGCAGCAGCTTCATCAGTAGAAACTGTGAAGCTGTTGGTTGGAGATACTTGCACCTCGTATGTTGCGTTGATTGGGGCATTGTCTGCTGTGTACTTAGGCTGTGACCATGTAAGCTCAAGACCAGTAGATTTTTCCAAATCAATAGTCGCATTGGCATATGCAGGAGTGTTCAACACAAACTCTTTAGGCTGAATCAGCGTTGGGTTAGAGTCGTTGTCATCCGAACATGATGCGAATAAGCTGATGATGCCGACAAGCAGAGCACCAATTATATATTTATTCTTCATATTGCGTTTTCTTTAATAATTCTTTTATACTTTAGTTTTGAACCTCGTTGTATCCATCAATCTGTGTCAAGTTCTTGTTAGAAAGAACCTCTGAAGATGGGAGAGGATATACATTATAGGTCTTGGCGAAGGTTGTACCATTAGTACTACCACCCTTAAGTTCCCAATTGTATGTAGCCTGACTGCCACCAAACTGATTGAAACGGATCAAATCGGTACGGCGGAGACCTTCGCAATACAACTCACGGGCACGCTCATCGAGCACGTCGTTAAGAGTATAAGAAGCACGTACGCCTGCGTGGGCACGGTTGCGAAGAGCATCGATATACTTCTTTGCCTTAGCCGAGCTTTCACCATTGAGGTGCATCTCAGCCTCAGCTGCATTGAGGTAAGCCTCAGCTACACGGAAGAGGAAGAAGTCTATATCTACGTTATAGCTGTCGTGAGGAGTACCACCATTAGAATAGTTGTTATTCCATTTTGGTGTTGCAATACCCTTGACGAACTTATCATTAGCACCAATCTCTAAAGTACGATCGCCGTCCTTGTTGCCTTTACCCCAAAGGATAGCACGGTCATCAACGTTCATAGCACGGATTTCGGAAGCTTTCTTGTTTACCACAACTTTTGGATCGGTAAAGAACTTCTCTACGAATTGTGGACGAACACGCATACCTGACCATATGTTGGCAGTAGTGGCAGCATCCTTATCTGTAACAGTCTGCATTGTACCATCCCAAAGAGCTGCAACAAAGAATATCGAGCCACCGTATCCCTGAGTCTTGTCACCATCTTGCATCAAAGGCAGAAGAGCCTCGCAGCTTGCACCATTTGAACCATTGTCGCCCATGAAGAGCAGGTCGTATGGCTTGTAGCCATTAGCTTTAGCCTCATTAGACATCTTGCTGTCATCGAAGAGCTTATAGTCTGAATTGATAACCCTCTCGGCATATTCGAGAGCCTTATCCCAATATTGATTGTTCTGACCATCGTTGTTGAGGTATGTACCGGCATTGAGGTACAGACGGCTCAAGAGCAACCAGCATGTGCCTTTATCAATACGGCCATAGTCTGGGTCGCTGTCAGTCTCAGGCTTTGCCTCCAACAGGTCTGGCTCTGCAGCAAGCAATTCGCTTTCTACCCAGTTGAACAAGAACTCACGACCTAACTGAAGAAGCTCTGCGCGAGTATATGTTTTGCCTTCCTCAAACTTTGAATTGTAAGAGTGTGCTTGACGTGGTGTTTCTGGCGAAATCTTGTCAATGAATGTCGGGTCTCCAAAGAAGTCGAGCATCAAGAAATAGCTATAGGCACGAAGTACACGTACCTCTGCATACTTAGTTTTATCAGCCTTTGCTGCATCGAGACTTAAGAAATGGTTCTCATAAGAGATGTTTGACATCAGACGATAGTAGAGATTCTTCAGAGTAGCATTACCCGGATCGAACTTATTGTAGGCAACATCTGCGATACCGCCATCCGACCACCAGCAGACAGCTTCGTCGGTAGGTACCTCGTTGAAGTTGAACAGGTTGCGTAGAAGGGTTGACTTACCAGCGTCATCGATAGAGAAATCGGCATTACCGTCATTACCCTCCATGATAAGACCAGCATAGCACTTGCTGTATAAGCCCGTAATATTAGGATTGGCATCAACAGTAGGGTCAATGTTTCCCTTGTTCAAGTCATCCATGCAAGAGCTCAAGCTTGCTGAAAGCAGAAGAGCTGCTGCTGGGGCAATTATGTTGAATTTATTGAGTTTCATATCGAAATCTATTTTAAATTGTTAGAAGTTAAGGTTCAGACCGAGCAGGAATGTGCGGCAACGAGGATAGATGTTGTTGTCCTTACCTGATGTTACTTCAGGATCAATACCTTTATACTTGGTGATAGTAAACACGTTAGAGCATGAGGCGTAGATACGGCCAGAGATGCCCTTGTAGTTGCCACCCTTCAGCAGATTGTTGAAGTTATAGCCCAGTGTGATGTTGTCGCACTTCAAGAAGCTGCCATTCTGTACGAAGTAGTCGGTAAGAGGATAGTTGTACGAAGTCCAGCCAAGAGCTACTAACTCCTTTGTGGTATTTTTATAATATCCCTTTGCACTACATACCTCTTTTGTATTTATCGCACCTTCTGCGTATCCATTATAGAGATAGTTTCCGAAGCTTGCACGGAAATTACTGCCGAGATCCCAGTTCTTGTATGCAACCTTGAAGCTGAAACCGCCTGTCCAAGGAGCCACGATATTCTTATAGAAGTATCTGTCGTTCTCGTCTATTGTACCATCGCCATTACGATCTACGTAGCAACCCATGATTGGACGTCCGCTCTCATCGTAAACCTGCTGGTAAACCAAGAATGAGTTGGCTGGCTTTCCTACCTTATGATAGGTGATCGCCTGGTTCTGACCTACCTGCATGCCTGCCTCCATCAAATCACGACCGCCTGCAAGTTCGGTAATCTCGTTCTTGTTGTAAGCAGCGTTGACGCTCAATTCTACAAACCAGTCCTTGGTTTGGATAGGACGACCTGTGATAGCTACCTCAAAACCCTTGTTTTTCAATGTACCTGCATTCATCAAGAGAGCATTGTCAAAGTTCTGACCTGCAGCGATGGTTGTTGTGCTGAGCAAGTCGGTTGTCTTGCGGATATAACCATCAAGGTTGATGGTGAGTCTCTGGTCGAACATACCATAGTCGAGACCTACGTTCCATGTAGTAGTCGTCTCCCAAGTCAATTCGTCATTGTATGCCAATGGACGGTAGAGTATTCCTGGGTTGTTGGCAATACCACCGATTGGATAGAGGTGGTGATTACTTGTACTCTTTTTATAGGTAGCGGTGTAGTACTCTTTACCTGTATCCTGCTGACCGGTCTTACCCCAACCAAGTCGGAGTTTCAGGTCGCTGATAGCATCAATATCTTTCAGGAATTTTTCGTCTTTGATACGCCATGCGAAGGCTGCTGATGGGAAGAAACCCCAACGGTGTCCGTCTGCAAAGCGGCTTGAGCCATCATAACGGGCAGTGAATGTAAGGAGATAACGGTCAAGCAAAGAATAGTTGGCGCGTCCATACCAGCTCACGAGGTAAGTCTGTCCCTTCCAGTTGCTTGTATCGTAAGACTTCACGGTTCCTGCAAGAGCTTCGCCTGCATCATTCTTACCTTCGTAGGTAGATGGATACATAGACTTGCTCCACTGGTCTCCCCAATATTTCATGTGGCTATATTCGTAACCAGCCATGATGTCGAAGTGGTTAGCCTTGTTGAAATCCTTGGTGTACTGAGCATAGGCAGTAGCTACAACGTTATACTTCTTCTCCTTATTTTCGCTGTTGCCACCATAGTAGAATCCGTATGTAGATTGTGGATTGTTGGTGTTGTACTCTCCACCAGTGCTATATTCTCCAGCTATGTTGGCGTGAAGATGAAGGTCTTCGAAACCATGTATCTTATAGTCTGCCTCTACATTACCCAAGAGAATATGCGCACTCTTGTAGAAATCGTAGTTTTCAACTTTTTCTACAGGGTTTGTTGGAGCATCGTTGTTGCGGTTATATGGGAATGTAGGGTCATATGAGGTAGTAGGTAATGCCCACTGCCAATAGCCACCCCAGTTCTTGAATTTCTCATCACTACTCTTAACAGGACGAGTAGGATCCATAGAGACAGCTGCGCCTACTGCATCCTGTCCACCTGGATTTGTTTTTGAGTAAGAATACTTACCGTTGACATTAATGTTAAGGTGCTTGTCGAACAATGATGGATTGATGTTGAAACCGGCAGTAACTCGCTTATAGTCAGAACCCTTCAGAATACCTTCCTGACCGGTGTAACCAACGCTGACACGATAAGGCATTGACCATGATTTCTTGCTGATGCCACCTGTTAAACTTACATTATGCTCATGGCTGACAGCTGCACGGTAAATCTCGTCCTGCCAGTCGGTATCGTATGTGCCGGCAGAATAATCTGGAGTTCCATCTTCATTGAACTTCTTCCAGCCTAAACCTTTGTAGGCAGAAGAATCTTCACCATAATAGTTCTTGATGAAGTCTGTATATTCGGAAGCATTCATCACATCCATCTTCTTGGCAACAGTACTTACCGAAAGTGTACCATTGTAAGAAACCTGTGGCTTCTGGCCGCTGCGACCCTTCTTGGTTGTAATGATGATGACACCATTAGAACCACGGGAACCATAGATGGCTGTAGCTGAAGCATCCTTCAATACGGTGAAGCTCTCGATATCGTTAGGATTGACAAGAGAAAGAGGGTTGTTTACACCTTTTGTATTATTGTTATCCATAGGCATACCATCGATAACAATCAATGGGTTGTTGCTCGCAGTAAGAGAAGCACCACCACGGATACGAATCTGTGCACCATCACCAGGAGCACCCGTTGATGAGTTGACATTTACACCGGCAATCTTACCCTGGATCATATCCTGTGCAGAAGTAATGATACCATGGTTCTTCTCGTCTGGCTTGATAGCTGTAACGGAACCTGTCAAGTCGTTTTTCTTAGCTACACCATAACCGATGACAACGACTTCATTCAAAGCCTTTGAGTCATCTTCCAAGGTAATGTTCATGTTACTAGATGCCTTCACTGTCTGCGGTGTCATACCCAGATAGGTGAATGTAATCTTGGCACCTGGCGCTGCATCAACTGAGAAGTTACCATCCATATCGGTAATGCCCACTGCCTTACCGTTAACTGTAATGGTAGCACCCATGATAGGCTCACCAGAAGCATCCTTCACATGTCCCTTAACTGCATTTGTCTGCGCAAAGGAACTCACCGTCAGAAGCAGACCGCTTGCTAGGGTCAACGCTCTGAGAGGCAATTTAATTTTTACCTGCTTCATCATTTGCTTGATTTTTAAGTTAATGAATTATATTTATTTATCTACTTTTTCTTCTTTTCTTCTTGGCTTAAGTTGTTGTCGTTCCTACTCAAAATGCCGTTCAGGCTATTTTCGGGGTCTTTCTGGCATCTTACATTAAGGTAGGAATGGGGCGCTTGCCCATAAACTTGTCGTTTCTGTGTGCAAAATTAAGTTCTTTTCTCTAATGTTGTACTATTTTTGTGTTAATTCCGTTATTTATTTTGTGCAAACGTTTGCACAAAAATTACTTGATTTAAGTCAAGAACTTTGAACTGATATTGAGGATATTTCGTAATTTTGCAGCACAACTAATAGCAATGGACTATAAAGAAACAATAACAATGAAAGATATTGCTCGCGATCTGGGCGTAAGTGTTGCCACAGTGAGCCGGGCATTGAAGGACAGTTCTCGTATCAGTACTGCCCAAAAGGAGCGTATTCAGAAATACGCGCGTGAACATAACTTCTTTCCTAATTTCCTGGGTGAAGCTTTAAGACATAATAAGGTGAAGCCGATGAAGGTGATTGGAGTTATTGTGCCTCAGGTGGTACACTATTACTTCATGTCGGTGCTTTCGGGTATAGAGGAAGAGGCTAGAGCCAGAGGTTACCGTGTGATGGTGGCGCAGAGTAACGAGCGTTACGATAAGGAGGTGGCCATCTGTGAAGACTTCTATCAGAACAAGGTTTGTGGCATCATCGTTTCACAGGCGAAGGATACCAAGCAGTATGACCATTTCGAAAAACTGCTGCAGAATGGGGTGCCGCTCATCTTCTATGATAGAATATGTACGGGCGTGAACTGCTCGCGAGTGGTGGTAGATGACTATATGGGTGCCTTTACTGCCGTTACCCACATGATTGATACGGGCTGTAAGAAGATTGCCTTCTACGGCTCGCCGATGAATCTGGAAATCTCCAAGAACCGATATAACGGTTATCATGATGCGCTGGTAAAGCATGGCTTGACGGAGAACCCTGACTGGGTGAAGATCTGCGATGACCGTGCCAATGCCGAAGCAATAACGCCGGATATTCTGATAGAGGAAGATCGTCCGGATGCTTTCTTTGCCATCAATGATGATACGGCAATCGGTATCCTCTATACCGCCAAGCGCATGGGATTCAAGGTGCCTGAAGAAATCAGCATCTGCGGATTCACCAATGGTGACCGTGCCAAGGCATGCGACCCGATGCTTACTACGGTTGAGCAGCGAGGTGTAGCCGTAGGCGAGGAAGCTGCCAATATCCTGATTGGTCAGGTGGAAGGCTCCATCCCTAGAGATGAGGTGGAGAAGCGAGTGGTGAGAACACGACTTGTGGTGAGAGGAACAACAAGATAAAAATATAAAAACAATATAACGATGAAACAAAAACCTGATTTAAGTTTCTGGAAGCTCTGGAACTTGAGCTTCGGATTTTTCGGAGTACAGATTGCCTACGCCCTACAGAGCGCCAACATCTCCCGAATCTTTGCAACGTTGGGTGCTGACCCACACAACTTGAGTTATTTCTGGATTCTCCCTCCTCTGATGGGAATCCTGGCTCAGCCTATCGTGGGCACGTTGAGTGATAAGACGTGGTGCCGCTTCGGTCGCCGCATCCCTTATCTCTTTGTGGGTGCTACGATTGCCGTCCTGGTAATGTGCCTGCTCCCGAATGCCGGTTCGCTCGGACTGACCGTGAGCGGTGCGATGCTCTTCGGACTGATAGCGCTGATGTTCCTCGATACGAGCATCAACATGGCGATGCAGCCGTTCAAGATGTTGGTAGGCGATATGGTAAATGAAAAACAGAAGGCAAAGGCTTACTCTATCCAGAGTTTCCTCTGCAATGCCGGTTCTGTAGCCGGATATATCTTCCCATTCCTCTTTACCTTCCTCGGTATCAAGAATTATGCTGAGAAGGGTGTGGTTCCTGATTCTGTCATCTGGTCGTTCTATATCGGTGCGGCTATCCTGATTCTCTGTGTTATCTACACCACGATGAAGGTGAAGGAGTGGAATCCACAGCAGTATGCGGAGTATAATGAAGCGAAGAGGGAAGAGGGAAGAGTGAAGAATCCTAATGCTGAGGCTTCTGAAGACAAGGCCGGTTGGATTACTTTGCTCCGCAAGGCGCCATCTACCTTCTGGAAGGTGGGACTGGTTCAGTTCTTCTGCTGGGCTGGTTTCCTTTATCTCTGGAATTATTCTACGGGAGCCATCGCTGAAACCGTATGGAATACGACCGATCCTGCTTCTGAAGCATTCCAGGAGGCAGGCAACTGGGTGGGCATTCTCTTTGCCGTACAGGCTGTAGGTAGTGTAGTCTGGGCTGTGATTCTCCCTCAGTTTAAGAATACGAAGGTGGCATACGCTGTCAGTCTGGTTATCGGTGGTGTGGGTTTTGCCCTGATACCTTTCCTGCATGACCGGTATCTGCAGTTTGTTCCGTTCCTGATGATTGGTGCCGGTTGGGCAGCCATGCTGGCGATGCCTTTCACCTTTGTTACCAATGCTTTGCAGGGATATGGTCACATGGGTGCTTATCTCGGTCTGTTTAACGGAACCATCTGTATCCCTCAGATTGTGGCTGCTATCTGCGGTGGAATTGTCTTGAGTCTGGTGGGTTCTCATCAGAGCGATATGATGATTGTGGCAGGTATCCTGCTGATTGCGGGTGCACTGTCTGTGAGTATCATCAAGGATAAGAAATCAGAATAAAATGAGATGAACGATTAATTATTGTTTCTGCAGAGTAGAGGCAGTGCAAACGTTTGCACGATTTGTGAGAAAAAATATGCAAATTTCAGATACGTTTTTCGCTCGTTTTTTCTTACCTTTGTAGCATCAAACATAAATTATAACATTTTCAAGAGCCTTTAAGAGTCTTATGACAGTACAGTTTAATATTGAATATAAAGCAATGTTCGGCGAACAGATCGTCGTAAACATTCAGACGGAGGAAGGTGAACTGAAACTTCCTCTCGAGACAACAGATGGTGAAAGGTGGGTATGCGACTGGTGTGTTGAATCACCAGAAAAATCGTATACCTATTATTATAGTGTAGAACGTGAAGGTAGAGCAGTCAAGACCGAATGGCTTATGATTAAGCATCAGCTCGATGTAAATGCCAAGAAGGCTGCGGTTTATACCCTTTACGACCACTGGAAGGTTATGCCGGAGGATGCTTACCTCTACAGCAGTGCCTTTACCGATTGCATCAATCATCAGGCTCCACAGGAGATGAAGCCGGAAACGGGCAGCAAGATTGTGCGTCTGATAGTCCGTGCTCCTCAGCTTCGCGATGGTGAGCGCCTGGGTGTATTGGGTGCTGATAAAGCTTTGGGCGCCTGGGATGTGCAGAAGATTCTTCCGATGACTCAGCATACTTATAATGAATGGGTGGCTGATATTGATGCAACTCATCTTGAGGGCAGCCATCTGGAGTTTAAGTTCGTTGCTTTCAGAAATGCAAAGAATGATCTTCTCTGGGAAACCAGCATGAACAGAACCGTGGATTTGCCGGAGATGAAGGCAGGTGAGTTGGTATCTTATGAACTCGACCAGGCTTTCTTCGCTCTGTATAACCGCAAACTTGCCGGAACGCAGGTGCCTGTATTCTCATTGCGTACCCGTAAGAGTGCCGGTATTGGTGACTTCGGTGACCTGAAGACCATGATTGATTTTGTGGCTTCTACCGGTCAGAAGGTGCTCCAGCTCCTTCCTATCAATGATACTACCATCACCCATACATGGACCGACAGTTATCCATACAGCTGCATCAGCGTCTTCGCTATTCATCCGCAGTATGCCGACCTCCATGCTCTCCCTGAGCTGAAGGATGCCAAGGCTCGTGCTGAGGCTGAGAAGACACGTGCTGAGTTGAACGCACTGGATAAGATAGATTACGAGAAAGTAAATGATTTCAAGATAAATTACTTGCGCCAAATCTTCAATCAGGAAGGTGAAAAGATGATGAAGACAGCCGAATACAAGGCTTTCTTCCTGGATACTGAACTGTGGCTAGTTCCTTACGCACAATATTCATACCTGCGTGATAAGAATGGTACGGCTGATTTCAACCAGTGGCCAGATCATCAGGTATGGGATGAGGCTGAGCGCAAGGCGCTTGCCGACCCTAAGACTGCTGCTTACAAGAACGTGGCGTTCTTCTATTTCGTACAGTTCGTACTGGACCGCCAGATGCAGGAGGCTCATGAGCATGCCAAGGCTAAGGGCGTTATTTTGAAGGGTGATATTCCAATCGGCGTAAACCGCAATGGTTGCGATGTTTGGATGGAACCAAAATACTTCAACCTCAATGGTCAGGCGGGTGCTCCACCTGATGACTTCTCTGCCAATGGTCAGAACTGGGGATTCCCTACCTATAACTGGTTTGAGATGCTGAAGGATGGCTGCCAGTGGTGGAACCGCCGTTTCCAGAATATGGCAAGATACTTTGATGCTTACCGCATCGACCACGTATTGGGCTTCTTCCGTATCTGGGAGATTCCGGTACATAGCGTACATGGATTGCTCGGACAGTTTGCACCGGCGCTTGCCATGAGCCGTGAAGAGATTGAAAGCTATGGTTTGCACTTCCAGGAAGACCGTTTTACCCGTCCGTTCATTACCGATTGGGTATTGGATCGTGTGTTCCATGAGCGTGCCGGCGAGGTAAAGGAGAAGTATCTCGACCGTCTGGATGACGAGCGTTATCAGATGAAGCCTGAGGTAGATACCCAGCGCAAGGTAGAGGCTCTCTTTGCTGACGTAACAAATGAGAAGGAACTCTGGCTGCGTGATGGCTTGTATGCCCTGATCAGCGATGTACTCTTCGTACGCGATCATACCAACCCTGGCGTCTTCCATCCACGTATCTCAGCCCAGCTCGACTTTATCTACGAGTCGCTCTATGATAATGACAAGGCTGCGTTCAACCGCCTTTACAACGACTATTTCTATCGCCGCAACAACCAGTTCTGGTATCAGGAGGCGATGAAAAAGTTGCCTAAGCTGGTTCAGGCTACCCGCATGCTGGTTTGTGCCGAAGACCTCGGTATGGTGCCAGACTGTGTGCCTTGGGTAATGGACGAGTTGAAGATATTGAGTCTGGAACTCCAGAGCATGCCAAAGGATCCATCGGTTAAGTTCGGACATCTGAGCCGTAACCCATACCGCTCGGTATGTACCATTTCGAGCCACGATATGCCTACTCTGCGCATGTGGTGGGATGAGAATATCCAGCGTACCCAGGAGTATTACAATACGATGCTCTACCGTCAGGGACCAGCACCTCATCCACTCCCAGGCTGGTTGGCTAGCGACATCATCAGCCGCCATCTTACCTCTCCATCCATGCTCTGCATATTGAGCATCCAGGACTGGTTGGCTACCGATGAGGCTCTTCGTCTGCCTGATGCTGATGCCGAGCGTATCAATATCCCGGCTAACCCTAAGCATTACTGGCGTTATCGCATGCACCTCAACATAGAGGATCTGGCTGCTGACAAGCGTTTCGTGCAGAATATCACCGAAATGATTTCGCAGTCTGGAAGAGTCTAACTAACATGATTATATATAGTGCAAACGTTTGCACACTCATTTGCAGAAAAATACCCTCCCAAAACGTGGAGGGTATTTTTGTTTTTTGTATCTTTGCACTATCTTAAGAATAAACAGATAATGATTGAGATAAACTAACGAAGATTCAAAAGAAAGAATAAACAACAACTGAACAGTATGAAAAAACTGAATGTATTAGTGATGGGCCTCTTGCTTCCTATGTTGGCAGCAGCCCAGACCGTAAAGTCGCCTAACGGCAACGTCTCGGTAACATTCTCTTTGACCGAAAAGGGACAGCCTACCTATGAGATGAGCTATAAGGGAAAGACTGTATGTAAGCCATCCCACTTAGGATTGGAACTGGCTAAGGATAAACATGCCTCTAAGGGCATGGAGGAAACCAGCCTGATGGATGGTTTTACTGAAACCGGCAGCAAGACATCGACTTTCGATGAAACCTGGAAGCCGGTATGGGGCGAGACCGCTACCATCCGCAACCATTACAACGAGATGGAGGTAAACCTGAACCAGGCTGCTTCTAAGCGTAACATCACCATCCGTTTCCGTGTATATGATTATGGTATGGGCTTGCGCTATGAGTTCCCACAACAGGAAAGTCTGAATTATTTTGTCATCCAGGAGGAGCATACCCAGTTTGCCATGGCAGGCGATCATACCGCTTACTGGATACCTGGTGATTATGATACACAGGAGTATGATTACAACATTACTCCATTGACAGGCATTCGCCCAATTATTGCGAAAAACCGTGAAGCTTACAAGAGCAATTCATCTACCACCGTCTTCTCTGATACCGGTGTTCAGACCTCTCTCCAGATGAAGACCAAGGACGGACTCTACATCAACATCCATGAGGCTGCCTGCCTGGATTATCCTACCATGCACCTCAATCTGGACGAGAAAACATTGACCTTCGAGTCTTGGCTCACTCCTGATGCCGTGGGCAGAAAGGGATTCATACAGACACCATTCAATACCCCTTGGCGTACCGTGATGGTAAGTGATGATGCCCGTGATATGCTTTCATGCAAGTTGACATTGAACCTTAACGAGCCTTGCAAGATTAAGGATACATCCTGGATTCATCCTACCAAGTACTGCGGTGTATGGTGGAACATGATTGTGGGTACCAAGACCTGGAGCTATACCAACGATCTGCCATCTGTGCGTCTCGGCGTTACTGATTACAGCAAGTGCAAGCCTAACGGTACTCATGGTGCAACCAACGAGGAAGTGAAGCGCTACATCGACTTTGCAGCCAAGAACGGTTTGCAGGAAGTATTGGTAGAAGGCTGGAACGAAGGTTGGGAAGACTGGTTCGGTCACCAGAAGCTCGATGTCTTCGACTTCGTGACTCCATATCCAGACTTCGATATCAAGATGCTCAACGACTATGCTCACTCTAAGGGCGTGAAGCTGATGATGCACCACGAGACATCTTCTGCAGCTCTCAACTACGAGCGCCACCTGGAAGATGCCTTCAACCTGATGAACAAATATGGTTATGATGCCGTGAAGACCGGTTATGTAGGTGATATCATCCCAAGAGGTGAGTTTCACTACAGTCAGTTGATGAACAATCACTACCAGCGTGTCATCGAGACCGCTGCCAAGCATCATATCATGGTAAATGCCCACGAGGCAACCCGTCCTACAGGTATCTGCCGCACCTGGCCTAACCTGGTTGGTAACGAGAGTGCACGTGGTACAGAATATGAGGCATTTGGCGGCAGCAAGCCTTATCATACCGTGATGTTGCCATTCACCCGTCTGCAGGGTGGTCCGATGGATTATACTCCTGGTATCTTCGAGACCAAGCTTTCTGAGTGGAGCAACAATAAGAGTTATGTTCATACCACCCTCTGTGGTCAGCTTTCTCTCTATCTAGTAATGTACAGTCCTTTGCAGATGGCTGCCGATCTTCCAGAGCATTATGAGAAGTACGATGATGCCTTCCAGTTTATCCGCGACGTAGCTTGCGACTGGGATGACTCCAAGTATCTGGAGGCAGAGCCAGCCAAGTATATCACCGTAGCCCGCAAGGCAAAGGGAACTGACAACTGGTTTGTAGGCGGTAAGACTGATGCAGCCCGCACAGCCGTAGTAAAGCTCGACTTCCTGGATAAGGGCAAGAAGTATGCTTGCGCTATCTATCAGGACGGCAAGACTGCTGACTACGAGAAGAACCCTAAATCTTATCAGATCATCCACAAGACTGTGAAGAAGGGGGATGTTTTGAAGATTAACGAAGCACGTGGTGGTGGTTTCGCCATCTCTTTGCTCGCTAAATAAGCCTATAATTTCCGTATTTCCGTCCAACTGTCCGGTTGGTCGGAAATACGCTAAAAATGAGCGTAGATAATCTGTCACGATTTTCTTCGCTCAGTTCGTTTTAATGTCCTGTATACCAACAACTTAACAATATGAATATCCAAAAACTAATAATTGCAGCATTGACAGCAACCGTTTTACCAACTTCATTGAATGCCCAGCAGACATTCAATGAGATGATGTATTCCAAGGAGAAAACCATGTTTATCCTGAATGCTCCAACAGCCCAAAAGTCTTCTGTAACCCTCCGACTTTATAAGCAAGGTCAGGGAGGAAAGGCTTATAAAACGCTGAAAATGAAGAAGTTGGGCAATGAGTGCTGGGAGGCTACCGTAAAGGGCGACCTCAAGGGAAAGTTCTATACCTTTGATATTGGCAAGGGTGAAACACCAGGTACATTTGCCAAAGCAGTAGGTGTGAACGGAAACCGTGGCGCCATCGTAGATTTGTATGATACCGATCCATCTGGATGGGATCAGGACGTGCGTCCTGCCCTGAAATCGCCAGCCGATCTCGTTGTCTACGAGCTTCACGTGCGTGATTTCTCCATTTCTCCTACATCCGGCTTGAAATATAAGGGCAAATATCTCGCTCTCACCGAGCCAAAGGCCATCGAATATTTCAAGAATCTGGGCATTAACGCCATCCATTTCCAGCCTGTATTCGATTTCGCTTCTATAGATGAGACCCGACTCGACAAACCGCAGTTCAACTGGGGTTATGATCCGAAGAACTATAATGTGCCGGAAGGCAGTTACGCTACCGACCCTTATTCTCCAGCAACCCGCATCAAGGAGTTCAAGGAGATGGTGATGGCGCTGCATAAGGCAGGCATTCGAGTGATTTTCGATGCCGTATATAACCATACTTTCGATATCAATGGCAGCAATTTCCAGCGTACCTATCCTGATTATTATTATCGCAAAACCAAGGATGATAAGTATTCTGATGGTTCTGGCTGTGGCAACGAGACTGCTTCAGAGAAGCCTCTCATGCGCCAGTTTATGCTGGAGAGTGTGAAATACTGGATAGACGAATATCATATCGATGGTTTCCGTTTCGACCTGATGGGTGTTCATGACATCGAAACCATGCAGGCTATCCGTGAGATGGTAAACCGCATCGATCCTAGCATCTATATTTATGGTGAGGGATGGAGTGTAGGCAGCTGTGCTTATCCTACCGAGAAACTGGCGGTGAAGGCGAATACCCAGCAGCTCAAGGGTATCGGTGCTTTCAGCGATGATATGCGCGATGCGCTCCGAGGTCCTTTCTCTGATGCCCATCAGGGTGCGCTCCTGGCTGGTCTTACAGGTCAGGAGGAGAGTCTGAAGTTTGGTATCGTGGGGGGCATCGCTCATCCGCAGGTGGATATGAACAAGGTAAACTATGACAAGAAGCCTTGGACCAACAATCCTACCGAGCAGATCAGTTATGTAAGCTGCCATGACGATATGTGTCTGGTAGACCGACTGAAGGCAAGCATCGCATCTCTTACCGACAAGAATATTCCTGAAGCAATACGTACTGCCGAGTTGCTCCGCATCGACCAGCTTGCGCAGACCTGCGTCTTCACTTCCCAGGGTGTTCCTTTCATCCTTGCCGGCGAAGAGATGCTCCGCGATAAGAAGGGAGTACACAATAGCTATAATTCTCCTGACAGCATCAACCAGTTTACCTGGACCAATCTGCAGAAGTATCCGCAGGCGTTTGCGTATTACAAGAGTCTGATCCAGCTCCGCAAGAATCATCCAGCCTTCCGTCTTTCAACAGGCGATAAGGTACGTCAGCATCTGGAGTTCCTGCCTTGTCAGCAGACTTGTCTCGTAGGTTTCCAGCTCAAGAATCTGGAGGGCATTGATGCCTGGAAGAACATCATCGTGATCTATAACTTCAATAAGGAGGCAAAGAAGATGCAGATTCCTGAGGGTAATTATACCGTGGCTTGTTGCAATGGTATAATCAACGAGGAAGGCTTAGGCTTTGTTTCGGGAAAGGATGTTGAGGTTGCCCCTCAGTCAGCCCTGATACTTTATCAGAAATAGTTTATATATATAATAAGGTGTAATATGAAAAAGATAATAGCTTCTTTATTGCTTATGAGTAGCGCAATAAGTATGAATGCAGCGGTTAACGTGAACCGCATTGAACCTACCGACTGGTATGTGGGCATGAAAGATGCTTCACTCCAGCTGATGGTGTATGGTAAGGATATCAAGAATGCCGATGTAACGGTAGACTATCCGGGTGTGAAGGTAGATAGCATCGCCCGCCTTGATTCTCCTAATTATCTCCTGGTTTATCTTAACCTCGATGGGGCAAAGGCTGGTGAGATGACCCTCAACTTCAAGCAGGGCAAACAGTCGAAGAAGGTGAAGTATGTGTTGAAGAACCGTGAGATGGCGGGCGATAAGCGCATCGGTTTCTCTAATGAAGATGTGCTCTATATGCTGATGCCAGACCGTTTCGCCAACGGCAATCTGAAGAATGATGCCTTTAAGGCGATGCGTGATAAGACCTGCAACCGTGCAGAGCCTAGTTTGCGCCATGGTGGCGACCTGGAGGGAATCCGCCAGCACTTGGATTATTTTAACCAGTTGGGTGTAACCGCTCTGTGGTTTACCCCGGTTTTGGAGAACGACAGTCCAAGTAACGGCAAGAACAGCAGTTATCATGGATATGCTACCACCAATTATTATCGTGTAGACCCACGTTTCGGAACCAATGCCGATTATAAGCAGCTGATAGATGAGGCTCACAAGAAAGGTTTGAAGATTGTGATGGATATGATTTTCAACCATTGCGGTTTCGAACATCCTTGGGTTGCCGATATGCCATCAAAGGACTGGTTCAATACACCGGAATGGCTGGCTCCTGAAAATCAGACTGCTGAGCATCAGAAGAACATCGGTACGGTGGATGGCGCTGCTAAGGTGAACGATAAGTATCTGCAGACCAGTTATAAGCTGACTCCTGTACTCGATCCATACGCCAGCAAGGTTGATCTCACAGAAACCGTAGATGGCTGGTTTGTTCCAACTATGCCTGACCTCAACCAGCGTAACCCACACGTTATCAAGTATCTGATTCAGAACAGTGAGTGGTGGATAGAGAGTGCAGGTATCGACGGCATCCGTATGGATACCTATCCTTATGCCGACCGCGATGCGATGGCACACTGGATGAAGGTGCTGGGCGAGGAGTATCCTCACTTCAATACCGTAGGCGAGACTTGGGTAACCGAGCCAGCTTATACTGCAGCATGGCAGAAGGACAGCAAACTTTCTGAGAAGAACAGCTATCTGCCAACCGTTATGGATTTCGCTTTCTTCGACCGCATCAACAGTGCAAAGAAAGAGGAGACCGATGACTGGTGGAACGGCATGAACCGTCTCTACAATGTGTTCTGCTACGACTATCTCTATCCTAATCCAAAGAGCGTAATGGCATTCATCGAGAATCATGATACCGATCGCTTCCTGGGTGAAGGCAAGGATACCCTGGCTTTGAAGCAGGCGCTGTCATTGCTTCTTACCATCAACCGCACTCCTCAGCTCTATTATGGTACAGAGGTGCTGATGAACGGTACCAAGAGTGTGACCGATGGCAATGTACGCAAGGACTTCCCTGGCGGTTGGGCTGGTGACAAGCACAATGCCTTTACGGCAGAGGGCAGAACTCAGGCAGAGAACCAGATGTTCAACTGGCTCAGCAACCTGTTGCACTGGCGTCAGGGCAATGAAGTGATTACCAAGGGCAAGCAGACTCAGTTCTGTCCTCAGAAGGGTGTTTACGTAATTGCCCGCCAGTATAAGGGTAAGAATGTGATGACGGTTATCAACGGCAAGAACGAGGCAAACGAGCTGAATGTTTCCCGTTATGCAGAGATTATCGGTTCTCATGACAAGGCTACGGATGTTACAAATGGTCGCACCGTTCTTATCAACAAGAACGTGAAGCTCCGTCCTCGCCAGAGCATGATTCTTGAATTCTAAAATGCAAGTATATTATTATATGAACGTTCCTAGAGTTGTAAATTTACACTTCTAGGAACGTTTTTTTCTTGATAAAAATTCTTTCGTTTCATTTTTTCTTCGTACTTTTGCAAGCAGAAGTTTAAAAACTTAATAAAATGATAGAAGAACTAGGAAAATGGATGTTAGATATATCTAAGTATATAATAACAGCATATGTTTTAGTTAGGATGTTTGGCAAAGAGGATGATTCTGTTTGGACATTGGTGTCGGCTATCTTGTTAGCAGCACTCTTGTTTGGAATGGGGTTATATTTTGTCAAACGAGGAAAAGAGAATTTAAAAAAGAAAGGAAAATAATTATGGATTACGGATTATTAGGAATGTATATATTTCTGGCTTTGATTGCTGTTGGTTCTTTCATTTACGTTAAGATAGAAGACAGAAAAGAGCAAAAGAATAGTTAATGATTAGATACATTCTTTCTATAATAAGCATTCTTTTCATAACCTTGAGCAGTTGGGCGCAAGGTGGACTGCCTAGTCGCTATAATGTAAGCTATCTCAATATGGCTGCAGGTATGCCGAATAATTTTGCTGATGATATCTTTCAGGACTCTTACGGCTTCGTATGGATCAGTACGCATGGTGGTGGTCTGGTACGCTACGATGGTTTCAATTTCATGAACTTCGGTTTGGGGGCTGTAGGAATCAGTCTGCGAAGCAACAGTTGCCGTAATGTCTGCGAAGATCCGTTCAAGCGTCTTTGGATAGCTTTCGAAGAAGGTCCGCAGGTGCTCGACCTCAAAACGATGCAGCCTGTTGTTCCACCTTGTGAGAACAGCCAGGTAGAGGCACAACTCAACAAAGTATTCAAGAACCTTTGCACCCGAATATATTGTGATGCAAAGGGCAATATATGGATGCTTTCTTTCAACCAGCTTACCCGTTTCGGTTTTAACGAAAAGGGCGAGGTGAGCAGCGTCTTGTCCACATCCTATCCTTATAATGCTCCCGACCTCGGAATCTGTGATGTCTATCGCAGAGGAACGGTTGTATTATGCAATAATGGAGTGGTGAGCGAGTTCTCAGTGAAGAACAATCAGCTCGTGGCAAAGAACATCTCATCCCTGTTCCCTCCGCTCGAAGGTCGGTATGGGGGGGCGCTTATTTATTATCATGGTAAGATATGGATGGGTACGAATCGCGGATTGTTTAATAGTGCAAAGCAGGAATTCCATTGCTCTGCTACCGACCATTCGCTCCAGCACGAAGTAGTGACGAGCCTTGCCGTTTCTCCAGATGACAAACTTCTGGTAGGAACGCTCTGTGGCGTAGATATCTTCAATGATAAGACCGGAGAGATAGAACATTGGAACACTGCTACGGCTGTGAATCCGCTGAGCAGCAACTTTATCAACAGTCTTTTCTCTAAGAACGGACAGATATGGGTAGGCTCTGAGACGAGTGGTGTTATCAAGTTGGCTCCACGTCAGCTGAATTTGGAATTCTACCGTCACGACCCCGCCAACCCAGGCAGCATCTCTCCCAACGCAGTCAATGCCATGTATGCGGCAGCTGACGGAACCCTGTGGGTAGGAACTGTAGAGGGAGGTCTCAATGCCTTGACTCCAGGCAGCATGAACTTTGTTCATTATACGGTGGCAAATTTCGGTTTGCCGCATAATACCGTCTCGGTTCTTGCAGCTGATAACCGCAATCAGCTCTGGATTGGTACCTGGGGAAGGGGTATCGCTGTGATGAATCTCAGTCAGCCGGGCAAAATTATTCCTCTGATGGTTGATGCAAAGCATCAGCATTTACTCAACTTTGCCGGTGCTTTGGCTTACGATCCTATCAATGATGGTATGTGGCTAGGAACCAATGATGGTCTCTTCTTCTATGATATGAAGCGCCATCAACTCATCGAACCTTTCAGGGGATGCCAGAATGTGCGCGGCTGCATTGGTTCTCTGATAACCCGAAAGGGCAAACTCCTGATGGGTTGTGTGCAGGGAATGGTAGAGGTCGACCTCAAGTCGCGTCCTCATGGCAAGGGCGATTTCGCTGTGACGTATCATCAGTATAAACTCGACAATCCGAAGAGTGGAGTCTTCGATAAGATATTGTCTTTCTGCCAGGCTAAGGATGGAAAGATATGGATGGGCAGTAACGGCTACGGTCTGTATTGCTATACCAGCGATAAAAACGGAAAGACTCAAGTGAAGTCGTATACCACCAATAACGGACTTGCCAACAATATCGTGAAGGGTATTGTAGAGGATAACCAGGGTATGTTGTGGATAGCTACCGATAACGGACTCTCTATCTTCAATCCGAAGACCGAGGCATTCTGCAGTTTCTCCCGTGAAGACGGTCTGATCAGTTCGCAGTTCTATTTCAATGGTGCCATCCGCAATGCCAAGGGCGAGATATTCCTGGGCACCGATGCGGGTATGATGGCTGTAAAGGGCATAAACCGTTCTGTGCATCAGACGGGTAAGTTGTGCTTTACCGAACTTCTGGTAGATAACCAGCCTGTCTTTGCCGGCAGCGATTATCTGGAAGAAGACATTTCTATTGCCAGAAAGTTGCGTATCCATGAGAGTGATAAGTCGTTCACCCTCTTTTTCTCAGCGCTCAATTATGGCTGCGAGACACAGGGCGTGTACCTTTATCGCATGAAGGGATACGAGAATGAGTGGGTTCAACTCAAGGCTGGTCAGCATAGTGTGCGTTATTCCACTCTGCCAGCTGGAGACTATAAGTTTGAGGTGAAATATATCCCATCTATCAATTCCGACAAGGAGCAGGTGATCTCTGTAGAAGTTCAGATTACTCCTTATTTCTGGAAGAGCTGGTGGTTTGTTGCTCTTATTATAATAGGTATCATTGCCTTGCTCCAATATGCTTATGTGCGCCGTCTCAACAAGATGCGCGAAGAGGAAGTTGAGGCTCTGTACCGTCCTATCGAGGCAGCGATGAAGGAAAGTGATGAACCAGAAAAGCTGCAGAGTCGCATCCAGATGATTCTGCAGAACCAGAAGCGTTATCAGGACAGTCAGAAAAAGAGCATTGAGGCTGACAGGAAGATGGTAGAGGAGACTATGCGTCCATTCATGGAAGAAGTGATGGATGTGATGGAGAAGAATTACGATAATTCGGAGTTTGGTGTACAGGAACTGGCAGATGCCTTAGGTATATCCCGCAGTGTACTGAGCAAGAATCTCTCCAAGGAGACAGGCTTACCAACAGCCCAGTTTATCCGCAACTACCGTCTCGACATCTCGCGCAAGATGATGGCTGATAAAACTTCCAACCGAAATATTACGGAGATAGCCTACCGTGTAGGCTTCAACGATCCGAAGTATTTCACCCGTTGCTTCACCAAGCAGTTTGGTATCTCGCCGACTGCATATAAGGATCAGTTGGATTCTCAGGGTTCAGATATGGCATAGTTCTCCTTGGATTCTTCGGAGAAATAATGTTCCAGGATGTGATAATTTGTTAAGTAAACAAAATAAAACCGTGGGGTTGCTTGATATAAGTCAAGTAACCCCTTATTTTGTATGTGTGGGTACACAACTGGTGGATAAGCACGTAATATCCTTAAAAATCCACTGTTTATGCGGTTTGTCCACCTATAAAACCCAATTGTCCACCCAATATAATCCGGTTAATTGTACTTTTGCCACTGAAAAATGATGGTTGATGTATAGTTTGGCCAGCATTAATCATTTCATCCGCAACCTAAAAAGAGAACGGACGAAGCAATAACAAACTGTAAAAATTGAATAAACAAAGTATAAACCTAAAAATTGATAAGCAATGAGGAAACAATTATTCTCTATGATGCTATGCCTAGGTGCTGTTGGTGGTGCTTCTTTTGTCACCCCAATGCCCGCAATGGCTGCAGTTGCACAAGATCAGGTGATCACGGTCAAGGGACATGTTGTAGATGATCAGGGTGAACCTCTGATTGGTGCAACAGTTAAGACTAAAGATGCCAAGACTGGTGCAGTTACCGACTTAGATGGTAATTTCGAAATTCGAGTAAAGGCTAATGCGACTCTTTTCGTGAGCTATCTTGGCTACAAGGAGCGTGAGATTGCAGTGCGCGGTCGTGCCATTATCGATTCTATCCAACTCTCTGCCGACAATCAGGTGCTTGACCAGGTTGTAGTAGTGGGTTATGGTACACAGAAAAAGGCAGACCTTACCGGTTCTGTATCTATCGTAAATGCTGAGGAGATGAAGAAGGTATCAAACTCTAACATCTCTACTATGCTTGAAGGTAAGGTTGCCGGTGTGCAGATTACATCAGACGGTCAGCCTGGTGCAGATCCAAGTGTGAGAATTCGTGGTATCGGTTCTTTCGGTAGCACAGCTCCTCTTTATGTCATCGATGGTGTGCCAATGGGTACCACTATCCGTGACTTCTCTCCTAATGATATCGAGACCATCCAGATTCTGAAGGATGCTTCTGCGGGTGCCATCTATGGTTCCCGTGCTGCGAATGGTGTCGTTATTATCACTACCAAGAATGGTAAGAAAGACCAGCCTCTGAAGGTGAACTACTCCGGTTACTTTGGTGTTGACCAGATTCCTGGCGATGTATATGATGTAATGAACGCTGACCAGTATAGCAACTATCTGGGTCAGGCTTGCAAGAATTCCAACACTCCTCTGCCTGGCGGTTACAAGATGGGCGAGGATGGAATGTATCATTTCCAGGACGAAACCAACACAGATTGGTTTGACGAGGTATTCAAGACCGGTATCCGACAGAACCACAACGTAGCCCTCAGCGGTGGTAGCTCTCACAGTACTTATAATGTATCTCTCGACTACTATAACCAGAAGGGTACCTTGGAAGGTGCAGGTCCTAACTACGAGCGTTACACAGCCCGTGTGAACAATACCATGGACACCAAGTTCGTGAAGTTCCGTACCAGCATGGTTTACTCTCACTCTAACCAGGACAACATGGGTCTTTCCAATGCCTCAGAGTATGTCCAGGGTCTGTATGGTGATGTAACCAACGTGCTCCGTGGTACACTTCTGATGCAGCCAACCATCAAGGCTTACGATAAGTCAACATGGGTTCTCGATGACAAGGTAGGTGCTGCAAACGGTTATCGCTACGATGCTTACGGTTATGGTGTTTACTATGATGGCGTACATGGTGATATTTCAGCTTCTAACCCATTGCTGGTTAATAACCTCCTGCAGCGCAACACCTTGGTTGACCGCTTCGTAGGTACCGCTTCTGCCGACGTAGATTTGTTGGGCATGGTAGGTATCAAGAGCAAGAACCATGGTCTTCACTATAATGTAAACCTCTCTTACAGCAAGACAGAGGCAAAGGATAAGACCTGGATTCCTTCCTGGATTCAGAGCAACCGTGTATATCTTGCCAAGGAGAATGAGCGCCTTACCAAGGGCTCACGCAACTACAGCGACGCCTTGGTTGAGAATACCATCACATACGATGGCAAGATTGGCAAGCACAACATCAACCTGCTCGCCGGTATGACATACGAGGAGGAAAATACCAACCTCCTGACTGGTTGGGGTATCAACTTCACTGAGCCATACTTCCTCCAGCTTCAGAATGCCAAGAATACTTACTCTGAGTCATACGAGTATAAGCATAGTCTGGCATCATACGTAGGTCGTTTGAACTACAACTATGATGAGAAGTATCTGCTTTCTGCAGTAGTACGTCGTGACGGTAGCTCCCGTTTGAGCAAGAACATCCGTTGGGCAACCTTCCCATCTGTATCTTTAGGTTGGCGCTTCGATAAGGAGAAGTTCTTCCCTATCAGCCGCGACATCGTTAACATGTTCAAGATTCGTGCCAGCTATGGTGAGCTCGGTAACGAGAACATTGGTGAGTACCAGTATATGGCTAGCATGAACCGTAACAACATGACTTACAGCTTCGGCAACAGTCTTGTAACCGGTTCTGCCGTTTCTACCTTCGTGAACAACGATATCGCCTGGGAGAAGAAGAAGACCACCAACGTGGGTATCGACCTGGCAATGTTCAACAACCGTTTGGAGTTCACTGCCGAGTGGTATAAGAACAAGTCAGAAGACCTGCTTTACTCAGTTCCTGTGCCAGCACAGACCGGTGTATCCAACACCTTTGTAACCATGAACGCTGCCTCTATGGAGAACAGTGGCTTCGAGTTCAGCGCTACCTACCGCAACCGCGATCATGCCCTCAAGTATGATATCAGCGCCAACGTAAGTACCTTGAAGAATAAAGTAACTTCTCTGGGTATCGGTAAGAATTCATACATTACGGGTGCATACGCTACTTACGTAGGTCAGGAGATTGGTAAGTTCTATGGTTGGATTTACGAGGGAATCGCCCGTACACAGGATGAACTTGATGGACATGCAACCCAGCAGGGAGCCAATGTTGGTGATTGTCTCTACAAGGATATCTCAGGTCCTAACGGAGAACCAGATGGCGTAATCGATGCTTACGACCAGACCGTATTGGGCAGTGGTCTTCCAAAGGTGAACTTCGGTTTGAGCACTCACATGGAGTATAAGGGTTTCGACCTCAACATCTCAACCTACGGAGTTTTGAATTATCATGTATCAGATGATATCTATAACAGTTTGAACTCTTGCTACGGCTATGGCAACAAGGAAGTAGGAATGCTGGATGCCAACCGCTGGTCAGAGGATGGTTCTACCTACCTCTCTAGTGTTCCACGCACCTATGCAGCCAACAATGCAACATTAGGCTGGAACGACCTCTTCAGCTCTCGCAAGATTCAGAATGCTGCTTACTGGAAGATAGCCAACGTAGAGTTGGGCTACAACTTCCCAGACAAGTGGTTTGGTGGATATGTAAGTGGTGTACGTCTCTATGTATCAGCACAGAACCTCTACACCTTCACAGGCTATCATGGATATAATGTAGACTACGCTGGCGGTACCTTTACCCCAGGTTATAACTTCTGCTCTTTCCCAAGTGCCAGAACGTTTATGTGCGGTCTCCATTTCACATTCTAATAATGAGAATAGACAAGAATAAGATTCATTATTATTTAAAAGAACATTTGATATGAAACTATATAAATTATCATTAGCTCTCTTCCTTGGCCTCGGTGCTATGGCTACCACATCTTGCGAGGACAAGTTGGATGTTACCAATCCTAACCAGCAGACCACCGGTACCTTCGGTTTCAATGCTGATGATCTGGAGGAGTGCGTTATTGCAGCATACAACCATATTCGTATGGAAGGTTCTTCGGCACGTGTGGGTTATACCCTCGATGTGACACGTGGCGATGAGGTATGGAACTCATCACAGGTATGGTACATGCCATTCGATGACATGAACGACCCTGTGACGGATGAAATCTCCATGTGGCCTTGGCGTGAGGCTTACTATACTATTAATGTATGTAACTTCATTCTTTCACGTACCACAGGCGATGATGCTTCGCTCAGCGAAAGCATGAAGCGAATCAAGGGACAGGCTCTCTTCCTCCGCGGTTATTCATACTATACATTGGCAGGATATTACCAGAATCCTGCGCTGATAACTGATTATGCCAACTATTCTTCTCTGGATGGTCTCTATGGCAAGAACAGTACCTACGACGATGTGCTCGATCAGGTAGAGAAGGACTTCTCAGAGGCAATGACTCTCCTCCCATCACGTGATGAGGGTGGCGAGTGGGCAAAGGGTCGTGCTACCTGCGGTGCTGCTGCCGGCTACTATGCCCGCACTCTGATGCAGCGCCATAAGTATAGCGATGCACTCGTTGTACTCAAGGACATCATGAACAAGAAGTATGGCTCTTACAAGCTGATGGCCAACTATGGCGACAACTTCCGTGAGGGTTCTGCTTATGAGAACAATGCCGAGAGCCTCTTCGAAATCCAGTATCTCGACTACGGTTCACAGGGTGTAGATGATGAGTGGACTCCTGGTAATACCAGTCCTAATGCTACACAGGGTCATGCCGTAGAGTCTAACTTCGCTCCAGGTAGATTCGGTGGATGGGCAGACCTCTCAGCTTCTCCATGGTTGTACAACCTCTTCAAGCAGGAGCGTACCACAGCTGGTAAGTTGGATCCACGTCTCTACTGGACCATCGGTACATACGAGACAGACTGGGTTGGTTTTGAGAATGGTAACGTAGCTTACAAGAGCGAGATGACAGCTTCTGATACCATCATAACCAACAACAACTATGGTGGTCTTCCTATCGCTAAGTGGACCAATTTCCGTACCAACCTTTATGATAAGGTGACAACCGGTCTTCATTGCGGTATCAACCTCCGTATGATGCGTTATTCAGACGTTTTGCTTCGTGCTGCAGAGTGCGAGAACGAGGTGAACGGTCCTACACAGCAGGCTATCGACTGGATTAACCAGGTTCGTGAGCGTGCCAACCTGAAGGATTTGAGTCTCTCAGACTTCGATACCAAGGATAAGCTCTTCGAGCAGATTGCCAATGTAGAGCGTCCAAAGGAGTTCGGTTGCGAGTATGGTCGTGGTTTCGATTTGATTCGTTGGGGATTCTTCTATGATCAGGGTCGTTTGGCTCAGTTGAAGGAGCACGGAACCTTCCGTCGTTCTCCATACAAGGCTAAGGAAGCAGTCAGCTACTCTATGGTAGGTGTTGATTCAGAGGTGAAGAGCTCTTACGATACATACGTACCAGGTCATGAGTTCCTGCCTATCTATCAGGGCTTGTTGAATGATAACCCTAACCTGACAGGTAACTCAGCTAATACGAATACGGATAACTCATCTGATTTCTTCGGAAGAGGTTGGACTGTTCATCCTGTAGTTAACTTGGGCAACTAATAATATCTATTCCTATGGGGGGGCTTAAGGATAGCCCCATAGGAAAACCAAAATAACAATTTATATATTTATAATAGGATATAATATGAAACGTCTAAATAAATTAGCATCCGTCTTCTGTGTGGCAGCCATGGCATTGACAGCGATGACAGGATGTGAGGGTAGTGACATGTTTAGCGTCAACTCTCCTGATTGGCTCTCTGAAAAGATTGATTCAATCGAAAAAGCTAACCAATCTACAGAGGAAGTGCTCGTAGGTATGAATGAGGATGTTTATACTGTAGGTAATACTGATTTCTCTTCAGCCTTTTTTACTTCATTCTCAAAGTATTATGTGGTTCAAGACAACCAGAAGTGGAATGCCGTGTTCAATCTGAACATCAATCCTTCTGCGACTAACACCTATAAGAACTTTGCCCTCGTCATCACCAATGATGTGGATCGTGGCGGAACAGGTTATACCGAGTATGGTGCTATCCGTTTTGATAACCAGCCAAGCGGTAACTCTGAGTGGGGTGACCATATCGACAGAAGCTGCGTGCAGAGTAATCTCACCTTTGAAACTGATACAGACAAGGGTGTAGATAAGTTGGGTGGTAAGGTAACATTGACGGTTGACCGTTCCCGTGTAGATACTTTCATGGTGAAGATTACCAATGGTACTGTTACCAAGACCTACATTCAGCCATCTAAGATTGCTAATCTGAATGCAGACGAGAGCAATACCAACATCCGTTGCTTCCTGGTACCTGAGGGCTCTTACATCGATTTCATGCAGAGCAACGTAGAACCTATCGGCGGTTATACATCTGCCCAGGATAAGGCTCCGGTTTCTATGGTGTTGAACAATGTTCCTGCCGAAGTAGACGAGAATACACCCCTAGAGAAGGCAATGGAGAATGTATCTGCTACCGTAACCTTCGAGGAAGGTATAACCAAGGTAATTCCTGCCAAGGAACTTTATTTCTCTCCCATCAACGATATGGATGTTTCTGGCACCAAGAACCTCATCGTCATCTATAACAAGACATTCAAGGGCGAGAATGCTTCTACTCCTATCGTTGCACAGAAGACATTCGAAGTTGTGCCAGCTATCACAGCTCTCCATATAGTAAGTGCGCCTAAACGTCTTGACTATACATATTATGAAGCTTCTGGTATAACATTGCCAGAAAATGCAACTTTGGCTTTAGATGTAAAAGGCTTGGCAGTACAAGCTACATATTTGGATGGCAAGACTCGTGACATTGCTCTTGATAAGTTAACTTTTTCTAACGTACCTATGAAGGTTGGTAAGCAAGCTATTACGGTAACTGCAAAAAATGGTGTTAAGACAACTTTCGATGTTAATGTAACGAAGAGTGCTGCTACATTCGTAACCCCTAGCCCTGCAGTCTTGGGTGCAGAGGATTGCACTAGTCCATTTTGGAGTGCTCACCTTGATGCAGATGTTCATGTCCCTTCTGGTGAAGCTCGTGCATTCTCTCTGACTAATTATGGCGCAGCTGCTAATTTTAACAATTATGTAATAGTCCTCCGCAAGGCTGATTTGAGTGAGTATGGTGTGTTCCGTTCTGACAACTGGGGATGGGGCGCCGCTGTAGGTGGTGATGGTGCTCCTAGTATCTCTCATGCAGGAACTCAGGGTGAATGGGCAACTTGGCTTGCTGGTATGAATGGTGCCAAAGTACAAGTTTATGTAGCCAATCAAAATGGTAAGGTTAATATTTTGGCAGTGATGGTTGGTACTACAGGACAGGTTTCTACACAGTATTATCTGGATATTCCTGTAGAGGCTGATGATGTCAATGTTGACTTTACTGTAGATAGCAGCTGCTTGAAGTTCGATTCTACATCTTCTGCTCGCAAGCACTATACTCGTGCTCACCGCAGATAATCCTCGAAGAGAAATCTTTGGCAAAACTATAATAATAAAGGTAGGTCTTGATGCTAACAGGCTTCCATAGACCTGCCTTTATTAGAAAGAAAATATAAAGGATATAAAAACTAACTAAACGTAAGGAAACAATGAAGAAACTTCATACTTTAGTACTATTGCTCGCTTGTACTTTGGCGGTAGGCTGTAGCAGTGGAGGCGATGACCCAATTGACGATCCAAAGCCTACACCAACTCCTACGCCTACTCCAACACCTAGTGATCCAACGGATGCCGACTTAGCAAACTACAAGTGCCCAACCTATGTTGATAACTATGTATCCATAGCCGACTGGAGTAAGCGTAGCCAGTGGAATCTTGCCAATGTGCACGACCCATCGGTGATGAAGGCAGCCGACGGCTATTATTATATGTATCAGACTGATGCCAGCTATGGCAATGCCCACGATGGTCATGGACACTTCCATGCTCGTCGAAGCAAAGACCTCGTAAACTGGGAATATCTCGGTGGTACGATGAAGGTGGCTCCTGCTTGGGTGAAGGCTAAGTTGAACGAGATTCGTGCTGAGCAAGGTTTGGCTCCTATCGCCAACCCAAAATATGGCTATTGGGCTCCTTGCGTAAGAAAAGTGAAGGATAATCTTTATCGTATGTACTATGCCATCGTGGTGGACAACTACATCAAGACAGGTGGCATTACCTATGATGGCTCTTGGACGGAGCGTGCCTTCATCGGTATGGCAGAGACTACGGACCCAGCCAGCAACAAGTGGACAGACAAGGGTTTCGTGATTTGCTCTTCTTCTGATAAGGGTAAGAACTGGACTCGCAAATCGAACAGCGACTGGGACGGCTACTTCAAGTTCAATGCCATCGACCCTTCGTTCATCATCACACCTAATGGCGAGCACTGGCTTATCTATGGCTCTTGGCACAGCGGTATCGCTGCCGTGCAGTTGAACCCAGAGACAGGCAAGACCTTGAAAGAACTTCCTAAGTCATACGGTACAGCAGATGAGATTGCTCCTTACGGAAAGCTTATCTTCACTCGTACCAACGGTAGTCGTTGGCAGGGAGCTGAGGCTCCTGAGGTTGTATACCATGATGGATATTATTATCTCTTCTTGGCTTACGATGGCTTGGATGTTCCTTACAACACCCGTGTGCTTCGTTCCAAGAATGTGGACGGTCCTTACGAGACGATGAACAACAGAGTGACTAATGCAGCCAATGGCGCAGGTGACAATCCTACCGTCTTGACTCATCCTTATAAGTTCAGCCAGGGATATGGTTGGGTAGGCATCAGCCACTGTGCCGTCTTCGACGATGGCGCGGGCAACTGGTATTATGTATCCCAGCAGCGTTTCCCACAGAATGTAGGTGGAAATGCTTATAGCAACGCCCTGATGATGGGTGGCGTGCGCAGTATCAAGTGGAATGAGAACGGATGGCCTGTTGTCATGCCTGAGCGTTATGGCGCTGTGCCACAAGTGGCTATCAAGGCTAGCGAACTGGCTGGCACTTGGGAAGGTATCGACCTCGCTTATGAGTATGGCAAACAGCGCGTCAGCACCGAATTTACACTCAATGCCGACGGCTCAATGACGGGTGGTACGGCTTGGCCTAATGTGAAGGTATGGAACTTTGATACTTCTTCTAATACACTCACCATCGGTACTACCAAGCTCAAGGTACAGCGTGAGGTAGACTGGGAGGCTAGTCCTCGCAAGTTGACTATCGTATACTCTGGCGTCAGTGGTAGCAAGAGCTTCTGGGGCAAGAAAAAATAAATGTTAGTTAGTTTTTAAGGTATAAAAGAATCTAAGTAGAATCTTTGGGGGAGTTAAGCAGTGAAGCTATGACTCCCCTTTTTTGTTAAAAAAATAGAGAAGATATACAGATGAAACAAACTGCAATGAAATATTTTGGCATTGTGGCGATAGCCATGATGCTAGCGCCAGCTGAGTCTCGTGCACAACAGCCTTTGGTTGTAGATACTCCTTTTGTCCACGACCCCGTGATGGCGTATGAGAATGGCAAGTACTATCTCTACTGCACAGGTCATGGCATCACGCAGATGACTTCCACCGACCGCAAGCATTGGACCATCGTTCCTCAGGGCGTGCTCAAGAACAGCGAGATTCCGGCATGGACGCATGATAGTGTGCCGGGTTTTACCACGCATATCTGGGCTCCGGATGTTATCCGCTTCAAGAACAAGTGGTATCTGGCTTATTCCTGTTCCACCTTTGGCAAGAATACTTCTGCCATCGGCTTGCTGAGCAATACTTCCTTATCTGATAAGGATGGATGGAAGGATGAGGGCTGCCTCGTCGCCTCCAAGGGCGATAGAGACAACTGGAATGCCATCGACCCGAATTTCATTGTTGATGAGAAGGGGAACCCTTGGCTTACCTGGGGTTCTTTCTGGGATGGTATCCAGATGATCAAGCTGGATAAGAAGACGATGCATGTCAAGAAGGGCGCCAAGCCTCAGACCATCGCCCGTCGTCATGTCGTGGGCGATGCATCAGCAGAACCGAATCCTACTTCTAAGTTTGCCGGTACCAATGCCATCGAGGCTCCTTTCATCATGAAACATGGTGGTTATTACTATCTCTTCGTGAGCTGGGATTACTGCTGCCGTGGCATCAAGAGCAACTATCGTGTTGCCGTGGGCAGGAGCAAGAAGGTGGCTGGTCCTTATCTGGATAAGGAGGGTAGGGACATGCGCAATGGCGGTGGTACGCTGATTCTGGAAGGCGATAAGAAAGAATATGAGGCGATGGGCCATTGCTCTGCCTACTCTTTCCCTGATGGCGATTTCTTCTTCTGTCATGGTTACAGCGTGCCAAAGAATGGCGCCAGCATCCTGGTTCAGAAGAAAGTCAACTGGACGGAAGATGGGTGGCTGACGCTGGAATAGCCTCGATTTTTGAAACACGGACAAATTGAATTTGTCCGGCTCTTTGTCCGGTGGCTTGTAAGTTCTTGAAAATAAGAATCTTGTAGGGATGCGGGCAATTTGTCCGGACAAATTCAATTTGTCCGTTTGTTTTTTTTAGTCCTTTTGGGCTTGAAAACCTTGGGATATGATGCCGAAACCTATGAGATGCTGGGAAGAAACCTATGAGTTATGATGAAAGAAACTATGAGTTGTGGGGGAGAAAACTATGACTTATTTTTTTAACAATTCAAGATGAGAAAACGAAAATGCGGAAAAAAGTCCCGATAGTGGTGCCAAAAGTTGCTTTTTTAGGCACTTTTTGCACCACTATCGGGCTTTTGGCAAATGAAACTTACTATCATGCGTTATCCTGCCTTCGATACACTCTATGCCATAGTATTTTAGCGTAGAAGAGACTGAAAGATACTGAAACTTGTAAAATAAGGCGTTCTAAATACCCCGAAACATGTAAAATAAGGCACGTAACTACTCAGCACCCCTATAGAAAACTTCTCGTTAATAAAGCATAAACTTGA
>OJNO01000112.1_pt1 | contig 58317 bp, 85 predicted proteins | sample 1597761 | NCBI WGS metagenome assembly OJNO01 (sample SAMN00265071, study PRJEB22529) | human gut metagenome
CAATATTATTCCATGCCCATATAAATCCAGCTACAAGTGCTGCAATAGCTGCTATAACTAATACAATTGGATTAGCTAATAATACTGCCCATAGACTTTGTAATGCAGGTATTACAGTATCAACTATTACTGGTACAATTGTATCCATTATAACTGATTTAAATATTAAAAAGGCTGTTCGTGCTGCACCGAATGCAGCTTTTAATATTCCTATTGCTTGCTTCATTTTTAAGAATGCCTGAATACCTTTACCAATAACAAGTAGTATAGGCCCTACGGCTGCAAGTAATAGTGCCAGTGATACTATAACTTGTTTAATAGGCCCTGGTAATTTTAAGAAGGCTTGAAGTAATTTTGTTAGCATACCTACTATCAATGATAGCGGCCCAGTTGTATTACCTATATCAAGTTGTACTGCCTCCCAAGCACTACTTAATTGTTTTAATGCTCCAGTTAAATCTGAGTTCATCATATCTGACATTTTCTTTGCAGTACCATTACTTTTTTCTAGTTCTTTTGTAAAGTTATCAATACTGTCTGCTCCTGTATTACAAAGTATACCCATACCCTTAATACTATCCGCAGTAAATGTTGTCATAAGAGCAGCCGTCTTCTGAGCATCTCCCATGCCTTCTGTTGCTTTATCTACATCCGCTATAATATCAGTCATTTCTCTAAAGTTTCCATTAGCATCTTGTACTTGTACCTTTGTATTGCCTATTTGTATTGCACCATTTTTCATCTTTTGTGTCATATCTCTAATAATCGCATTCAGTGCAGTACCGCCTTCACTACCTTTTAAACCGGCATCTGCGAATTTACTAAGTATTGCAGTAGTTTCTTCCAAACTCAAGCCTGCATTATGCGCATTAACTGCACAGTTCTTAAATGCTTCACCTAACATCTCTGTTGTTGTATTTGAATTAGCTTGAGCATAAGATAACACGTCAGCCATACGTCCTGCTTGGTCGGCCTCTAACCCGAATGCAGTTAGGAAATCAGTCACCAAATCAGATGCTTGTGCTAAATCCATTCCAGATGCTGCCGCCAAATTAAGTACTCCAGGTAAACCTGCTGCCGATTGTTGAGCATCCCAACCCGCGAGTGCCATATATCCTAACGCATCAGCTGCCTCACTTGCACTATATACAGTTGATGCACCCATTTGTTTTGCAGTGTCCTCTAATAATTTTAAGTCACTACCCGTAGCCCCAGATAATGCCTTAACTTTTGACATTGAATGCTCAAATGTCATTTGTGTCTTTACAACACTTGCCCCTAATGCCACCACTGGGGCAGTTACTCCGGCAGTAAGTGCAGCTCCTACACTAGATAAACTTTCCCCTGTAGCCTTTAAGCCACTGAAACTATTTTGAGTTTGTTGTACTTGACTTACTGCTCTATTTAAGTTACTATTAAAATCACTCATTTCCAATTTTAGGTGAGCTACAATGCTCCCCAAATCTACACCAGCCATATTATTCACCACCTTTATATAATTAAAAAACAGTAGAACCTTCGTCCTACTGTTAATTTTATTACCCTAATAGTAAATCTAAACCCGGATTTTTAGTTTTACTTTCTTTAATATCCTCTATAAACGTTGGTTTCTTTGTCTTGCCATCTTTATCAGGTTGCATCATATTATATAAATATGTTGCGGCCTCGTCTATACAATAACGACCATACACATCATTTTCATCAATACCTAGTAAGTCACTAGGTCTGCACTTAAAAGTTTTAGCAGTAGAAATAACATTTAGTATTCTCCTACTTTGGAAAAGAGGGTATGGCAGCATTTACATTACCTTGTGCTTCGCCCATTATTTGCATTTTTTGAGTATCTGTTATTACGTCTTTAATTTCTTCATATGTTGGTTCCACTAAACTTTGTTCACATACTAAATCTATTATTTCCATTATATCTTTTATTTTATTATCATCTTGTTCAAATAGTTCCATTGATTGACCTTTGTTAGTTTGTTCAAATAATTCATTTACTGTGCCTAATAAATTGTTAGGAAGTTTGCCACCCATTAAAAGGTTTAATAAACTCGCGGGTTTTATTCTTACTGCAATTTTTTCACCCGGTTCAAATCCATCTATTTCAATTATCCTAGTGGCCTTTTTTCTAAACTCTCTGGCACTTATTACTTTTAATTCACTCATTGTATTCTCCTCCTATATACCTTATATTATTTTGCTTTTGGGTCTTCTGGTAAATCATCCACAAATTCTATGTCTTTTATTGGTAAGTTCGCTTTAGTGTTTTCACGTGCTTTAATTTCAAATTCTGGTGCAAAGAATCCATCCCCAACAGTCATTGTAGGGAATTTTCCTGTACATTTATTTAATGTTACTTTGGCATAATTGACAATTGAGTCACCACTGTAGTTAGCTACGTATAAGTCTAACTTAAATGGTTTTGCCACATTACCTTCACGCATCATTGGAGTTGATAATTTTTTAGTACCAGCTGTAGCACCATCCTCTACTTTATAACCAGCCACAAGACCGGCCATTGTGTCGTCGAATTGGTTGTCTGTAAGTTTTATATCATACCCATAAATTAGGTCGTCAGTTCTAACAACTGCTAATATACTAACATCATTTCTTAGTATATCTTCTTCACCTTCACTAAGTACTGGTTCTAGTTCAGCTTTTTGTGCAGTTTTTATATGTGCCACAACTCCACCTATTTTAGCTGCACCTGTAGTTGGGTCAAGTTCAGTTATAACTGCCTTTTTAATATTATAAAGTATAGCCATTTTACTTTCCTCCTATTCATTATTATAATCAAATATTACTGGTGTTCTGCAAGTTAAAGAACACACATAGCATTTTAAATCTTGGTCGTACATATCATCACTCATATCGTGGGTAATTTCAATACCAGCCAAATATAATGCCTGTCTAACCTTATTACGTAAAGTATCTAATTGTAGGGGGCTATGTGGTGTATAAATATATATAATCCAGTTATCCCACCCACAAAGGGTATTATCAAAGCTTTGGTTAGCACTGGTACGCATTATAATTGCAGTATCTTCCTTAATACGTGCAGGACGGTCATGGACTGGCACTGTTTTTATAACTTGCTTAACTACATTATATATATTAAGTCTGGCACTCAAATCCTTTACCTCCTTCTAAAATAAATTACGTATCATACCTTTAAAGTTATCAACCTCGCTATCCCTAGCCTCTTCTAATATTTTATATTTGCCATCAAAATCACGTCTTGTCTCTAAGTAGTAACCATAGTAAACACCGTGCTTAATACTAATATCCAAGTCATTTTCGGTTACTTTATATTCACCTTTTAACTTGTTTTGTGCTGACTTAGTTCTATTTGTCCAAGGGTGGTTTGCTTTGGCATAAGTTTGCATATTCTTACTAATAGTGGAGCCAACAACTTTTAATTCTGCCTGCATAGTTTTATTAAAAGTTTTTATTTTATCATTAAATTCTTTAGTATCAAATGTTATTGTATTAGCCATCTAAATCAATCCTTTCCAAGGAAACTTGGTATAGTAGGTTATAATGCACCACATCAATTATTTCTAATACTTTGTAATAAGCATTTTCATACACTATAAAGTCATCCTCTTGTAGTGGAAAGTCCTCCGTATATGTTGCATAAAGTGTGGCATAGGAAAAACCTTTTATAATACCTTGGTCATTATTAGTTACGGTTTTACTACGTCCACTGGAACTATTATCTATTACACATTGTAAGTCTTGTATATAAGACATTTCTTCTTTTAGTACTTTGCAACCCATTGCATCCACTTGATATATATCTCTATATATTGGTACTGGATAACCATAATTATTTATGGCACTCTGTACCTTTTTTATTACCCCGGCTTGGATAGATTGTCTATTGTTCATCTACTCTACGTGGCACCTTTCCAGTTAGGGAGGTTACTTTACTTTTGCCGGAGTCACTTTCATATTGCTTTAAAAACATTGCAGCCATGTTATTCCACATATCCGCACTATTTTTAATTTTTATAGCACCTATGGTAATTTCGTCTGCCCTTGCTTTGGCTAAGCAACATACATAAGCTAGTTGATAAATGTTGTCATATATTTTAGCCATTTCTTTTAGTTGGTCATCTGTAAAAGTAGGATATTGGTCTTCTAATATTAGAACCTTTAATGTATCAACGTCTACCATGTAACCACCTCCTATAAAAAAATTGAGTAGGCTAAGCTATGTTAGCCTTGCCTACTCTGTATATATAAGGGAATACAATGAGCTATTTAATTATGCACTTATTTCAACTTTATCACTTACATCTATTACTGCACAATTGTCTATTGCTTCGAATGAAGGAATCATTACACAAGATACAACAGTTACAACTTGAACTGGATGTTTTTCCTTGAATGTAGTAACAGTAGTACCGTAAGCAGCTTGTGCCACTTGTGCGTCTGTACCAGACATTAGGTCGGAAGCTTCTGGTGTAGTACCATAAACAGTATTACCAAGGTTTCCACTAGGCATTAATACAACTTTGTTATCTGGTATTAATGTTACTTGTTCAGTAGCATGTGCTAATCCTGTTGAGTGGTTTAGTTTACCAAATTTTTTGCTGTATACATATATTGATATACCAGTAACTTGTTCTATAAATGATTTCTTTTGTTGTTCACTAACAAAGTAGTGCATTGTAGAATCATCTGGGTACATCATTTTTTGTACTGTGTCGCAGTTAATCATATTTAAGAATGTATTTCTGTTCATTACTGCCCTAGAAGGTCTTATACCTGTTTTTAGTTCCATATCATCGCATATGTCTATAAGGTCTCTAACTGGGTCAGCAGTATCTTTAGATTCTGGTAGCCAAGCAGCTCTAACAGCTTTGTATAAGTTAGTCATACCATAATCATATACATAATGTGCTCTACCGTCTGCACTAGCTACGTTTATTTTACCGTCAACCATAAGTTGACAACGCATTATTTCTGCCTGCACTCTGGCACCTTCTATTAAACGTGCAGCTTCATCAAATATTTTTCTAATTAAAGGTAATGCAACAGTGTTATCTGGGTGAGCTAATAGTAAGTTTAATTGTTGTCTATCTTTTTCACCTATACGCATTGCTTCTCTAAAGAATGCCATTTCAGTAGCAACTGCTTCAAATCCTTCTTTTTCTCTCATACGAGCTTTAACGTCGTATTCACTTGGTTGTAGTGCCACTGGTAAGCCATTAGCACCTTTTAACCAGCTTATATCAGTACCCATACTTGTACGTGAAGGGAATAGTGTTTCAGCAAAGTATGGTTCTTTATTTATAGGGTTTTCTTTCACATATGCAGCAATTTCTTTTGCGTTTATATAATCAAATAAGTTTACATTTGCCATTTACAATACACCTCCTATTTATTTACCACGTGAATTAAATCACCAAATTCAACATTGGCTGTATCACCAATTAATCTATCTTTTCTTACAAATCCATGCACTAATACTGCTGCATTAACATATGGGTCTGTTTTTTCGTCATAGTCTTCTATGTCTATTGTGTTAAATAATACTGCATTAGCTTTAGCAGTAGCCGATGGTTGTGTAACAACTCCATCTGCATCCATATGTACTAAAGTACCTCTGGCAATAACTTTACCACTTTTTTCACCATAAGTAGCTTCATCTGTAGTAGCTAACTTAGCCAATTCTGCAAAAGCTATTTTCCCAGGTAAGTTTACATAGTGGTCTGGGAATGCTAAGAATTGTCTTTCTGGTGGTAATATTTTCTTAGTTCTTAATTTTGGCATAAATGCCACCTCCTAAATTTATTATTTATCATTGTTTCCAAAGAAATAGTTACTATCAACTTGCTGTGCTTGTTCACTACATTGTTTACCTAAAAGTGCACCAAAGTCACCTTCGTGTGTAGTTTTACTTCCAAAAGCGTTTAGATTGCTTGGCTTTCCTGGAGAGCCAAGATTTAAGAAACCCTTGTTAGGTTGTGGTTGTGGTTCTACATTATCAAATAGGTAGGCCTTGTCCTTTTGTAATGTAGTTAATTGGTCTGTTAATCCTTCAATAGTGCCATCATCTTTTAAAACGACTTTTTCCATATCTAGGAATTTCATTAAGTCGTTAACATCTTTAGGCTTAGCTTCTGCTAATTCCTTATTTATGGCAGTACTTAATTTTTCCTTTTTAGCCGCTTCCTCCATGCCGGCAATTTTTTCTTCTAAGGCTTTTACTTGTTTTTCTGCTTCTGTAGGGTCTTTTACTTGCTTTTGTAAGGACTCAATTTCCTCGTTAGCCTCTGCTAACTCCGCTATTTTGGCATCTAAACGGTTTTTAGGTACATATCTATTATCCTTATCATCTATTAATATTTTGCATCCCTGCTCCTCTAGGGCTTTTGTTATAGCTAATTCCACTTCGGCAGCATTATCAAGTGCAGCTAAAAATTCTCTTAATTTTCTTTTTGCCATACTTACCTCCTGTTTTACGTGCATCCACGATAATATACAATGTTTTTAAAAACAAAGAAAATCTTACTAATACAAGGTTTTATGGATATCCTAGAACCCTTTGTCGTATTTATATATTAATTTTTGGATAAAAATATTAACTAAAATTGCACAATAAAAAACACCCAACAATTAAGTTGAGTGTTTAATAATTTATTTAGTTTCCTCCACTGGTGGGTACTTAGCATCATATTCTTCCTCTGTTAGTGTTAAATCGGGGTTGTCTAGTAATACCTGGTGCATCATAATTCCTATACCGTCTATAACACTTTCAAAGTCTTCATAACTCAGTCCTAATACTTGTAAGTCTATGCCACGCTCAAACATCATTGCGTGGGCTAACTCGTGGTAAAAGGTTTGGATTAAACTTTGGTCATCTTGTAGTGATGGGTCTAGTTGTATAGTGTGTAGGTATTTATCACATAATCCCAAACACTGTCTGCCATTCATTATTATTGGTTTATCAACCAATTCTACTTTATAATATACGCTTCCAACTCTTACTTCTTCAGGTATTACCATAAAAATCCCTCCTTATTTTATTATATCTTTATTTTTACCGTCTGCATAAAATATTTCACCATACGTTTTATTACTATTGATACATCTATCAATTGTATCAATAATTTGTTGTTCAGTAAGCCCTTCTACCTCCATTAATGGAAAGTACTCCTCAAATTTGTCTAAATAGTCTTGTAATTTCTCTCTCATTGTATCTACCTCCTTATGTATATAGTATAGAAAAATGGCACTATTTACTAACTACTTTTTCTTAAATTGTTTTAATGTGTCTTTAACTAGTTTATCATAGGACTTCATCATCTCAGGGAAATTTTCGTATAAGAATTTACGTGTTTCCGGTTGTGTCATACTAGAGTTAATCTCAGCCCATAACTCACTTGATACCTCTACACAAGCTGACTCGTATGCACTAATATTTCCATCTTGGTTACGAGTATAGTATTTAAGGTCATGTCCCCAACGTGTTTTTACTGCACCTGCTGACATACCTTTAGCTGCATCTTGTAATGCTATTGTATATACTTCATTATCATGTAGGAAGTCTGCAAACTTACCATTTACTAGTGGTGCAGGTGTATTCTCTAAAGTCTTTGTACCATGGAATTTTTCTTCTACCCATTTAGCTTTCCAATTGTTCATATCTCTTTCAAATGACTGTGCTAACCCTGTAGGTTTTATTGCGTTCTTTAATGTTATCTTAGAATACATAGGTTCACTACCACCCGAGAATCTATACATTTTAAAATCATCTGGTGTTCCTTGGTCGTCTATCATATGTCCCCACTCATGGAACAATACGTCATATCTATGTTTTTCACCAAAGTTATTTATTCTAAGGTTTCGTTCATCTTTTAAAGACATATGTATCTTTTTATCAGTAGGTGAATAAAATGCTCCACCAGTTGAATTTGTACGTTGGAACTTACCTATACTTAGATACATATCCTGTACATCTAATGGTGCTTGTTTTAATGCTTCTAATATACCCTTAGTAGTGTATTTTTTATTTGTTTTGGATATTTGTTTTTTAAGTGTTTCATGTAATTCCGCATACTTAGCTGCACGTTCTTCCTCTGTATAAATACCACCCTTTTGTTTAGCTGCTTTGTTAGTAGTCTTAGTAGTTTTCTTAATTGTATCTTTAGTAGTTTTAATTCTAGTAGTTTTAGTTTTAGTTTTAGGTTTAGCCGTACCTCCAAGTCCTTTATACTCTGGTATCTTATCCATAAGTTTACTATTCTTTTCACCATTTGCCCAGGCTTTCATATCCTTAGCTATTTCCTCCGGTGTTGCTTCCTTACCATTAATCATCCATACTGGCTCTAACCAACACGCTCCGTTCGGGTGGTCTAATGGTATATCGTCCTTGTCTACTATAAATATATGTCCATCTCTTTCGTTACACAAATCACAAGTTCTACCTGCTTCGTGGTTACTGTGCCACTTTACTCCACCCATATAAGGGTTAACTCTTTTAGTGTTTATAGTTTCCACCTGTGCTTGGTGTGTTATTGTAGTACGGGCTAATCTTAATGATTCGTAGTCTAAACCACCACTATATTTCCTAGCATAAACACTACCTAGTTTCTCTCTTATCTTATTTCTACTCCATGTATGGTGACCACCCATAGCAAACTCTTTTAAGTTTTGTGCCATCTCGGCAGCTCCCATACCTTCGGCCATACAACTAGCTACTGCGTCCTCTATTCTTTCACCGCTAGTATTAGTGCAGCTCCAAAGTCTTTTATCAAGTCCTTTTCTATCCTGGTATAATTTTCCCCTTATTACTTGTTCTACTGTATCTGCATTAACTATGTCCACTAATTTATCCACTTGGTCTTTAATTTGTTTATATCCATCTCCCATTAATAGTTGCATCATTTGTTTATTTATATCCGCTAAATCTGTGGCAACCTTACTATTATATTTCATTACTACCTTTAGTAATTCGTTGTATATTTGCTGGCTGTATGCAGCAGTTAAGTTCTTTACAGCCTTACTGTCGCCATAAGCATTTTTAATTCCTCTATTAATTGTATCCATATAAGCCTTTTTATAGACTTGTATTATTTGTTGCTGTTGGTATTTAGTTAACTCCCTTGGTTTGCTATTTAATTGGCTATTAAGGGTTTTAAAATAGTCAATTGAGTTCTGTGAATTACCAACACCACTAAATTCTGTTCTACCCAATACGTCCACCTCCTATATAATTTATTGTATTAAAAAAGGAGGTTTATTAACCCCCTTTGGTGCTACTTGATGTAGCCTTTATATTTCTCCTTTAACTCTTTACCACGTGCAGCAATATCTCTTTTAAGTTCTGTTATTGTGTCCAAATAATCTTTTTCCTTTTTATTTATTCTGTCCTGTATATCTTGTGGGACAAATCCATGTATTTTAAGTTGTTCTTTTACTTCGTATCTATTACTGTATTGTATCGTTTTAAGTTCTTCTAATAAGTCCTGCAACTGTGACATTTTTCTACGCAGCTCATTATCTGTCACCACTGTTACGTACTGTGCACCACATCTACATTCAAATCCTCTAATAATAATACAACCTTTTAATATAGCTAATTCTTTTTCCCTTGGATAAAACTCTTTGCCACACTTATCACATTTAGCTTTAAACTTTAATTGTTTTTCCCCTCTACGTCCTTTTGTCCATCCACCTTGTTTTGCCATACTTACCAACCTCCTACACTTTTTTATTTACATATAAAGTATAGAAAATTAGTTGTTTTTACTAATAGAACCATTTAAATCTGCCATACTATTTTGGGTCATATTAACTTTGTCCATCTCGTCTAGTATCTCGTCGAACTCTTTGTCGGCTTCTTCTGCACTACCAAACTCTCTAATATAACTTTGTTTACTTCTTACGTTGGCTTCTACTTCTTTTATGGCAATTGTCTTAGTGTCCACTTCGTCGTCTGGGATTGGATAGTTGTGGTGTAAATCTAAACTAACTTTGTACTGCATAGCTTGTTTTATTGTAGGGTCGTCAGGGTATAAATTACTCTTTAATACTATTTCCTCTATTAATCTTAATAGCCATATAATAGCCTCGTCCCATGTAGCCCACTTTTCTTCACAACGTGTAATAAGGTCATCATATAACATACGTAACGCTTTACCACTGGCAACATTAACCAAACTTTCAGGTAATGGTTGCTCCATGCATTCATACATATCCTTTTTAAGTCGTTCTAAGTATGCGTCGGCAGCACCTTGGAATGTAAACTCACTACCGACCTTTTGTATTGTGGCTTGTTTATAACTACCATTAGAAGTTCCCATACCTAGTGAAGTATCAGTCTTAATATCCAATATAGAACCTGGTGCAATAACAACACCTTCTATAGAGGCACTGTCGGCATCAATAAAGGCTGTTTGGTCAAACATTGCAAAACGTAAACTATCTCTATAATCACTAACAGTTTGGTTATAATCCATTTGCATATCCATTAAGTCTTTTACATCACTGCGACCTCTAATATCACCAGTAAGTCCATCATTAAATATAACGGTACAAGGTATGCAGCTCAATCCAGTATTCCACTCACTACGTATTTCTACTTGGTGCATTTGTTGTTCGTCTTGTTCTTCTCCAGCAATACTACTATTTAATATGTTTGGTACTTCTGCATAGGCTATTGTGTTAGTACCATCCACTACCATATATGTACACCAACACTCTTCGCCTCGCATTTCATAAATCCATTTATGCCATCTTTGTTCGTTTTGTAGTTTACCCACTGTACTTTCGTCTTGGTATGCTATTTGAACTTTTATTAATTTGTCGCAGTCGTTAGGGTCATATTCATATAGGAATTCTGGCATAGTGTAAAATCTAAATTTAATTGGTGCATTGTCTATTGGGTTGCCATAGTCATCCACATCCAACATTAATGCTAATAACACACGTTTACCTATAACACAATCCATAAATGCTTTACTAAATTTATTCCAAAACTTTCCATCATCTAATATTTTTTTATATGCAATACGTTTATCGTCCACTAGTGTTGGGTCTATACCATCCACACTCTTTACTACTATAGTAGGTGGCACACTAGTCATAAATCTACCTTGTTTTTTAAGTAGCTTTTTAGTTAAGTTACGTATTTCTCTTGTGGGTCTATAATCTCTGTCTTTTACTGCCCATAGTTGTCCAGTTCCATCCTCTAAGTCGTCTTCTAATTGTTCAGGTCTACCTTCGTAGAACTCATAATAGGTTTTTACTTGCTGCAATTCTTCTAAGAATCTTCTGTCTGTACTGTATAACCCTACTAATGCCCTGTCTATGCTGTTATACAAACTCATTTATATCATCCTCCTTTTAATATATGGCACCTTTCCCTGAAAGCACTCTTAGCGCATCATCTAATGTTCTATAATTAATACTGTCAGTCATTACTGCATAACGTATTTTATCCATAGCATGGTCATTCATTTTTAGTATTTCCTCCACGCCTTTGTCCAGTTTATCTTCGTCCCAGCAATATGAGCCAAACTCTTCTATATCACTTCTACAACTTGGGTCTAGTGTAAACTTATCTTGGTTTAATAGGTAGCTGACTAGCTGAATTCCTAATTCCACATTGTTTTTAGCTGGCACTACTTTTATATTATGTCTTTGGAAGAACTTATTCTTCTTTACCTCCACTATTAGTGGTGCAGCACTTGGGTCAATTGTTATGTACTCCGGCATTACATTGTTCTCTTGTATAAATGCAATTAAATCTGTCACGTACTCAGCAACAGTTTTTTGCCCCTCTTTTCTACCATTGTGATAATAACTAGCTATCTCGTGGTATCTCTTTGTAGGGGCATAATAACCAAATATACCAAAGGTAGTAGCATTCTGAATACCAAAGTCAGCGCTAATAAATATTCTCGTCCAGTTAAGACTTAGCTTCTTTGCATGTCTATCAGGGTCAAACATTGGATATATAACACCGTCGGCCATTACCCATAACCCTAATATAAATCTCTTATAGAATACACCACTGTACATTGACTTGTATCTTTCTATTACCTCTTGGCTTAGACTTAAATTGTCCTCCATTGTAAAGTGTATATGTAAAGCATTACGCTCACCACACTTTTGAATCCACTCTTGGTTGAACCAGTGGAAAGGACTGTCGGGGTTGCAGTTGAACCAGAACTTAGCTCCAGTTACAGAACAACGTGCTGTGGCTTGGTTGACAAAAGATTGTGGCATAAGTGCCACTTCATCAAAGAATACACCAGCTAAAGTTATCCCTTGTATTAAGTCTTGTGAACTCTCATCCTTCCCACCAAATATATAAAAATAGTTTATGGCTTTCCTTATATTACCTTGCTTAGTTTTCCATGTTCTGCTAATAGTTAATAAGTTTTCACTTCTATTGTCATGTACTACATAACCTCTACTCATTAACATTTGTTTTAGTGGCTGCACAACATTACGTCTACATGACGCTATTGTTTTACCACACAATGCAAAGTTCATACCATTAAATCTCTCTGTAGCCCAGTTTATATAGCTGAAACTCATACAAACTGTTTTACCACTACGTACTGCACCGTCACATATTAGTGCAGTATTGTTTTTATAACGTGGGTCTAACCACCAAGACAACACTTGTATTTGTTTGGGGCTAAATGGTTTCCAACCAAAGGGCACCACTTTATTTAGTTTACTCATAGTCATCACCCTCGTTGATACGTTTTAATGAATCCGCTAATATTGCCACAAAGTCGTCTTGTACACTTTCATCACCACCAAGTCCTGCAATAGCTTTTTTAAGTTCCATTTGTTCATATTTCATTTTAAGTTCCATAGCTTCCTTAAATGGAATTGTGCCAGTACATTCATCTAAAAATGTCTTAATTGCCACCATATTTTGTATTGCTTGTGCCAACTTAAAGTGTGATATCTTTCCTTCTTTGTCTAATATACTGCTGCTATTATCTACCATTGATTGTTCCCATAAACAAAGTAGTTTGTACCCTGCTTGGTAATATCTATCTACTAACTCTTTATTAGCGTCTACATACACTGCCTGGCATTTATCCAAGGCTAATTGTTTTGTAGCTTTTCTCTTTTCCGCCCAGCCTTCGTTGTGTATTAGCTTTGTTAATGTACTGTTACTAATATTCCACTTATCACACAATTGCTTGTGGGTCATGTTGCTGCAATAATCTAAAAATAATTGGTCTACTTCATCTCCTGTTAGTTTTGCTTTCCTTGCCATATAATCACCTACTTTCTAAAATGTTTTGGTGTGTTGTGGTAGTGTTCTAACTCCACTTCACCGTCTATTCTTCTTTGTATTTGCTCTCTGTATTTCTTACTATTACTTAATCTTACAAGGCTTACTAAAAAGTATTTATTAACCTTCTTTGGTATTTTGTTGTTCAATATGCAGTCAACTAAATACATTGCTTGTTTGTAGCTGTGAATATGTGTATGTCCTTCTTCCCACTCCTTCTTGGTATTATATACTACAAATTCATCATGTTCCTCTCTTTGGAATACTACCATATATTTCTTCGCAAATACTTTTTTCATATAGACCATCCTCCTATCACAAATTTATATTAGTTATTGCAGCTAATTATTAATGTAAGAATTAGTATTTTAATCCTTATTTTAGTCCAATTAAAAGTTATTTGGGACTTAATTATATAGGTTTATTGGGTTATTTGTATTAAAAAAGGGCAATTAATGTACTATTAATCACCCTATTTAGTTAATATTTAGTTGTATTTATTATTATTTGGTAGTGTATTTTCAGTAATTAATTGTGTAATATTATTAATAATTTTAGGTACATCCTTTGCTTCTATACAATCTTCCTCTAATAATGCTTGTATTACATTTATTACTATACTTGTTGCTTCTATTAATAAGTCTTCACCACTACCATCTAATATTACTTCTCCATCTTTACTTTTAATCATATTACTCCACCTCCTTACTTCTTTTATCTATCATTGCATTAAGTAAGTCGTCCATATCTATTCCTGCATCCTTAGCTTCTTTTTTAAGTTGTTTCATTTCTATGTCGCTCATTATGTGGTCATTCATTATTGGCCACCATTTTTCTATTAGTTCATTAGTGGCATATATTTCCCAAGTTAATTTATCCATATCTATTCCTAATCCTCCTTTTATAATATCATTTACAGTTATTTCTTCCGCCTCCTCTTTTGGCTCCTCTTGTAGTGGTTTTATGTGTTGCACTGTAGTTGCTGGGTTGTTAGTATATTTATGGTTACTCTCCACCGCTATTTTTGTTGTTTGTGCTATTGTGTCTATCATATTAAACTTAGCAGTTAATGCATCAACACCTGGTTGTAAGTTTTCTTTATTTTGCTCCACTATACTATTTACTAGCGTAGATTGTAGTGCAGTTAGTTCATACAATAAATCTTTTAATGTACCTCTTACTATTGCACCTTCCTTTACTATTTGTACTCCATTTTTAGTATCCACTGTTATTTTAATCATATATAGCCCTCCTTAATTATTTAAATTATTTTTTACTTGTTGTGCAAATTCGTCTATAAAATCATTTATATGCTCTTTATCTAAATTACCCCTTTCTACTAATGTCATTATTATACTTATTGTGGCATTTAATAATTGCTCCAATACATCTTCTACTTCTCCTTTAACTCTTGTTTTTACAGTTCCGTTTTTAGTTCTTTTTACTTCAATCATATTATTTCTCCTCCTCATTTTTAATATCAATAAAATATTTATTTATATCTAAATTTTCTAAACTTAATAATATATATTTTAAGTTCTCTATTGTAACATTACGGTATATAAAACAATTCATACCATTCTTTTTATTTACTACTTTTACTGTATACTTCAATTATTTGTCCTCCTTACTATTTAGTTCTTTTTCCATTGCTTCTACTGCTTCCTTTATGTGTTGTATTGCTGCAAAGTCTGTATAGTCTTTTAAGACTACATCCCTGTAACCCATTAATAAGGCTACTAATTCATATTGAGATACTAATGGTTCCTGGTGTGGTGTTACCTTTAACTTTACGAACGCTTGTACTTTGCCATTAATTGGTTTTAATTTACTTTTTACTTTTATCATATTTGTACCTCCCGTGTTTACTTTATTTATCTTACATATATAGTATATAAAAAAAGAGTGGTTTACTAACCACTCTTAAAAATTATTTAATTTTTTTATTGTGCAGGTTCACTTGGTGTTTCTTCTACATTACTGTCTGTATTAGTTGTATCTTCAGGGTCTATACAGCTATCATGTACGTCTTTATTTGGGTAATCTTCATCTTCATCATAATATTGTTGGTGTTTTTCTTGTTCTTCTTTTTTATGTTCGTATTCAGGTGTATAGTTACCATATTCATCATTTATTTGTGTGCCATCTTCATCATAGCAAATAGGATATTTACCTTGTTGTTCTTGTTGTTCTTGGTCTTCTTGTTCATGTATTTTTTCTTGTTTTTTAGCTTCGTCTTCTAAATGTCCACCATTTTTCTTAATTAATCCTTTTTGTTGCATTTCGTCGTCGGTCATTTCGTCTTCGTCTTTAGGTTGTTCTTTTGTAGTTTGTTGTTGTTTTTGCTCTATTTGTTTTGCTTCTTCTTTAGTTACTTTTTCTCTTTTAACATTACCTTGGTCGTCCACGTATTTAATTGTTACTGTGTCGTCTTTATCGTTGTTATTGCTATTACATCCAACCATTAAACTTGCACTCATTATACCTACTAATCCTAAGCTTATTAATTTTTTCATCATATTACTTACCTCCATTTAAACTTTTTATTTTTTTAGTATTGTATTGGTGCTCACTTGTTTTGTAAGCAGTTAAGAAATTATCATCTTTGTCTATTACTATTGTTGTATAATTCATTGTGTAAATTAATTTGTGACTTTGTTTACCTGGCACTATGTCTTTAATACCAGTTTCTAATGCTTCTAATATTTTAGTTTTATTAAGTCCATGCTTTTGGTAACTGTGCAGCAATTCCATTTTACCAAAGTTTATATCTAACATATCCCCCCATCCCCTTTATTTATCTTTTTTATTAACATAATTATACTGCCACCTATATAACTTGTCAACTGTTTTTTGAAAAAAAATAAAAAAAATCCCACATTTTTATGTGGGACTGTATTTGTTATAATCCTAAGTTATCTAATATAGCAGTAAGTAAGTTTATATCATCAACTACTAACATAAATTTTACATGTGCAGTATCATTATTTACTGTTAGTGTTCTTAGTGAACACTCTGCATTGTGGTTATCTAATGCAGCCATTACTTCAATTAATTCGTCCTTTGTTAATTTGTTTAAACGTTCATATACATCTTGTACCATACTTTACACCTCCATAAGTACTAAAAGAAATCCTAATAACATCATTACGCCACCAAATAGTGGGTCGCCCCACATTAACTCCGCTATTCCTATAGCTTCATCAATAACAGCTATAATAAAATTAGTTTTATTCACTTTACTTACCTCCTTGGTTTTTATACTCTTTTTCCACCAACCATAGTAAGCAGTAATTTGCTAAGTCTAATATAGTGTCATCTATTTTCTCGTCCTTTACTTTTTGTTTGTTGTTTGGATTGCACAATGTTAATAGTCTATTATATTTGTCTGTAATCCTTACTAGGAAGGACAAATCACCAAATTTTTCATATGTGTCTGCAACACTATTACCATAGTCATTATTTTTCGCTTTATAAGTTTCCTCTAAATTGTTTAATATATATTGGTATATATCCAATCTATCCATTTTAGTTTGTTTTACTGTTAGTGCCGGTTCTAACATATCTTTATTCCATACATAAGGGTTATCATAAGTAGATAAATGGTAATCCCCGTCTTGGTCTATATACTCTATAGTATCCACTAAACCTCTAAATTTTAGCATATCTGGTATAACACTACACTCTCCATATCGTTCCCCTACTTGTAAGTCCTCTCTTATTTTAACTAAATCACCTATTTTATATTCCATACTATTTACCTCCCTTTGATACTATATAAAAATATATAAGTCCTAACAATAACTCACCAACAACACCAAATATTAACACTTTAATTATCATCGTCTTTATCCTCCACACATAATAAAACCATAACTACTAACCAAAGTATTGCCGCTAACCCTAATAAACATCCCATTAATTGTATCATACTATTTTTCCTCCTTTAAATAGTTATCTATAATCATATTACATTAATTTAATATCATAAATGTCTTCTAAGTCTTCTAATTCTTCATATAATGCAATTACTTCATTTTTAGTTAATTCATTAGGTACATCAATTTGATACGTTCTATCAAAGTCATCAACCCAAATAGCAAATTCAGTTGGTGGAGTATACATTAATGGTTTACCTTCTAGCAATATTAAGAAGAAACCAGTTTTCTCTTGTAACAATGCACTTATATATCCTAATTCACTAATAGCTTCAGCTTTTAACACAATTGTTTTAGGGTCACTTTCTATAATATTTTCTAAATAAGCTTTTAAATCAAAATCTTTATTACTCATATTTATACCTCCTTTAAGTAATTATCTAAAAACTCACATAAATTTATTTTATTTCTATCTTTATATACAATGCAGTCAAAACATAGGTGGCAGAATTCGCATTGTCTATGCTCTTTTAACCTAGCTATATTGCAGGGTGCTAAGACCCTGCATTCTATTTGTTCATTAGTGTAATAATATTCGTCCATTTATTTATCCTCCTTATATGTTAAATATGCACATCCTATTGTAGTTGCTCCAATAATTCCCAAACTTACTGGGAATGAAAATCCAGCTATTATAGTAGCTATTGTAATTCCACCTATAGTAGCTAAGTTTGCCACTGTTGTATTATTCATCCTTTTCCCCTCCTTTACTTAATATATATTGCATATATGCCAACCTACAGTCCGCAGTGTCGTATTGTGCTAGGGGGCAATCTTTGCAACCCCTAGTTTTACCGTCATACATACTATCACAAAATAATTTAACTCTGTCTGTCAAGTCTGCCACTAATTCTCTATCACTTTTACTTTTTCTTCGGCTCATACAATCCACACCCTTTCATTTCCGGGCAATACCCTAGTTTTTTACATTGTGGTACTAAAAACTCTTTGTATCTTGGTTCAACTGCAACTACTTCTTTTACCATTTGTTGTACTAAATAATGTATTGGTAATTCGGCTCTATTACATAACCTTACATTTGCTAAATGTATAAGACCTTCAATATTTACTGCAAAACTACATGCACTTGCAATTCCTATTGGTATAAAAGTCCTTGCAATTTCGTTGGCACGTTCCTTATTAATACCAGCTTGTTTCATCTTGTCAATTGTTAGTTGGTAAGATGTTGCTGCATACTCTTCACTTAAATAATGTTCTCTAACTAGTAATGGGTTTTTTCTTATTTCTGGTGCTATATATACGTCCATTCTATTCTTAGTTACATAACGTAAACTTTGTACATTTTTTACCACGCCTACCTCGTGTCTTACTAACTGGTCTATTGTAAAACGTGGCACTCTTTTTAAGTCAAATACAAAGTATAAATGTCTGCTACCACTTAAATGTCCACTCTTTAAACAATGTAATCCTACTTTTTCCGCCTGTTCTTTTGGTGTATCATAACACACACAAGCAAATTCACCGTGTTTTGTTATGAATTGTGCCACCTCTTCTTTATTAACTAAAGTTACTTCAAATTGTTTTTCACCAAACATTATCTCATTACCTCCTCGTATTCTTCTTTTGTTATATTTACCACTTCACCACATCTAACACATTTTACAAAATAATGTGTTGGAACTAATAACATTAATATTGCTAGTATAAAACATATTGGTGCAGCAATCCAACCTAGTATTGGTATCCACATCATACATCCACCAGTTAAGAAAAATATTAAACTGTAGCTACCTCTACCCATTTTACAATATTGTACATCACCATTACATTTTTTACATTTACGTCTAGTCATTTATTTTCCCTCCTTTAAACTCTTTTTAATATCCTTTTCCAGTTTATTTAGGGTATCTAATACAGTTTTTAAATCTTTTAATTCAGTTTGCAATATACCTAATTTTAAACAATCACACAACGCTTTTTCTAGTGTTGGGTAATATCTTTCCTTTGTTGTGTATGTGCCAACCTTAGTCTTATAAGTTTGTATTAACACATAATTTTTATCCTTATCAGTAGTAATTTCAAATTCTTTATTAATTTTCATTACCATCATCTCCTACATATAAAGTATATAAACTTGTTATAATTTACTAACTAACAATTAAATTTATTTTTATTATTTGGCAATCAATACCAAGTGCCACAAAAGCCTGAATTGTTAAATCTAAAGTAACTGTTAGTGTTTGCTTACTTTTATCATTTTTATTTATGTACCAATTCATCCAAGGATTTAGTTTACGTGTAATACGTTGTTCTAAACCCTCCACTGCTCTTACTTTATCACCATAACAGCTTAATATAACATTGTGGCGTACTTGCTGTTTTAGGTGTTGGAAGTTTTTTATAATATACATATTACCACTTCTATAATTATATCCTATTAGCCATTCAGCATTGCAGGTATATAGCCAACCAAATTCATGTCCAGTACTTTTAAGTTGTTTGTAAGTCTTTACCCCGTTGCCGTATAAATTATAATAGAATATATCCATATACAGTTTATCAATACCATTATAACCACTAATGGATTTTACTTCGGCGTCTAATAATTGACCATTATTTTGAACTACATAATCACCTTGTTTTATTTGGTCAGGTAATTCGGTGTATGGTATAAATGGCATATTTAATTGTGCCATTGCGGAGCGAACTACTTTTTCCACTACCTTTCCTTTTTTCCACCCCCTATCATTATCCAATGTAACTTTATCTTCCCTTGTAATTTCAATATCTAAACTCATTTCCCCAATCACATCCTTTTGGTAAATTTTTACTCCCATATAAAGTATAAAAAAAATAGCTGTTTTACTAACAGCTACTTAATATTTCTACTATTAAACTGTAACAAGCTACCACACCGTCATATTTACCCGTTTTAATACCCTTATCATACTTTTGTACCAAACGTAGTGCAGCAAGTAATTTAGGGGGTTCTATACGGTTATATCGTAGTATATTATTACATATCCAACCATTAATACCGGTTACTTTAGATATATCTTTTTCCCCTCTGTACCCTTCTACTAATACACATTTATGCAGTTGGGAGTATATGGCATATATAATACCCATTACATTATTTTTATCCTCTAATAACTGGTCTAATAACTTAAATGTTAATTGTGCATCCTTTTTCATTATGGCATCCGCTAACTGGAATACAGTTACTTCTTCTTTTGGTGTTATATATTGGTCTACTAATTCTTTTGTAACACTTAAATATCCTAACCTATGGAATATATCAATATAATTATATATAGTGTTTAAATCATTATTACAAGCCTCTATAAAGTATTTTAATATTGCCTGGCTGCCACCTATTTGTCCTGTTATTGCAGTAATAAGTTGTCCTGTTGTCATATGGTTAAATTCTACTGCACAATCATTTAATTCTTTTATAAATTTCCTACATTTACTTGGTGTTGTAACTTGTATTACTAACACCGCATTTCTAATTTTATTACTTATATTACTCCACGTTTTTTCACTCTTAATAAAATCCATATCGTCCCTAACTACGTATACTGCAAACTTATTAGTACTTATTAGTTTACTTGTTATTTTATTATACACGTCTGCAACCTTATCTATTCTTATTACATTACCCATTTGTTTTAGATATATATTTTGCAGCTCAATTTCTTCCCCTGTAAAAATATAAAAGGGAAGTAAATTACCTTCCCTTATTTGTGTTTGTAAATCTAGTAAATCTAACATAATTTAATTCCTCCCACCATTTGGATTAAATACCATATAGCTATTGCAATCACTATGGCACTTAACCCGTCAATATCTCTATCACCTATTGTTTGTGTAATCCAATCAATTACTATACTCATTGCACCTATTAACACAATAAAATTAAATATTACCATACTATTTTCCTCCTTTTGTTTTCTTTCTTTTTACTCCATGTTTTTTTATGTCCTGTTTTTCCTTTTGGTTGTGTTGTTCCTTCATATAAAGTATATTATTTAAGGTAATTTCACTAAATACATCTACAAATAATTTTTTATTTTTCTTACTTATTTTTATGTCATTCTCGTCCTCGTTTATGGCACAAACTGTTTCAAAATGTCTAGTGGCAAAACCACGGACATATTTTTCTTCACTATACCATGCAAAGCAGTCCTTATAAGCCTCTGCAAATTGTTTGGCAAACTTCTTAATTTCCCTAGCATCATTTTTTAATGGTAACATATACATCCCTCCTATTTATGGCATTATAGCAATTATAAATAACCAAAACATTATCCACCATAACCTATTACTAATTTGTTTTAATACTTTTAAAAATTCCTTGTCCATATATACCCTCCTATCTTAAAGTTCTAATATTTAAAACCCATATATCAAATATTAATGGTTTATTTGCACCTCGTAGTCTTAAATCCCATAGTGCAGAACTAGTATATTCAATCATTTTATAATCTACATAGCTGCTATGTTTTTGCTCGTCTATTACCACTTGTTTAAACAGTTCTAAAAATAGTTCCACTGGGTAACCGTCGTCCTCTTTAAAACCTATTGGATTACATATCTTAAAAGCATTCCCAGTGCTGACCTTCAATATATTGTTATATACCTTCAATGCGTATTGGTACATATTTATAAAATCTTTATTAACATATTCCAGCATTTGTCCCGGTGTTGTTGCCACTTTACACAATATATCCCTTGGCACTTCACCCAGGTCATATAAGTCAAATACATCATTTAACTCGTGTACACTATAATTGTCCATTATAAGTAGTTTGGCTCTACTACGTATTGTAGCTAATAAGTTATCAATATTTCTTACTCCAATCATTATATAGCCCTTACTAGGTGGTTCTTCTACTAACTTTAGTAAGGCATTTTGTGCAGGAATGGATAGATTATCACCCTTAATATAAAATAGTGTTGGTGTTGATATTGCAGTACAATTCTCTATTAATTCCCTAACACCATCAATATTATTTTCCACTAATACATAATTGTAATGGTTATTACTGGCTATTTGTTTACTCATTAAATACTTTCCTGCACCCCTATCACCCCACAATATAAAAAAGTGGGGTATAGGTTGACCATTCAATTTAGCTTGTAATTTAGTTTGCCCTATTATTTTAGACATAGAATAATCAACTCACTCTCAATTAAATTTTTAGGGTTTTGCTCATATTTTATTTTATCTAATAAATTATTTATGGCATCCAATATATCAACCAATTGATATTTTGGGGTATTAGTTGCTATATGGATACATTTACGCATTATGTCTGTTGGTATCATTGTTAGCTCTTTATTACGTGTTATACTTAGCTTACATAGGTCTAATACAAACTTATTTAAGTCCTTTACAAATAGTTTTAAATCTTTGCCATCCCTATATATTTTGTCTATTATTTGTATTGGCTCGTTTGGTTGCTTATTTATAATACCCTGTACTATTGCCACTAGATGTTCGTAGTTAGTAATTCCCAAACAATCTAATACTGCTTGTAATGTTATATTATTTGTATAACCTATTACTGTATCTAACTTCATTATGGCATCTCTCATTCCACCGTCGGCTAACTTAGCTATATATTCCAATGCCTCTATATCATATTCAATTATGTCTATACCTTCCTTTTTAGCCCATTCTATATCTTCTACTGCGTCCTTGCTGCCACCACATAACTCTACTCGTTCTTTGTTTTCCTTGTCTAATATATATTGCAATCTTTGTACTATATCAAATTGTGGTATACGTTTAAAGTCAAAACGTTGCAACCTACTTAATATAGTTGCTGGTATTTTATGGGGGTCAGTGGTGCAAAGTATAAATATAACACCTTTTGGTGGTTCTTCTAATACCTTTAATAGTGCATTAAACGCTCCAATGCTTAACATATGCACCTCGTCTATTATATATACCTTATATTTACTGTCCAGGCTCTTCATTCTACAATCATCAATTATACTACGTATATTATCAACACCATTATTACTGGCACCATCTATTTCAATAGGTTTTCCTTTACCGCCATTTACATCACTTGCAAATATCCTAGCACTGGTAGTTTTGCCTGTTCCTGCACTACCACAAAATAGGTAAGCTTGTTTTATCTCCCCTGTGTCTAATTGGTTAGTTAATACCTTTTTAATATTATCTTGGCATACCACGTCGTTAAATGTTCTTGGTCTATATTTAGTTGCTAGTGCTTCCATATTATAATTCCTCCTTCAATTTTTCAATATAATCTTTTAAATCTTGTAAGGGTATTACTGCATATTCCTCTCCCACCTTACCGAAGTCAAATACAAGTGCAGTATATGGTCGGTGCATTGCTAAAGACTGTCCTTGTAATTTTGTTAGCCATTCCTTTTTTATTGTAAATTGTGTTGTGGGTTGCATTTTAGTCTTACATTCCACTAGGTAAAATTTATCCACTAATACATCACCCTTTTTAGTATGCCCCGCACCACTATTTGGGGTAACTTCTCCATCCAAGTAGTTTGCCACATATTGTTCCTGTTCATCACTTTTACTTCTCGTACTCATTTAAAAACACCTCCCATATAAAGTATAGGAGGTGTTACTTATTTACTAACTTGTTCTTTAACTTTTTTAAAAAAATCTTTCACCACACGGGATACGTATGCAGGTGATACACTGTATTGATATGCTATGTATGTACCCTTTATACCATACAAGTAATCAGCTATTATGGCACGTTGTTTGTCGTTTTTAACATTTTTTAGTTCATGTGCAATAATTTCTTTAAGCTCGTGTACCAAAGCACTAGTTTCCACATCCTCTTTACTTTCCAAATAATTTTCCAAAGACGTATATCTAGTGTGTCCACAATGTTTTAACTGTATATACCCGTCAATTGATAATATTTTGTAAATATTTTGCTCCCCGTCAGTGGTGTATCTATTATGTTTATCCATTCTATTCCTGTACTGTCTTAATTCTCTTTTTATTGCTGGATAAGCAAAAGTGGTAAATAATGTGCCATAAGACGGGTCATAATGGTCTACACATTTCATTATACATTGCCACGCAACTTGGTACAGCTCGTGTCTATCATTATATAATTTATAGGGTTTTAATAAAGAATATACCATATTATCTATATATTGGGGTAGTTCGTTTATTGCTTCCTTATCCCCGTTTTTATATCGCATAACTATTTCCTGGCACTTATTACCATAACTACTCATCCAACATCACCCCATTAAGTCTAGTTAATAATTGTTGCACCACGTCCCCGTGTTCATGTAAATAATTTAAAAATCTTGTCATACCTTGGAAGTTTAATTCGTTACCCTCTTTATCCAATACTATATTACCTTGTTCATCTATTACCCTATACCAAGAACCGGCTTGTTGCACCATTTTATAATACATACATACATTTAACATATCATATAGAGTATCCACACCTTCTAAATATTTTAATGTGTAATAACCTAGTCGTCTATTTGGTTTGCATACCTTAGTTTTTATAATTTCCATACCAACCCTATTCCCGGCTGGGTTTTCAGCTTTGCTGCTTAACTCTTTATTATTTTCGTCCAATAATGTATCTTTTCTAAAACGTATTCTTAAACTACACGCGTGTTTCCAACCTTTGCCACCAGGAGTACTTATAGTACTATACATACTACTTAAGTCTTCACGTATTTGGTTAATACCTATAAAGGCACATTGGTTAACTGTTAAGTGTGGTAAAATTTTACTGCAAAATACAGTCAAAGGCTGTGATATACCTCCATAGGCTTTCTTTTCCATACTTTCGTCAAATATTTGTTGTGGCACCAAACAAGGTATACTATCTAATACACATAAGCCTACATTACCAGTACTAATTAATTCAATTATTATTTGTAATACTTGTTCAGCAGTTTGCTCTTGTGGTCTTACTAATATCATTTTTTCTGTGTCTACTCCTAGTAACTTAGCCCATTCAGTATCCAAAGTTTGTTCTGTGTCTATATACAGTACTAATTTTTCACCCTTTTCCTCCACTTCACTTAATTGTTCACTTAACTTCTTAATATCCTTTTGGGCTTGTTTTGTATTAGTTTGTTGTAATAGTTCAAGTTGTTGTGTTAATTGTGCAACTTTTTTATCATAAACCTCCTGGAATTTCATTTGGGCATTAGCACAAATATCAAGGGCGGAGGTTGTTTTACCCCCACCCTCGCCACCAAAGAACTCAGTAATTTTTCCAATTGGTATGCCACCGTAGGTCATGTAGTTTGCCATTGGTGAACTAAATGGTATTTTATCCACTTCTATTATATCAGTTCCTTGTTGTATTATATCCGCACCAAATTTTTTATTTAATGCAGCCATTTTTAAATCTATTTCTCTCATACTAATAAACACCTCCATCTATTATATCCACGTCAACTTCTACTATGTCGCACCAATCCAGGCTTACTACATAAAACCCTATACGTCCATTTTTATCACCAATTGGACGAACAAATTCACCATCACATTCATCTATCCATCCATATGTATCCAGTTTTTCCTTAGTGTATACAGGGTCGCCTTCAAAGGCTTTATATAATTTTTCTTTATTAAAAACGTATGCCATACTAATACATCTCCTTATTAGTTTCTTGGTATTCTTTATATAATTGTTTTACTTTTTCCCTAGCTTTCGGGTCGTGTTCTACTGGCACCACTTCACTATTTTTACATCCACCTTTTATAAAGTCATATATAAAATCATCTCTAAAACCTATTTCTTCAGCATCCTTTACGTCACCAGCGTATATTACTTTATCCAAGTTACTCCATATTATTGCTGCCATACACATTGGACAAGGATAACCTGTTGCATATAGTGTATAACCTGTTAAATCAAAAGTACCTAATATTTTACAAGCAGTTCTTATTGCACATATTTCAGCGTGTGCAGTTGGGTCATTATTACCTAATACGTGGTTACTATCTACACAAATTATTTCTCCAGTTTTACTATTCACTATAGTGGCACCAAAAGGGCCTCCTATTCCTTTACTCATAGTCATTTTTGCTTGTTTAATTCCCATATCCATTGGTTTACTCATATATACCACTCCTTTTTATTTATTTGTTTTACATATATAGTATAGAAAAAGTGGGTGATTTACTAACCACTCACTTCTCTTTATTTACCAGTAGTGTATTTAAAAATATATCCACCAGTGGAGTTCCATACACCATTACATACATCCACAATATACTGTCGTTTGATACCTGTTTGTTTGGAGGTTTCACCTGCATTAATAAATGTTTTAATGTATTGTCCTTGTTTGGTATACATCTCCACGGGTTTTAAATCACGTTGCCAACGTTTTTTACTTATATTTGATAAATGTTCTTTACTACTATAATCTCTGTTCCCACATTCTAAGGCGTGTATATTATTGTGTTGCACTGTACACCACTCTAAATTTTCTACTCTATTATCATCTCTTATACTGTTAATATGGTTAACTACGGGCAAATTATTTGGATTAGGTATAAAGGTTATTGCCACCAATCTATGCACTTGGTAGTAAGAACATTTACCTTGCTTATATAAACCTATTTGTAAATACCCATCTGTATTATATTGTAATTTTCTCCAATGTTTTTGTCTAACTCCATATATTTTACCATCTCTTGTTATTTTATATAGACCTTCAAAACCAGGTATATCGTATAAGTTATTATCTATTCGTAGTTCCATAACCGCCTCTATCTGGGTTGCCAAGCTCATCCACCTCCTCTATATCTAACGGAGTACTCTTTTTAATACTTATTTGTACTAACCTATCCCCCTTTTTAAATGCTCCATATCTAGTACTGTAAAACATTGCTAACCACTCATCATTATCACCACAATACGTATCATCAACTAATCCCATGCTATTAGTAAGCAGTAATCCAGTATTTTTAAAAGTACTACTACGTGGTAGTATATACCCTTCATAACCTTTTCCCATGTCCATTGAAAATCCTAAATTAACCACTATTATATCTCCTGGTGCAAACCTTATTACATTACCAGTAGGTTCTACACCATTTACACTTGCTGCACGGACATAGCAGTCATACCAATTTCCATTTTTACTTTGTGGTGCTTTACCACCTTCAATTAATCTTACTTTTACCTTTTTATTAGCCATTAATAATCCCTCCCATTGGATAACATATTATTTCTTGTTACATTAAATTCATTAAGTCTTAAATTCATTAATTTTTTCAAACTACTGTGCAGCATATCTGCTATGTCTAATTTTTTCTCACATTGTTTGTATACTCTAATATATATGTCCTCTATAAACTGTTCTTCCTCCACCATTAATTGTGCGTCACTTGTTTTTGCTGCCACTGTGCATTCGTCACTGTGCATATACGCAGTGTTAAAACGTGTTTTCTTTTGTGTTTTTGCTGCATCCACCCTAACACCTAATACCTGCATTTTGTCTATTAATTCATACATTAAAACAGGTAATAAGGCTATATATTTTTCCAGGTCATCATTACTTAGTGTAGAGGTATTTTGTAGTAGTTCCTTAACTTCATATATACAATCATCCAATGTACTTGTATATTTTTCACTAATAGTTAATGCGGTATTAACTACATCACCGCATTGTTTATTGAACTCTTTTATAATATCCAATTTACTCATTATCCGCACACTCCTTCAACTGAGCCATTAAGAATATTCTACTGTTAAAAGTTTCCTTGTCCAATTTAAAATTTATCCTTTGGTATTCCACCGGTAGTCTACAAACACTAACTATTATTGCACAATCGTCTATAGTTAAACTTTGTTTACCTTGCTCCATTTTTCTACGTATTGTACTCCATGGTATCATAAATATTTCTTTATAATCTCTGAACTCAACTACTATCATTGGATTACAGCCTTTTATATGGCTGTAAAAATCCAATTGTTCCTTTTGATTGTCTGTTATATTACTAAAATCAAATCTACTACCTTTTACACTTTTCAACTCAAATAAGTACTGATAAGGGTATCTGTAGTAAATAAAATCACAAGGATTCTTTACTCCTGCATATCCATTAGTGGTATCGTATAACCTTACTAATTCCTTACCAACACCTTTTTTAAAGTTATTTTCAAACTTTTTACCATAGTTCATTGATATCCTCCTTAGCACAAATATTTTTATAATTACAATACGTGCATTTAGGTTCCTTTGGTGGCACCACATCAAATTTTACACAATCATTTACGTATTGTATAGTGTCTTCTATACTTTCAATCATTTGTTGTGGCACTTCAAATAAATAACCTTTTTTGCTACAATTATCTCTATTCTCATAAATAAATATTACCTTTGGTACCCCTATACACATAGAATAACAAGCTGCTTGTAGTTTGTGTGCTTGGTGTGGCTCCTCGTGGGAGTTATATTTGTGGGTACTTTCAGTCTTAATTTCTATTATATAGTATTCACCTTTATACTGCACCAACCCGTCACACATAAATCTCATGTTGTATTTTTTGCTGTATAACTTAGTTTCGTTCCCCTCTTGTGATACAACTTGGGGGTCAGTAACGCCTTGGTTGTGTAAATAATTGGCTACATTAAGCCATTTACAATTATTAGTGTATTTTGCCATATGTTGTATATAATCCTGTAAAACTTCATGTCTATCAGTACCACTTTCACATATACCAACTAAATTAACACCACTACTTTGTTCGTCTGGTTGTGCACCTATCATTTGGTAGTATAAACTTCTTTTGCAGCCAGCAATCCCACTAGGCTTATAAGCCTTTGTGGGAATGTAATCACTTTCATTTTCTTTTTCTATTGTATATATTAAGTCATTTACAAATTGTTGTGCCACCTCGTTACTTTTTTCAGCTCTAACCATTTTGGCTATTTTATTCAGTTTCATGTGGAACCTCCTATTCTTCGTCGGCAGTTGCCAACAACATTATACTATCACTAGTACATAACTTAATAGTTTCCTCTGTACCAAATTCTATTTTTACATTAGGTTCGTCTACTGCACTAAATAAGTCCTTTAAATAATCACTATTTACGCTTATTATAAAAGGGTCTGGTAAATCTATCCCCTTAGTGTATGGCACAACCTCTACGGACTTACTAGAGGTTGCTATGGTCATATTTACGTCACTAAATACTAAGTCTATAATACCTTTATCATATAACCCTATAAATAAGTCTAATCTATCTAAGGCTTGTAAAACTTCTTTAACATCTACTTCACAAGTATATGGATAACCACTATTTAATAATGGTATTACGTCTGGGTATTCGTCTGCACCCTCTTGTAATGCCCCAGTAATAGTTACATTTTGTCCCACTGCTCTTAGTGTTGTGCAATCCTCGTCCACCATAAATTTAATATTCTCCACGTCTATTGATAGTAATAAGTTTGCTAAAGTTGGTGGTATTAATAATTCTATGTTCTCCAAGTCTTTACCGTCCAACTCAGTACTATATACTTTTATGGCATCCGCAGTCACTACTTCACTATCCCTTATTAAGTAACTAAATAATACACCGTCGGTAGGTACATTACTTTTAGCTTTAGCACCACCAGTTATTGCATTACTTAAAGTTGCATAAGTTATATTAAATTCTTTATCTACATCTATTCCTAAAGTTGGGTAAACTTCATCACTAACTATTTCCACTTTATAAGTACCATTACCTTTTACTTCTAAATAATTGTCTGTCAATTTAAGTGCCACTGTATCTTTAGTGGTCTTATTAATTAATTTACTAAATTGGTCAGCTTTTACAATTACATTCATCTCCTCCTCGCATTTTGTTGGATAGTTTACTGTTATAAAGTTTATACCGTCTGTGGCTCTAAGTGATAACCCATCTACACTAAAATCTAACTCATAGTAATTAGTTATTTCCAATATTTTACTTGGTTTGCAACCACTTACTGCACTTAACATATTTTTTATTGTACTTGTATTTACCTTCATAATATACCTCCTAAAATAATCTTTTTTGATATCTATTGTTACCCTTGTATTTATAGTTATCCGCCCAGTCTTGTAAATAGTTAACATTCACCACTGAACGAGGTTTATAGTTTTCCCTACACTGTTGTAATGTTACACCATACTTATTAATATCCTGTTCTATACGGTCAATCACGTGTGGTGGCAACTTGCTTATGTGGTTATTTTTATCACCGGATTGGTCACTAACACATACAACGCCATACTTAGTCATTATATTACCATTATTACTTACCATTAACCAGCTAGTACTGTCGGCACTTGTAAATGGGAAATCTTCTAGTATTTTTAAACTGGTCATACCGAAGGCGTGTACCTTTACATTGGGGTTATTACTTTGCTGTATAACCTTAAAGCATTGTTTATACCAGTTACTTTTTACCCTTTTATCCCTTATACCAACTGTACCACCCAAGGCTATATATGGTATGTGTTTTCCATCTAATATTACATTACACATATTACTTAAATATTTAAAATCCTCTCCTATATGGAAAACTGGTAAAAGTTTATCCTTGTCTATAACACGTTCTCTCATATACATATAATTTTCCCAGGATAACAGTGGTGATTGTTGTTTTTCCTTAAGTGTTGGTGTTCTTGTTAATTCCCCTGGTATATTATCCACACTGGCAAACAATGTTAACTCATTTGTATTTTCATTAATGTAATTTATATACTCGTCTGTATCAATTCCTCTACCCCTAGACCAGGCACTAAATGCCCCGGAGTCTACAAATACCTTCCTTTTATCACCACTATTTTCTCTGTTGTGGTCTAACCAAAATTGTCCCCTACTTCTATCTCTTAATTGTGAATAAAGTCTACAACAATGTCTATTCATCATAGCGTGTTCGGCATTCATATTTTGTACACCTGCAAAGTATAAATCAAAGCTCATACTATCTCCTCCTAACATATAAAGTATATAAAAAGTGGCTAGTTTACTAACTAACCACTCTACTTTTTATTTAAATAATTCGTATGCTTCTTTTCTTAACTCAGTATTAGTTTTAAATCTACCACGTACTGTAGCAGTTCTTGTTTGGCTACCACGGGATTTTATGCCCCTAGCAGTCATACAACTGTGTTCACCTTCTACCACTACTATTATGTCCTCTGTGTCTAATATCATTTGTAGTATATTAGCAATATCTTCACCAATACGTTCTTGTAGTTGTAACCTTTTACCCACCATATCGGCCACCCTAGCAATTTTACTAAGGCCTATAACTTTACCATTAGGTATATATCCAACACTAACGGTCATATTATACATCAATGCCAAGTGGTGTTCGCAGTAACTAAAAATTGGTATTTTAGATACAGTTACAAGGTCGTCGGCTCCCTCGTCGTAAAAACATTTATCAAACATTGCAGCAATTTCCTCGTTTGTATAGTTCATACCTTCAAATACCTCTTGGTACATTTTAGCAACCCTTTTAGGGGTTTCCACTAGTCCGGCTCTATTTGGGTCATCACCTAACGCTTCTATTATTTCTTTTACGGCACTTTCAATTCTTTTAGTATCTATCATATTATACACCTCTCATATTTGGATTCCATATTATTTTATGCAATTGCACTTGTACTGTTACATCATTTAAATTATTATCTAATACATATTCAACTAGGTCTTTTGGGTCTATTGCACCAAATACTGGTGATACATAAGGACGTGCTTTACATTGACTCTCCTTAAGTATATATTCCATTTTTTCCAATTCATTGTAATTGCTAACTACAAATTTAATTACGTCCTTAGGTTGTAATAAATGTAAATTCAATAACTTCATTCTATCTTCCATACCACTACTGGCACATTTATAATCCATTGTAAATATTACCTTGCTATTATACTTATATTCCCAGAAGTCGTCTAAATCAACTGCACCATTAGTTTCAATATTTACTTCAATATTATTTGCCACCAAGGAGTTAATTAAATCTTTAACTCCCTCGTGTATTAGTGGTTCCCCACCTGTTAATGTTACACGGGGAACTCCATAGGATAATACTTTTTCTAATATGTCCATTAGTGGCATTTCTTTATATTCATTGTTTTCACAGCTATAACGTGTATCACAATAACTGCACTTTAGGTTGCAGCCATACAGTCTTACAAACACTGAACTCAACCCAGTTCTAATACCTTCTCCATCTATACTACAAAATATCTCATTTACTTTAAACATTTTATCTTCCACAATTACAACCCCCTTTTACCTCGTATATTGCAGTGTTATGAGTACTTTCCTCCACACTTACTCTAGTACATTTTACAAATATGCCATCAAACATTCCAGTTAGTTGGTCGGCTATCCATTTAGCTATATTTTCAGCAGTTGGGTTAACACCAACAACATCATTTATAAATGCGTGGTCTAATTGGTTTACCACTTTTTTAATGTGTGTAAAATCCATTACCATACCATACTCAGTTAATTCTTCACTTTCCAATTGCACTTCTATATTCCAGTTGTGCCCGTGTAAATTACTACATTTACTTTCGTATGGTAACTCTAATTTATGTGCTCCAGCAACTTCCATTTTTTTAATTATTTTATACATATTATTTTTCCTCCCAGTTTATATTTATTTTATATGGTACGGGGTCAACTGCACCATTTGCCTTAAAGGCATTTATTCTATCAATACAAGTACCACAAGTACCACAACAAGGTCTTTCACCTTCATAGCAACTATGTGTTAATTCGTATGGCACTTTTAATGCTAATCCTAAAGCTACTATATCCGCTTTAGTCATTTTTACAAACGGAGCATGGACTCTAACTTTGTTATAAGTACCAATTGATATAACTTTATCCATAGTTTCAGTAAATTCAGGGCTACAATCTGCATAGGCTTCACCAGCTGCATCATCAGCATGTGCCCCTAAATATATAGTAGCAATTGTATCCGGTTTATCTTCAACTAGGCTCATTGCTATAGCTGCTACACTACTTAATAATAAACCATTCCTAAATGGTACGTAAGTTCTTACCATACCTTCTCCGTCCTCGGCTATTTGGTCTGCATAACTTTTATGTTTAATTTCTTCTGTACTGTTGGCTAATAAAGAACAATTACTATATGCAAATATTTTGCTTAAGTCTATTTCCATATGTTTTACACCATAATATTCAGCTATATCTTTGGCACATTGTAACTCAATACTGTGCTTTTGTCCATAATAAGCACTAACTGTAATAACATCCTCTTTTCCATATAAATCTACTGCTAATCCAACGGCTGTTGTGCTATCAACACCACCACTATTTAATACTACAGCAATTTCTTTACCCATTATTACACATCTCCTTTTTTCTTTGTTTGTTTTGTACATATATAGTATATAAAAAACCCGGCATTTACTAACCGGGTTTTAAAATATTTTTAAATTTCTATTGCTTCGCCATACCAACGGTATGTGCATTCTATATCAGTTTTCATTGGTATTTCAAATTTACCGTCTACAACGTGCACCATAATGTGCTCTAATATATCTCTAACCTCTTTGGCATTCTCTTTTGGGCATACACCTAACACTTCATCATGTACGGGTATAATTAATTTATAACCTAGTTCCTGCAATCTTTTGTTGTCATGTATTTGTATCATAGCTATTTTTGTCATGTCGGCGGCACTACCTTGTATAATACTATTAACACATTGTCTTTGAGCGTCGGCTATATAACCACCATTGTCTACTAATTTATAACCCTCGTCTTTTGCCATTTGTTTTATTTTTTCCTTAGCTTGTTTGCCATACGCTTTATTCATCAATTTTAAATATTTAAAGTAAACTTCGTCGCTCACTTCTGTACTGCCACCACCAGTAAAATCCAATGGGTTAAATGTATCAACTAGGTTAGGGTTCTCCACTGTTATTTCAATTGGGTCTAACTGCATATTAGGTAGTCTTCTTTTTCTACCCCACGCAGTCTCCACAAATCCATATTCCCTTGCATTCTCTTGTGCAAAGTCTACAAACCCTTTTACCTTTGGGAATTGGTTGTAAAAGTCGTTAATAACTTGTTGTGCTTCTTCCTTACTAATATTCATTTGCTCAGCAATACTTGTAACACCTCTACCATACATTATTCCTAATAATATAGGCTTAACACTACTTCTACGTTGTTTACCTTCTGGGTTAACTGTACCGTCAGGTCTAAATTCTTTGCACTCCTCGTATGGCATATTGTACAGTTTACTGGCTATGGTACTATATAAATCCTTACCATCTAAATATGCCTGTATCATATGTTCGTCCTGGCTCATGTGTGCCAAACATCTCGGTTCTTGTTGTGAAAAGTCACCACCTATTATTACGCTACCTTCGCCTGCAATAAACATTTGTCTAATATCATGTCCTGCATCTATTACAGTGCCATCACTTAACTTTTTAGTTCTACTTGGTATATTTTGTAGGTTTGGGTCACTGCTACTAAATCTACCAGTTTTTGCTCCATACTGGTTAAAGTTTGCGTGTAACTTACCAGTTTTTTTGCTTATATGTTGTGGTATGGCATCAATATAAGTACTTAATAGTTTACTCATACCCCTATATTCTAAAATACTGTTAACTAGTGGGTGGTTTAATTGTTTTAACTGTTCTTCCCCCACGCTACGTTGACCTTTTGGTGGCTCTAATTTTAGCACGTCGTAAAATAATATTACTAGTTGTTGGTTACTACCTATATTAATATTAACTTCTCCTAACTCACTTATTTTACTATATTTATCCGGGTGCTTAACTCTTAGGTCGTTAAATACACCTTGTTCATCAAGTTGTGCCACTTGTTTATTAAACTCATTAAGGGCATTGTCCATATAGGTAGTATATCTCTCCTTAAGTTGTTGGGCTAACTCTGTGTCTATATTTACTCCTTGTGCCTCCATATCAAATACTACTTCTATTAATGGCATTTCTATATTTCTAAATACATCTGCAACCCTTTCAAGTCCTTTTTTATAACAGTACTTACCATCCCTATCCAAATATTCACGTTGGAATTGGTATAACTCAAAAGTCATTATAGGGTCGAATGCTGCATACATATAACCTACGTCTGGTGGTATTTTATTAAACTCTATACCATTAAATAATTGACTAAATTTCCCTACTTCTGCACTTTCCCCTGTGCAATACTTTTGCCATAAGGCTTTTAATCCGTGGGGTTCATTCTCATTAAGTAAATAACCAGCAATTAAAGTGTCCCAGTAGGGCACTATTTTTACACCCACCATCCAATATAATATATGCATATCAAACTTAGCATTATGCAACACAAATCTAATATTGTTGTCTACCCAGGATTGTATTAATTCCCTAACTAATTCCATAGGCACATTACTTTGCAGTTCCCTATTTGTCATATAACTTATATGCCCCACTGGTATATAAATACCTTTTTCATAAGGTGTGTATAAGCAAATACCAGCTACTTTTCCGTCTATTCTATCAAGTCCGTTTGTTTCAGTATCCAGTGCAACTATACCGTTTGCCACTACTTTTTTATCAAATTGTTTTAACCTTTCCATTGTGGTTACTAGTTCCATTTTGTCAAGTCTGTCACTAAATATTTTAGTGGACATCATTTTAGCATACTCCACTTTATCCTTCATTGTCTTTGGCACCACTGTTGTCACTGGAGCTTTTTTATTTTTCTTTTTATTTAATACTTCTAAGGCTTTTTTATTAGCCTCTTTGTTATTGCTGCAACGACTAAATGTATCTTTAAATAGACTCATTATATCCCTCCTATAAAAAATACCGGGTAATGGCTACCCGGTATTTACTTGTATTTATTTGTTATTAAAATTCGTCGTCCACCACTCTACGTCTTCTACTTTCTCTTCTAGGTGCTTCTTCTCGTCTAGTTGGTGCAGGTTCTTCATTACTGTTAGGTTTATTGCCACCCCAGTCATATATGCCATCCACTATATCTATCATGTCCGCTTTAGTTACCTTTGTAACATAAGTACCTTCAATGTTAACTTTTTCAGGGAAATCCTCTAAACCTTTACCATCTTTTTCTAGTGCAAACATTTCGTAAGTTGTATTAGTATCACCTTTTTTACCCTTACGTTCTATTTCTATTGGACGTTCTACCAAGCTGCCATATCTATTTAAAAAGCTAACTATTTTACCTACAAAGTTTTTTCCTCTTTCCCAAACTTTAAGTTTGCCATCAGTTTCGTCGTAAAGTTGTAGGAAAAGTTTTTCCTGTGTTCTATACCCAGCTTTACATAATGGGCAATCATCTTTGTGTATATGACCGTCCTCGTCCACTGCTAAGCAACTTACATATTTTCTTACTTTTTTACCATTAACTTCAATTTCTATTTGGTGTACTAAAAAGAAGTCCATATCTCCACCTTCTGGGTCAGTATATAACATTCTTACTTGTGCAATATCACCATCATCTTTTAGTGTAAAGTATTCACTTGAACCTACGTTTGTAAATTTTCCTGCATCCTTAATGTTTATTTTAGCCATTTAAAACCAACTCCTTTAAATTTTTATTTAATTAACTTACATATATAGTATAGAAAACCAGGTTATTTTACTAACCCGGTTTTTAAACTTTTTACATATTAAAATCATTTATTGGTTCTTCACTAAGTATTATATTAACCATTGTTTCGTATCCAAGCCAAGCTAATGTATCCACATGAACTTCTTCTTTAGGGTCTAAATATACTTTAGCTTCATTATATATGTCTAATATTTCACTTAAATGTTCTTTTACAAACTCTTCACACTCGTCGTAGTAAATTAAATTTGGTATTGCTGAATTAATGCCACCATGTTTATATACATTCATTAAATAATTTTGTACTTCTTCGTCTGTATCACATTTATCCAATACATCTTCAATTACATATGTCATTAAACCACTTTCAGTATTTCTTAAAATTCTCCATAAATCTTTTTTAGTTACTGCCATAAATAACACCCTCCTTATAAATATAAATCGTTTAAATCTTGTTCAGCTTCTTCTACAGTTTTATATGAACAACCATTAACTAATTCACCAACTGTACCAAAGTTATCACTAATTTTGTTTTCTCTATAAATGTAATATTTATTATCCATCCAGCTTTGTTTAATGTAAAATACACCTTTTTTACTTTCATATGTTTTCATTATATCCAACCCCTTTAACCTTTTATTTATTATTTATACTTATATTATAGTGATACTTGTATAATTAATCAAGTGTTTTTTGAAAATTTTTTAATTTTTTTTTCAAATAAAATAAGGTAGGGTGTTAACCTACCTTATTTGTATTAATCGCATTTAGTATAACCACATTCTGGGCAACTATTGCAACCTCCAGTAAAGTTTAATTTTGCACCACATTCAGGGCATTTACTTACTGTAACTTCTTCCGGCTTAAGTTCTCCAGTACTCATTTCGTTGTGGTCTGCAATATATCTTTGGTTTAATTCTACTAGTGCTCTACCTATGGCACTTGGGCAACATTTACCGGAACTAGTATCACCTTTTACCGCATTTCTAACAGTATAAGAAGGACAAGCTGGCACACTATTTAATTGGTCACATATACCTTCTACAGTTCCACCAAGTTTGCCGGCATAACTTATCATTCTACTAAGACCTACCATAAAACTATTGCAACCACCTTGGCTTCCTTTGTCTAAGAATATGTGGCATAATTGTCCAGTCTTTTTATGAAAATATACTGACATCCATAGGCTGCCACATCCTGTAGTTAATTGAGTGCCATATGCTACACAATTATCAATAGACGTGTCAGTCATTGGTATGTGTATAGTATTTTCTGTTGTTTGTTCTTTTGGTTTATTTACTACTAATACACCTTCCTTTTTACAGCCGGCTCTATAAATTGTTAACCCTTTACAACCTTCCTCCCATGCAGCTTGGTAAAGGTCACGTATAGTTTGCACGTCAGTATCATTTGTTACATTTACTGTACTACTAATACTTGCGTCAATATATTTTTGCCATGTAGCTTGTATTGTAACTCTATCAAACGGGTCTATATTTTGTGCAGTAGCTATATTGTCTACTTTTTCCTCGTCTATTATTTGCATATCAATCATCTTTTGTATTATTGGTGTATATACCTTGTAAAAAACATCTTCCCCGTGTAGGGACTCAGTTTTTCTTGTATAGTGTGTAGCAAATATTGGTTCTACGCCACCACTAACACCTAACATAGTACTTATGCTTCCTGTTGGTGCAATTGTGAATAATTGAGAATTTCTAAGACCGTGTTGTCTTATAAGGTTAATAGTATTTTCTTCAATAACATTACTATTTTTTAATACTTGTATAAAAGTACTTGCTAATAATTTCTTATTTTCACATTTAGGGAATGGTTCAATATCCATAGCTAGTAAGGCACTTTCCTCTAATCCTGTGTTAACTAGTGTTTTACCTACCATATCAATTATATTTAGGGCACGTGCTGAATCATATTGGCAACCCATTTTAAGTAACATATCAGCAAACCCCATTATGCCAAGTCCTATTTGTCTCCAATCATTTACAGTTAATATTTGTTCATCTAATGGGTGTAAATTTAACCCTTCATCCAATACATTATTTAATGCACGTATTGCAATTCTAATTGCATGTTTAAATTCAGGTATATTAAATGCAGCTTGTGGAGTAAATGGGTTTTCTACAAATTCACTTAAGTTTAAGGCACCTAATAAACAACTACCACCAGCTGGTAATGGTTCTTCAGCACAAGGATTTACTCCTGCATACTTAAAGTCTTTAAACTCGTCTAATAAGTTATATGACTCTATTGTATCCCAATATAATATACCAGGTTCTGCCCAGTCATAATTGTTTGCTGCAATATGGTCTAATATTTCCGGTTTATCCTCCATATCCTTGGCACTCATACGTACGGAAATATTACATTTTTCTAGTTTGTTGTCTAGTTTGGCATCTATAAAGTCATGTATGTCTGGGTGACTACTATCCATACTTATCATTAATGCACCACGTCTTCCATTTTGTCCAATAACCCTTGCAGTCTGTTCTAAAACATCCATAAAAGATACGGCACCACTAGTTGTAAGTGCTGCATTATGTACCTCGGCTCCTTTTGGTCTAAGTGTACTAATATCTACACCACAACCTCCTCCATAGCTAAATGTACGGGCTAACTTCATTGCAGTGATGTATATACCTTCAATACTATCTTCCGGGGGTGCTATTACATAACAATTACTGTAAGTAACTCCCCTATTAGTAATACCTCTATTACTAAGTATTCTACCACCAAATAAGAACTTTTTATCCACTATAAGTTGTATTACATCCAAGTCACCACCACTAACTCTTTCTAACCACTGCTCAAAGCTCTCACCGTTACGTTGGTATTTTTTCTTCCAAATATCTTCCCCTAACTCACTTAATTTCCAATCTTGTAGTTCCATATAACTACCTCCTTTACATAAAAAAGTCTTACTATATATAGTATAGTAAGACCTCGTTATTTACTAACCAACTAAATAATTTAATTTTTTTTGAAGTGCTCTTCTTATACCAACAACACCAGCAGTACTAACACCAATTTCCCTTGCCATATGGGATTGTTGTAAATCACACATATGGTCTAGTGCCACCATACAATATTGTAATTGCTTAGGTGATAAGTCCTCTTTTTTAACTAAGTCAGTTAATTCTACCTTATCGTATTCATCCTCTACACTTGCTTCCTCCCATCTATCTTCAGTTGTTTCGTAGTAACTCATTGGTGTACATTGGTCACCGTTGTTCGCTTTACGTTTATTACTTGCATTACTTTGAGTTAGTGTTCTTAATGCGTTCTTTATGTAAACACATATCATACTAGTAAGTTTGCCACTATGGTTCTTTTTAGGGTCATAATCCTCGAAGCACTTCCATATTTGCTCTAATATAACACTTGTAACTTCATCATTGCTAACACCAACATATTTTTTACTTACTTGATAGAATAAGTTTTTATTCTTTTCAAATACGTATGCAATAACTTCATTGTGTAAACCTGCTTGGTAATCATTAAGTAATTCCTCGTCAGTATGTTGTAATCCATAAACTTTAACTACATCTTTAAACATAACCATTCCCCCTGGTAACTTATATTTTTTATTTACTTTTTATACTTATAATTATATAGACCTTTATATAATTATGCAACACTTTTTTATAAATTTATTGGAGAAATTTTTAATTTTTTAAATTCTGTGTCCAACTCGTTGATATCCCTATGGTCTATATAATTTACCTTACTTAATAATTTTGTCTTTCCTAAGTTGTGCAGCAATTTTCTACTACCTTTTTTACCCGCCTCGTCTGGGTCTAGTGCTATTATATAATGTCTAATAGGTAACTTATTCAACATTTTATACTGGTTGCCTCCTCCTGTACCAAATATACATATTGCCGGCAAACCTAACTTCCAAAGGGTTAGCATATTGAATGGAGATTCCACTATATATACTGGTTGTTTATATAGTTTTAACCTTAATACTTCACTGGCACCAAGTAAATAGTCCGTCTTGTTTATACCACTTGGTATATAATATTTTTTTCCTACAATACTTCTCCTTTGTAACCATTTTACCTCCCCTTTTAGGTTAGGTACAGGTATAGTTATGCAATCGTCTTTGCGGTCATACCCTATATCAAATTGTTCTATTATATCGTCGGTTAAACCTCTGTTATACATATACCCCACTGTGTACCTGTAACCTTGTAACACCTCCTCTGGCACGTTTGGTAGTTCTCCTCGAGTAATTGTGCCTCTACTTAAATTTAACTCCACTTTACGGGTTTTAACAGTTAGCCCTGTATTATATTGAGCCTTAATCCATTTATTACCAAATATGCCACCGTCGTTATATCCAAAGCAATTACTTATAAAACTACTTAGTGGGGCAGTGTAACCACAAGTAAAACAATGTACAGTGCCAGGCTCTATTACTTTGGAGCCTTGGTATTTTGGGACAATAGAAACCCCACAAGAGGGTTTTCGTTCATGTCCATCTTTATGTACTGGACAAGTTATCATAATGTTATCTCCTGTGGGTTTTATATCATTTAATAAAAATATACCATTGCACATTAAACTACCTTTTAAGTCTATTAGTAACTGTTGGTACGTTGTATCAAGTTCCATACCATTTACATTAATCATCCTCGCACAACTCCCATCTACTGTGTTCTTCTATCCATTCGTCTAAGCATTCAGTGCTGCAAAAGTTTAATTCCTTATAACCACAATAATCTGGTAGTTCTAATACTAAATAATCACAATCTAATCTTTCTTCACATTGTTCACATCTCATATTTACCCCTCCTGTACTTTATATAATAAATCAAACAATGGGTCTAAGTGCTCAAACATTAAGTCACCCTCGTCCACTGCTTTATTTATAAGCCATTTTAGTTCTCTTACTAAGTCCTTTTCTATTTCTATTTCTCTTATTTTTCTACCAGTTAACATATAACCAACTCCTTTAAATATATTATACTTTAATATTTAAATTTACTAACTTACTTTTTTATTTTTTTTAAAATAAAAACCCCTGGCACTGTCCGCTCCAATGCCAGGGTAAAAAAGAAAGGGAGTTATATTATGAGTAGAGGTCTGTGCCGCCACATTTCCTCTACATATATAGTATAGAAAAAATTGTAAATTTACTAACTAAAAAACATCAGTTACATCATTTATTTTATTATTATTTCTAAATGGTAACTGTGGTTCCACCTCTTCAGGTTGTTGCCCTTCTTCCAGTTGCTCAGTTACAAAAGTAAAAATACCATTATCTATATCCCACACATATAATAATTGCTTATTATTTTCTCCATATCTATTCTTTGTAATTTTAAGGCTTAACCCAGCTTTAGTTTGCACAAGTGATATTACCCTACTACTATTTTGGGCAATACCATCACTTTCACCAATGTCCGCAAGTTCGGGGTTTTCCGGTTTATCCATATCCGCTTTGTTACGGTTGGCTTGTGCATCCACTATAATTGGTATACCAAACTCTATACTACTATTAAATAAGTCCTGTGCAATATGTGTGTATTGTGTTCTTGTTTGGTCACCTTTGGCACGTCGTTCATCTTCCATTAAGGATATTTGGTCAATGCCAACTATGTCTGGTTTATATTCTTTTATAAGTGCACGTAGTTTGCTTACAGTTAACATTTTGCCACCAAAATCTACGGGTGTTACTACTATATATGGTGGTAATTCTTTATTAGTTTCCAGGTCAGTAATATACTGTTTATAATCACCGTCGGCTATTGTGCCACGCATTAATTGTGAGTTAGTGTAGTTCATACCTAAAGTATCATTCCTATATGCCACTTGTAATACACCCATCTCACCACTATAATGTAATACTTTTTTATGTTGTTTGTTAGCCTCGGTTAAAAACTTTTGCAGCAACCACGACTTACCTTGGTTGACCCTACCAACTATGGTAACCAGCTCTTCACCTGGTAGCCACCCATTAAGTATTTTATCCAATTCAGGTAAACCACTACCAATCCCAAGCATACCACCTTTAGCACGTTTATTTTCTAAGTCCTTTATTTTTTCGTCCACCATATTATTAATGTTTATACCATTGCTTTGTACTGTTTGGTCTAATAAACGTTGTGCCCTGGTTACTATGTGTTGCAACCCATCAAAAGCGTTTTGTTCTAATACATCACCACTAGCTTGGAATAGTGCCACCCCTTGGTCGAATAGGTAATTTTCCTTAAGGTTATAAATAATATATTTTAATGGCTCTAAAACTTCTACTACATCAAAGTCTGGGAATTTTCCCATAAATGTCTCCCAGTCTGGCACCTTACCATAAGTTCTAAAGTGGTTGCATATAAACTCATACTCCTCTTGGTAGTCCTTAAAGTATTCTTTTGTTATACCTTGGCTGGTATACGCGTCTAAATTATTGTTATTTAATATGTCGTTTATAGCTTGTAGTTGCACCATTATATTCTCACCTCTCTTGGTTTCCTTTGTGGTTTATTAGTAAATTCTACTATTGTACTTGTATCTAATATTCTGTTTGCCAACCTACCACCAATATTTTCGTCCAACTGGTCGTCTATTACATTACTTGTAAATATGTTTGCTTTACTGTTCATAATACGTGGGTTAATTAAACTAAATAGTATTTGGTGGTCATATTCTTTTAACTTAGTTACCCCTATATCATCCCATATTACTAAATCTACAGTTGGTATTAATTTTTCCATCTCTTCCAGTCTTAAGTTAGGGTGTTTTATGGCATTCCTCTTTGCCATTAAAAATTCATCTACATTAATAAATAGTCCTCTACAACGTGTACCATTACCATTCCAAATATTACTAAAATATTTACTCATCAACTTAATACTCCATGTAGTTTTTCCGTTGCCATAATAAGGACTATATAAATATAGGTTGCACCCGTTCTGCACAAACTTATTTATATTTTCTTTTACATTATTAAGATATTCGTACTTTTTAATATCCTTACCTGCACTTAATTTTAACTGTTCAGGTTGTTGCTTATTTGGTGGTATATTAGCTAAGTTAACCAAGTAATAATATTGAAAATATACACTGCAACTACAGTTACACTCTTTTGTATTATACATAGGGCAGTTGGCTCTAAACCAACACTTCTCCCTATTAAATTTAAATTCTTTTACATCATACATACTAAAACCTCCTTTATTTATAGTATAGTAATAATGGCACTTTTACTAACATAAAAAACCCCCGATACCTGGGGTAATTGGTACCGGGGTAAAAAATATATATAAGGGGTTAAGTATGTAAGGGGGTCTTCCATGTTCCTTACATATATAGTATAGAAAAAAGTGGTGCTTTACTAACTTAAATTAATAAAAAATTAAAAAGTTCGTCTATTTTTATCTTCAAATTGTGTTAACAATATATCCATACCAAGTTCAGTAAATCCTAGTGCATTCTTTCTTAGTGCCACCACAAACTCAGGTTTAATTATATGCACACAACCATTTTTTCTTTCATACCAACCTTGTTCATAACAAAAGTTTTCTATTATAGTTCTATTAATTCCAGTTGCACATACCACGTTATTTAAAGTATTTCCCTTTACAGAACGTTTTTTAATGGAGTTTATATATTGTTCTTGTGTTGCAATTTTTTCATCTCTTACTAATAATTCAACTGCGTTAACTTGGTTTAATAAACTATTTAACCATTGCATATAAGTTCTCCATATTAATAATGCAGCATTACCTTTTCTTTTAGAAGGTTTAAACTGTGTTACTGCTAAGGCTAATACATCTAATCTTATGCAGTTCATATTTTGAGTATGACGTGCTGTAGTTGTATTATCTACTTCTAATGTGATAGTGAAACTTTCACTAGCACATTGCATATTTAAATCTTGTGTAATAAACTCATTCAATGTATTACGGTCAGTATATTCCACTTGTCCTTTACTAGTTAGTCTATTTAAACATTTAAAAACGTGTTGTATAGGTATCCATCTATTTTGCACGTCAGGTATACCTTCTTCATAAGTTTGTATTATTATAACCTCTTCATTCATAAAGTATTGTTTCATTTGTTTATATTCTTTCATTTGTATTACCACTTTTCCTTATTTTAAATATAGTATATAAATTTAGCAAATTTTACTAACTACAAAATAAAAAAAAATTCCGGTGGGTTACCAAGCCACCGGAACGTATATGGGGATTGTTATTAAGTTCTAATTAATTATTCGAAATTAACCACCCTCTTCCTAATATTTACTCTTTAGCCAATAGAAAATAATAAAAATTAAAATAATAAAATAATTTAATAAATAAAGTAACTTACATATATAGTATAGAAAAACTGTGCAGTTTACTAACTAAAAAACATTTTTATTTCGTCGTTAGTTAACTTTATTACATATATATTGTCTTTAATTATAAACTTATTTCTAGTGCCACCTTTTTTAAGTGGTTCTCTAAAATTATTATTTTTAATATGTGTTCTAATACAACTGTTAAAACTTTTTAATTGTGTAGCATTAAGTCTGTAACAGCTATGCTTAATAGTGTTTATTATATGTCTAATATCATTACAAAGATAAAAATTGTTTGGTGTTACCACTAGGTAATTATTAGTACTTAACATATAAATTCCTCCTTTTTTAGTTAAAAAGAATTATGTAGCTTTTGCTACATAATAAACTTCCAACGGGCGATTTGTTAGTTAATTTTATTTTTATTTTTACTAGCTTACTTATATTTATTATTTATATATAGTATAGTAAAAAAGTCGATTTTACTAACTTCAAATTAAAAAAATTTTTATTTTAAAAAAGGTTTTTTTATATAGTATAGAAATTTTGTGCAGTTTACTAACTTACATATAAAAAATAGAAGGATTAAATCCTTCTATTAGTTGTGTTATGTTTATAATCATTTTCAACCTGGTAACTAGCACGGTTTTTGCGTGGCATTGGTTGGTTAACATAGTTTTCCATTTTATTACTAAATAAAGTTTGTGGTCTAATATACATCTCCATATTAGTTCCGCCCCATTCAGCAACCTTTACGTCTATTACATATTTAAAGTCCTCTACTGTATAACCTTCCCTTAAACGTGCAGTAATATATTTTACAGTATTTTTTGCAGTATATTTATATTTAGTACCGGCTTGTTTGTTTAAGTAGTCCACAATTTCTTCTATTATTTTAGTTTGTACAGTTGGTACTTTATTAACATTAAATCCTGGTAGTGCCATTATTTCACCCTCTTTACTCTTAAAGTTTTGTATTGTTTTTCCTTAAATGCCGGGGCAATGTCGTCGGTACTTATTATACCACTATACATCAATTCTTCTAATTTATCTTCGTCTACGGTATAAGTTGGCACTAGACATTCCATTATTTCAGGTTTTTCTTGTGCCATATTTAGTAGTATTTGTATTAGCAAAGTATCATCCAATTCACTTTTGGTGCTGGTTGTATAGGAAACTTTTACACCGTCGTATTCCCCCTTAGTAATACCTTGTTCCTCTAATACAGTTTTGGTACTTTTAATTAAGTTATTTTCCACGTCTTTATTCTTTTTATTTAGCTCTTTTATTTCAGCTAGTTTACTTAATAAAACCCCTAACTCCTTCATTTTTTAGCCTCCTCAAGTATTTATTTGTGTAACCCCATAAAACCCATTTTAAGTAGGTTATACGGGGTTAAACCACTATATAAAGTATATAATTTATTGGTTATTTACTAAGTTGCCATTATATTTATCACTAACAGTTTTCATAGTGCCTCTTTTAGTTTTCTTCATAAAGTTTACAAAGGTATCAACATCATGTGCTGCAAAGTATTTTGCGTGTTGTTCACCTAGTGTTATGTATTCAGGTAATGTACGTTGTTCCACGGGTAACATTGCTTCGTATTCATACCATCTTAATATGGTAGCCTTTGTTCTACCTATAATGGCACCAATTTCAGTAAGGCTGTAATACATAGTTCCATCTATTATTTTCATATCTATCCCTCCATTATTTGTTTAAATAATTTTTTATTATCCACCACTTGGTTAGATAATGCTTGTTTGCTGTTAACTATTTTGTGTACTTTTTCGTCTATGGTGTCCTTACATAATAAGGTAATAATATTTACTGTACCCTTTGTACCTATTCTGTGGCACCTGTCCTCGGCTTGTTGTTTATCAGCACTACTCCACGGCTCATCCAAGAATATTACTGTGTTAGCTTCGTTAAGAGTAAAACCTGTACCTAAGCACCCTATTGTACCTAATATAACATGGCAATCAGCGTTTTCTTTGAACTCCCTTAGTACTTCATCCTTGTCCTGCACTTGGGAGGTTATACAAGCTGGGTTATACTTTTCCAGTAGTTTGGATGCCGGCTCAATTACTTTTGCCCAGTTACTAAAAATAATAACCTTACCACCATTATTGACTACTTCCTCCACTAATTCCTCCATACGTTTATATTTTACGTTGTTTACTTGATGTGTGGTTAAAATGTCAGGGTTGCCAGTAGCCTGACGTAAACGTGTTAGTGCAGTTAATGGATTCGGTAATAAAAGTATTTTATCAATATTGTCTTGTATAGTTTGCTCCACTTCTTTATATAATTTAGTTTGCCCCGTATCCATCTCCAGTAGTTCATTAATATAAATTTTAGGTGGCAAGTCTAATACATCTTCTTTTTTCCTTCTTAACATATATTTACTTAGTCTACTTTGTAGCTGGTCTAAATGTTTATATCCCACTATTTGGTATCCACCAAAGCCACCCATAATACAGTAATGGCTCTTAAATTGTGTTAAGCTATGGTTCTCCACCTCTAACCATTTTAAAACATTATACAAGTCTATAGCAGCGTTCATTATCGGCGTTCCTGTAAGTGCTAACTTATAGTATGTGCAGCAACAATGAATGGCTTTACCTTGTAAACTGGTGGAGTTTTTACACTTATGTATTTCGTCTATAATGGTCATACCTATTACACCACACGTACAAAGTATTTTTATGTATTCCTGTATTTTAGTATCTCGTAGTGTTTCAATATTGGTTACAAGGAAAAATTCATCATGTTTATTTTGTAGGTCTAATAATCTATCATGTACACTACCTATTTTACCATCCTTGAATCCCAATATATGGGCACGTTCGTTGGTATGTACTGCTACCTCGTGTACCCAGTTCCATTTTAGTTCGTTTACACCACACACTATAAGGCAATGCTTCATTTGCCCCTTTTTACTTACTGCAATATCCAATGCTTGTTTGGTTTTACCAAGACCCTGTTCGTCCGCAAGTAAAAATTTTGTGTGGTCTTTAGAATATAAAAAACTGTCCATTTGATAACTGTATGGCACGGTTTTACTTTCATACTCTGGTAATGGTTTATCATAGTTGTCCAGCAATTGTAAATACTCTTCAAATTCTTTTGGTATTTTACCCACTATACTAATATCACAATTGCTGCACTTATCCAGTATAGTTTTAAATGCTACCTTGGGTAGTTCCCACATATTCTTACTTTTGTGGTAATAGCAGTTGAAAGATTTAACAACATCCAAATATTCCAACTCATTACCACTCATTTTTATAAACAAGGAGTTACCCCTAAATTTAATACCTTTGTCAATTTTTAACTTCATATTGCACCTCCAATAAAGTTAGGGGAGCTTCCTCCCCTACATTGTTGTTCCAGCTATTATTACGTTTTGTAATACTTCTAAATCATTTACACCACTTATTCTAAAGTAGCCTCTACTTTTATCATATATACCTGTGTCGTATCTAGTTTCCAATGTGTATCTATAGTTTGCATCTAATTTTTCGTATACACTAGGTTTCATGTCTATGTGCATGTTACCCTTCTTATTAAATCTTATCATACATACTGCACCACGTTGACCTTCTTTATATACTCCTAGGTATTCTTTCTTTTGGTTAGGTGTGCAGCCATTATTAGTTATAACAGTGTTTACGTCGTCTCTATTAACTTCTATACCAGTTTGTGCAGGTAATGTAGGACGATTATGTCTAGTTGTATATTCGTCTATTTTTTCTTCCACTACCACTGGTGCTACATATTCTTCATACATTTTAAACCATCTTTTTATAGTACTTAATGTGTACATTTTACTTATGCCATCTTCATTATTTAATATAAATGTGTTACCACAAACATCAGCTACTACAAATATTTGATTATTTCTTATGTTTTGTAATTTATCTCCTCTTACAGCTTCTATACTTTTTCTCATTAATAACAACCCCTTTTTTCTTTTTTATTTATTTTTTATACTTATATTATACAGCTATTTATATAATTAATCAAGTGTTTTATCCAACTTTTTTAAAAAATTATAAATAAATTCATCATTTATTTGTTCCTCTGGTATGCCATACCATTGTGCTAGTCTAAATCTTACACCGTCAATATATGTGTTTATATTTATGTTGCAGGTAAAAGGACTTGCGTCCCTTACCTTGCATATCTCTCTATATTGTTGTAATGTTAACATATTATGCCACCTCCTTAAAGTGGTTAAATCTCATTGTTAAGTAATCACCTATACAAGTATTATCTAAGTTTGTTGTTTTTAATAAACGGTTTAAATTCTTTTGTGTTACGGTGTATGGTCTACAAATTAAAGTTACTTTTTCTTCGTTTTTAGCACTGTCTAATAATTGGTACATTAATATTATCCACGCTTCCATTTTATCAAATTCAAGTGTGCCGCCGTGTTGTCTAATTTCTATTGTGCCGTATTTTACATAACTTTGTAAATTTACTTTACTATATCTTGTACATATTACATATGCTATATCTCTTATACTTGATATCCAGTCTTGGTTAATTTTTACTAAATCCGCTTTTTTAAGTGGGTTACAAAACTCATTTCTACGTCTACTTGGTGGCACTAAATAATTTATAACTCCTTGATAGTTGTAAAATAAATTTAAAAAGTTTTTGCAGTTTTGGACTGTAAAATCAGCTATATCAAAATGTACGTGAGTACCACAAGTTTTATCCACTTTAGCACCACAACTATTTAAAACTTCGTATACTTTTTGAAGTTCGTCTAAACCTTCATCTCCGTATAGTATTGGGCTTACAAGTTCTAAGCCTCTATATAAACCAGTGCCGTCCATTGTAACACTTAAGTCAGTTGTAACTTTCCATTGTGCTATAACTTTATGTGTATACCCACTAAAGTCTGCTACTGATATGCCAGCAGCTCTAAGTCTTTCTATAACTGTTACATAGTTTGCACCAAAGAATTCAATCTCAACCCCAAATTTTAATTCTCTCATTAATAACATCTCCTTATCTTTTTATTTATATATATTATACTGCTACTTGTATAATTAATCAACTATTTTAAATAAAAAAATAAAAAAATTCCTACATATATTATGCAGGAATTCTTATATATTTATACGTATCTAACAAATTCTAAGTACTTTTTATTTACCCAATAACCGGCTTTGCCTTTGCACCAAGTACCTCCATCAACTTCTTTTTCTTCTATTATTGTTATTGCCACACCTTTATTAATTACGTCAACTACGTCGTATTTTACGCCAGCACCTTTTCTACAATTAAGGTTATTAGTAGTACAACGTGCTATGTATTGTTTAAATTCTTTAGGTTTTTCTTCTTTACCGTTTACATATTTCTTTACATCATTTATAAAATGTGCAAACCCTTTAGGGCTACAACCATAACCCCAAAATGCAGTACCGGGACAAGTTTTGGCACTTCTACTAGAACTGTATTTTCCTAGGTAAGCACCACTAGCTGTAAACCAACAGTGGGGTCTTATGTGTGTAGTGTTTACTGGTATATGGAATTTTTTACATAGTTCTCCATAAAGATATATTACTGCTTTCTTTTGTGCAGCAGTCATTTTGTCGTGGCCTTTATCAAAACAACCATATATTTCAATACATATGGCACCTGTATTCCAACCTCTAATACCAATTGGAGTGGAGTTTAAATTTCTGCCAGTTGTAATTTTACCGTCTGGGAATACGTTGAAGTGTTGTGCAATATAATGTCCATGTCCATCACTGCTATGCCATTTACTTTTACCGTAACTATCCAAGGACTCAGTACGTCCAAAGTGTGGCTCTGCAAATACTTTTTTATCAGTTTTTTCCCAGGTACTATAACTTGGCATATCCATATGGTGTACTTGTAATTTGGTTATTGTTCTACTTACGTGTTGTTTTGCTAACCAATTTTTAACATCTTTAGCGCTTTCTAATAATGTAAACCCGTTTTTAGTTTTCATTATCTACCACCTTCCTTCACTCTAATACAATAGAGTAGTTATTTAATATTATTTAAGTCCGTCTAAGCCTTTTGTTGAGTTATCATTCCATATTCCTAGGAATGCAGTTATTATTGCCACTATTGCCACTGGGTTTTCTATAATACCTTTTAGTGCTTCAATAAATAGTGGCCAACTTGTTAGTTGGTTAAAATCCACACCGCTTGCACTGAATATAAGTGCCACCACTGACAAGTAAAAATATGGATTTCTAAGTTTTGGATGATTTAATAAAAATTGTTTCACGTGTAACACCTCCTAAAATAAAATATTAGTTATTACTGTTAAAATAATACTGAACATAGCAAGTCCTATAGAAGTCCATAATGCCTTATTTGCCTTGTTATGCTCAACTAAAGTGTTGCGTACATATTCTTCCAATTTATTGCTTCTATTTTCTAAACCTTTTATTACTCGTTCCTGCTCTCTTGTTTGTGCTTCGAGTAAGTCCATTCTATTTGCTAGTCTTTGTTCGTTTATACTGTCCAATTTTGCATTTATTGTTGCCACATCCTCAATTAATTTTAGTAAAAGTTCCTGCACCTTTTCATCACTCATACATTCACCTACTTTTTAGGTGGCTCCTTTAATTCGGCTAATTCCTTTTTAAGCTGCTCCACCTGTTGTTTATATATTTCGCATTGTGCTTCTAACATCACCTTCTTTTCAGTGGCATCCGCCAACTCTCTTTTGTAAATTGCATTAAGTAAATTTAAAGCATCCATTGCATTACCTCCTATATATTATGTTCATATTGTATATTAGTTAAAAAAGGACTAGAATCAACTAGTCCTTTAAATTTTATTCTGTATAAGTAACTTTCATTGTAACACTACCACTACATACTGCGTAGTTGCTGCTATTATAAGAAGATTGAATACCAAATCCTTTTACAGTTCCACTAGAAATTGCATTTAATATAGTACTATTAGTAATAGTTAATTTACCACTGCTACCTACTGCAATGCTAACACTACCACAACTAGAACCGTAAGAAGGTTTTCCACTCGGTCTACTTGCATAGTTATGAGTTTTTACTTGTAATGCTACTCCACTATAAGAACCACCGGAAATTCTTTTAATAGTAAGTTCAATTTTACTAATAGATTTACCCTTAAGTTGGTTAAATTGGCTACCAAAGAACCAACAACCATTGCAATCACCATAACCATAGTCACCCTGTCTACAAGTATTATCCTTCTTCCAGTTGTTATATACTGAACTTCTATAAGTATCACCACTAATAGATTTTATAGTAATTACTTTTTTAGTTGTTGGTGTAGGAGCTGGGTTGTCGTCTGTAGTTTGGTTACCTCCTGCATATGTAGCTTTAGCGTGTGCTATTATTTGTGCTGGAAGTGTTTCAGCAATATTTGCAGTATTACCTCCGCAGTGTGCTGCATTAGCTATTGTTATTACTGCCCCACTTGTAGCTTGGTACGCATATTGCTTACATACACCACTTGAAGCTGCATCATGTATTCTTCCTCCACCACTTCCTCTAAAACCTATATCACAGTTAACAAACTGTACATTTTTATAATATCCGGTAGAATATGAGTCACCTACAATACCAACAGTGGCAGAATTTCCGTTACTAGCTTTATAATCACTACCATATATTTTTACACTATACGCATTAACTGGAGAACTTTCCTGTCCAATTAAACTACCAGTTCTACTGGCAACTGCACAACCTGTACTTGGATGTATTGTTCCTACATGACCTTCCTCCGTACCCGGCCATCCACCATACACACGGACTTTGGTAGAACTCATATAATTTCTTACATAACCATACACTGTATTACCATCTAAATATAAATTTATTACACCACTAGTGAAAAATTGGAAATCTATATTTTCATATATATCTTCTCGTATCCATATATTTACAGTTTTACCATTAAGGAATTTAGGTAGTGCGTCTAGTGTACCCGCTACTGTAGTAAATACTGCTCCATCATATAATTCAGTATCATCACTACCACTACTGCTAATTTCAACCTGTATATCATCATCCAATGTACTTGGGTATTGAGCACTGTTTATTTTATTTGCTGTGATTGTGTCGGCAGTAAGCTCACCTTCAACGGAAAAACTATCCCCTATAACTTCACTACCTTGTATTTGTGCACCAACAATATTTCCTTCACTGTCTACACTAAAGGTATTACTTTGGTTTCTAAAAGTGCTACCTATTATAGTTGCACCTGTAATAGTTTTACCGTCTATGGCACCATCCACTATCATATCTCCATTTACTTTTACTTGCTTAGTTATAATCGCTAACATCTCCTCTGTTAATGTCATTGAACTTGCACTATTACCTCTAACCATCCAAGAAAATCTATCAGCTAATTGTTCGTATTTTGTTTCAGTGGCTTTTATTACTGAACTTTTGGTAATGGATGCCACGGGTATAGTTTTATTAACAGTTGATTTTCCTTCTATATTAATAGTGGCATGTATTTCCCCGGCATTACCTGTTGCAGTAAGAAGAGTGATAGTTTTATAATCACTCTCCAATTTTGCTGTACAGTTAGTGGTGTCTGTTATAGTTACTTTATATTGTCCTGTAGTTGGCGTTGTGTTAACTGCAACTAAAGGAGTAGTTCCTTTATATATATCAATTCTAGTATTTTTACTTGTTTGTTCCACCACAACCTTATTAACTGTTGTGGTAAACGTATTACTATATATTTCACTCATAAAAATCACCTCCTAGCTTGTTTTAGTTAAATTACAATATGATAAATATTTACGTGGGTCATAACATCCATATCTTATTTTAGTAGTTTCTGCAACAAACGTATATTTAGTATTATAATCACCTATAGTAGTAAATAACTCTTTAACAAAGTTATCATTATCATCATAAGCATAACACCATACCCATGTAGCATCCATTTGTAGTGAATAGTGTGCACCTTTTTCAACTGTTATTGGATTAACTGTTGCCCAGTCTTCTGTACTATCAACTATCTTATGTGTACTATTATCCACTTTTTTACCAAAAGTCATATTACCAATAGTACCTGGTTCTGGTTCTGGTGTTGTGCCGCCCGAATCCTTAGCTCTTAATACACCATTTGTTACAGTTAATGTAATTTGTTTAGATACACCGGAATGTGATGTACCTGTAATTACTACTTCCCCATTAGCACCTGCATAAGAAGAACACAATCCACTATGACAAGTTACTAAACTTGTATTACTAGATTCCCATGTAATAGATTTATTTATGCAGTTGTCGTTAAATTTAGGTCTAACTACACAATTATGGGAACTATCATTAGGGTCTGTAGCTTCTAATTCAAAATTAGATGAATTTTCAACTAAATTCTCTGTACTCAATGGATAATATTTTACCCAGTCAACGTATTGTGTGATTTCAGTAGTATTACTATCAGGTGTGCCACCACTAGCACCAATTGCTTGGTTAAGTAAAATAAAGTGTGGTATATGGAAAGCTCTATTATCTGTAGCATTTGTTCTACTTAATTCATTTCCATCAATAGAGAAAACTAAGCTACCATCTGTATTCCATTCCATTGCAAAGACATGCCAATCACCAGTAGGATAGTTATCATACCATACACGCCCGCTTTCTTCTTTTTCATTGAAGAATGTACCACAAGTTAATTTGCCATTATAAAATTCCATTACATCAAATTCACCACAATAAGCCCACCATTCACCTAATGTATCAGGGCTACCATTTTTCTTATATCCAAATTCAAAACTATCACCTAAAGTCCAAAATGCACCAAAAGAACCATTGTAATTGCAGGCTCTAACTTTTGCTTCTATTTTACCATACATAAAAGCAAAGTGCCCTTTAGAAATAATAGATGCTGATGTCCAATTTCCACTACTATCCTTTAACCCTTTTAAAGCTAATATGCCATTATTAATTTCGGCATTGGTATTTGTATATTTTTGAGTTTCGTTATTTCTAACATAACCTAGTTCATATCCCCATTTATTAGGGTCTACACTACTACCTGAAAAATCGTCTATTACATAAGCTCCAGTGGAATCTAATAATGAACTTGAACTTGAGCCATTTTCTTTTAATGTACCTGTGATTGCAGTACTTGAATCACCAGTGGCACATATTAATATTTTAGTTATATTTGCTGGCACAGTAAATGTATATGATAAAGCTTTATTTGACCAGTCATCTGTGTTACCTTCAACAAATGATACATAGGAATTTGATGAATTATAATAACAAACACATACATAATTAGCTTTATTAAGATTAATAGTATAAGACTTACCAGCAGTTACACTTATATAATTTAATGTGCTATAATATGTTCCATCTGTGGTATCTACAATTACACCATCATTAAGTCTTTTATATTGAGTAAAAGTTAATCCATCTTTAGTTGCTAAAGTGACTGTGAATACATTACTTGTCTTAGTAGTACCTTTTGCAGTTGTAACCCTTATAGCCATTTGGTAAGTTCCAGCATTAGCCTTATTATCGTGTTTAAATTTATAATGTGTTCCATTAGCAGTTACATCACTCGTTTTATCGTAGAATGTATTTCCGCCATCCCACGATACTTCATGTTTTGCTACTGCAATATTAGTATCATATTCAATATAAAATTCTGTTTTTTCAGTTTGTGTTATGTTTGCAATATTACTAATAGTTAATGTTTCCGGTGTTACTGGAATTGCTTCTGTTGTAACAGTAATAGTTATATTACCAGTTACATTTGGTATATTAATATTACTTCCTCTAATAACAGTATTACTTATATCAGTTCCACCCATGACAACACTAATATTTTTAATATTATAACCTTCATTAGCTGCAACAATAGTGGTATAACTAGACCCTTTTTTAATAGATTTAGTTGAGTTAGAACTTGTTGCTTGGTTTAAAGTATATGTTATAGTATAATATGTGTCAGTAGTGCCACCACCACTTTCAGTATACACGCATTTTAATTTACATTTATCATATGTACCATTATCCCAGTCACTAATATTAAAAACTGCACTAGACTTAGTAAAGGAAGTAGCACTTATATAAGTACTACCCCCGTCCTTACTTAGTAAAATGTCGGAAATATTAGTGGCATCCGTTGTAAAATTTACGGTTAGTGTATCCCCGGTTGTACTGGGGTTACTTGATACAGTTATTGTTGCCATAAAAACACCTCCATTTATTCACATGTAGTTACTATACACTCTTTACTTAGTATTATAGTATACCCGTCTTTATTTTGAATTGACTGCTTAACTTCGTTTAACCCATCTATTGTTGCATAGGTATCACTAACAGTCATTTTAAAACCATCCAAAGATTGTTCTAGTTTTGCTTGTTTACTAGTTACTACTTTTACTTGTTCTGCCACTTGTTCTAGTGTTGGTGTTGTATAAGTAGTTGCTGTAGGATTTTCCCATGTTAATTTATATCTTAACCATAAGTATTTATCCTGTGTTACAGCTGGCATACTTTCCACCCAGTTGCCACCAGCTTGTGTTGTATTACTAGTAGATAAATACCACTGTGGAATTGAGCTAACTAATGATTGCCCCTTATCACCTGGTTTACCATTAGCACCTTGTTCACCTTTTATCTTACTCCATGTGTATGCAGCAACGGACTCACTATCTTTATTATTTGTATCAGTGTAAACTCCTATATAAGCTCCAGGAGTTTCACCTTTATTTGCAGTAAAAGTTTTACCTCCATCATCACTATATTTTATGTGTAGGTAATAAGTTTGCCCATTTACACCATTAGTTCCAGGTATACCTTGTTCACCTTGCATACCTTCAAATCTACTCCATGTATAAGCCTTGTAATCAGTACTGTCCGTTGAGTTATAATCAACGTATGTACCTATATAAGTACTTGGAGTTTCACTCATTGGATTACCGTTTGCGTTGGCACTGTATTTTATATGGAAATATGTTGTTTTACCATCTTTACCGTCTTTACCTGGTGTACCATCTTTACCTGGTGCACCGTCTTTACCAGGGGTACCATCTTTACCTGGTGTTCCTGGAATACCTTGTTCACCTTGTGCACCTTGTAAACCTTGGATACCTTGTAAACCTTGGTCTCCTTTTTCACCTTTGTCCCCTTTGGCACCTTGTTCACCCTTAGCACCTTGAATACATACTGGAGTTGAATATGTTATGCTGCCATCACCTTGTGTGTATTTCATTCTTTGCCATATATATTTTCCAGTTTCCCATTTAGGTGTAGTTTCTATCCAACTGCCACCGGTTTGAGTGGTGTTACTAGTAGATATATAATATTGTGATACAGTCTTTGTTAATGTTCCTTGGTAGCTAGTTTCCAATTTACCTATTGCTGTTGTATGTTTATTAACTGTATCCACGGTACTATTATATTCGTCTTTTAATTGTGTAACTGTACCATCTTGTTTTGTAATAGTTGTATTACTAATTAAAGTACTAATTTGTCCTTGTGCTATTCCTATATTAGTTGTATTGGTTGATACTTGTTCAATAACACTACTTAAATTACCACCAATAGTAACATCCTTTATAGTATCAACTGTCTTTTTAAGTTGGTTAAATGATACATCTAAAGTTTGGTCAGTATCACTAAATTTTATATGACTTGCTTGTATAGTATTGGTGTTATTGTTTATGCTGCTAATAACACTACTAATATCCAATTTACTACCACTTATATTGGCATTGTCTGCCACTTTACTATCGACAATTAATCCATCTTTTATGGCATCACTGGATTGAATACCATTTTGATTAATAAGTTGTCCTTTTCCGTCTGCACCATATAGAACAAAAGTAAAATCACCTTTGGCATCTTTTCCTATTTGAATACGTACATTGCCAGCTTTATCTTTAAATTGCTGCAAATTACCTTGCAACAACATAGAACCGTCGTCACTTTGAATACTTACATTATTAGTATTAATAGTTCCAGTATTAATTTTGTTGGCACTAACAGTGTCAATCATAGCATCCTTTATTAATGCGTCTGCTATAGTAACTTTACCAGCAGTAAGGTTTAAGGATTGTATATTGTCCATAGTTAAGTGCCCACCAACTAAAGTCTGTATTTCTGCCACTGTAGCTTTTAAGTTCGTTATAGTAGCATTTATTGCGTCTAAATCACCAACATTTAAATTATCAATTTTGGCATTAACGGCTGTAAAATTATTTGTTGTAAGGTCTTTA
>OJNO01000144.1_pt1 | contig 49645 bp, 44 predicted proteins | sample 1597761 | NCBI WGS metagenome assembly OJNO01 (sample SAMN00265071, study PRJEB22529) | human gut metagenome
GAAAAAGGAGAAAAAACGAAAAGGGTGCGCCATAGACTTATGACACACCCTCTTTTTTTATTGTCATCAAGTAACTGTTAACTATAAACTGTTAACTATCAACTATTACAAAACTGTTAACTATCAACTATTACAGAACCTTTCCCAGAAACTCCTGCAATCTTGGCGATTTCGGATGGTTGAATATTTGCTCAGGAGTTCCGTCTTCCGTGATATAGCCGTCACTGAAGAAGAGTACACGGTTGGCCACTTCTCTTGCAAATCCCATCTCGTGGGTCACCACCACCATCGTCATTCCCTCGGCAGCAACATCTTTCATCAGCTGCAGCACCTCTCCCACCATTTCCGGATCGAGAGCCGAAGTCGGCTCATCAAAGAGGATTACCTCAGGATTCATCGCTAAGGCACGGGCGATAGCTACGCGCTGTTTCTGTCCGCCCGACAGACTGTCGGGATAACTGTCGGCCTTATCCAGTAATCCGATACGGGTCAGGAGTTCCGTTGCCTTCTCATCAGCCTCTTCCCTTGTCATCTTACCCAATTCTACCGGAGCCAGCATGATGTTGCGGCGTATGGTCATATTAGGGAAGAGATTGAACTGCTGGAATACCATACCCACCCTCTGGCGCATTCGGTTGATATCAACATCGCTTGATGTAATATCCATATCATCGATAAAGACTTTACCCTCGGTAGGTTCTTCCAGAAGGTTGATGGAACGCAGGAAGGTACTCTTGCCACAACCCGACGGACCGATGATGGCAACCACCTCACCTTTACTCACCGAGGTGGTAATGCCTTTCAGCACCTCGTTGTCGCCGAAGCGTTTACGAAGTCCTTCTATCTTGATTATTTCGTTCATTTTATCCATTGTTTTAAAGCTTTTGCCCTTTCAGGATCCCTCATTTCCTTTCGCTCTTTCTCAGTCTCTTCTCCAGCCTTCTCACTCCAGCGTTCAGTCCGAGAACAAGAACGAGATAGAGGCAGGCTACTACGCCCAACGGCATCATCGCTTCGTAAGTAATGCTTCGGATGATGTCGGAACCCTTGGTCAAGTCTACCAGTCCGATATAACCGCTGATAGAGGTTTCCTTGAGCAGAGTGATAAGCTCGTTACCCATAGCCGGAAGCACATTCTTGAAGGCTTGCGGAAGGATGATGAGACGCATCGTCTTGCCATACGAAAGACCAAGACTTCTACCCGCCTCCATCTGACCATTATCCACCGACATAATGCCCGAGCGGATTACCTCGGCAATATAAGCTGCCGAGTTCAAGCCGAAGGCGATGACAGCCACCAGTATCTTATTGACATCTGCTGATGCAAACACCACATAATAGATAATGAGCAACTGCACCATGGTTGGCGTGCCTCGCATGATGGTAAGGTACAGCTGGCAGAGCATGTTCGGAATCTTCCAGTCGCCCTTACGTTCATGACGTGCTCTGACAATAGCTATCAGCGTTCCGAGTATCACGGAAAGGATGATGGCGAAGAAGGTGATGATGAGTGTATTGCCCAAACCCTGCAACAGATACTGATAACGGTTGTCATCTATGAAGCAGGATTTAAACTTATCTATCACTCCCGGCTGGTTACCAGCTGCTTTCACTTCATTGGAATTCACCATGATAACCTGTCGCACATCGGCATAGGAATCTGTAAATCCGATATTCTTCTTCCGTTCAGGAGTAACCGTGATGCCGGCAATACCCGCATCTGCCTTACCAGCCTGTACAGAGGTGATGATGGCATCAAACTCCATATCGAGAATCTCGACATCCACGCCCAGCACATCGCCGATGGCATTAGCCACATCCACGTCGATGCCCACAATCTTGCCATTCTGGTAATATTCGAAAGGCTCGAAGGTAGCGTTGGTGGCAAAACGGAGACTCGTCTTCAAGCCGAGTTTCTGCAGCGCTTCCGGTCCCACCTTCTTCACCTCAGAAGTCTTTGGCGTATAAGCCACGGCTATGCTCCGTTCCAGATGGCGGTTGACGATGGAATCGATGACGCCATTCTCTTTCAGGATACGGATGGCATGATTGATGGACTGCTGCAACTCAGCATGATCCTTAGCCACGCAGATGGCGAAAGAGGATGCATCGAAGGTTTCGGGCAGGATACGGAGCGATGGGTTCACCCGCTGGAATGCCTTGGCTGGCGCCTCATCGGTCACCATGCAGTCTATCTTACCCTGCAGGAGTGCCTGGATGGCATCGGCTCCCTTGTTATACCGTTCTACCTTGGTACCGCCACCTTCCTTTTCCAGCTCCGTAGCTAGTCCATCGCTAGTAGTACCGAGCTGCACACCAATCACAGCCCCCTTCAAATCAGTCTTGCTCTTGATTTGCCTGTCAGCATCTGACGCTCCCGAGCCACACGCCACGAAGAGCACACTCAGGAGTAAAGTCAAGAAGCCCAGCTTAAACTTTCCCGTTTTTCTGTATTTCATCATTTCAGGCATTCGCTTATTGTTGTTTCAAATACTCAGCACACATCTCTGCACATCTTTCTCCGTCTACACCAGCCGATACGATTCCGCCTGCATAACCAGCACCTTCGCCACATGGGAAGAGTCCCTGGATGCGGACATGCTGCAAGGTTTCGCGGTCACGGACGATGCGGACAGGCGATGAGGTTCTCGTCTCCATCGCTATCAGTGTAGCCTCGTTGGTCAGGAAACCATGGGCGTTCTTGCCGAAGGTCTTGAAGCCTTCCTGCAGTCGCTTGCTCACGAAAGACGGCATCCAGAAATGCAACGGACTCGAAATCAAGCCTGGAGCATAGCTGCTCTTTGGCAGATCATAACTCAAACGATTGTTCACGAAGTCAGCCATGCGCTGTGCCGGTGCAGTCTGCTTCATGTTGCCCTGCTGCCAGCATTGCTTTTCCACGATTTCCTGGAAGTACATCATTTGGAGTGAAGAGTGAGGAGTGAAGAGTGAAGCATTCTCCTGCGCCTTCATTTCCTGCTGTTCGATGACAGACTGATGTTCCTTCACAAACTGCGCCACATCCTCGGGATGAGTTTCCACCACCATGCCCGAGTTGCTCCAGGCAGTACCGCGGTTGCTCGGACTCATACCGTTCACCACGAGCTGTTCCGGTCCTGTAGCAGCCGGAATCACAAAACCGCCCGGACACATACAGAAGCTATAGACACCTCTGCCATCTACCTGAGTAACAAAGCTATATTCGGCAGCAGGCAGATATTTTCCTCTACCACTCTTATTGTGATACTGAATCTGGTCAATGAGTTGGGAAGGATGTTCCAGACGCACACCTACGGCGATGCCTTTTGCCTCGATATCTATCTTTGCCGAAGCGAGATAGCGGTATACATCGCGGGCACTATGGCCTGTTGCCAGGATAACCGGTCCGCGATAAGTTTCCTCAGCACCTGTAGCCAGATTCACGGCTTCTACGCCTATCACCCTATCGCCAGCTGCGGCATCAGATGCCGTCAGTTTACCTTCACTCTCAAGGATCAGACGAATCATCTTGGTCTGGAAATGCACTTCGCCGCCACACTTGATGATGGTGTTGCGCATGTTTTCAATGACGCGTGGCAACTTGTCGGTACCGATATGCGGATGGGCATCTGCCAGGATATTGGTATTGGCACCATGCTGGCAGAATACGTTCAGAATCTTATCTACACTTCCCCTTTTCTTGCTTCGTGTATAGAGTTTGCCGTCACTATAAGCACCGGCTCCACCTTCACCGAAACAGTAGTTGCTCTCCCCATCTACCTTCTGAGTCTTGGTAATGTTAGAGAGGTCCTTCTTGCGTTCGCGCACATCCTTGCCTCGCTCCAGCACGATAGGACGATAACCCAGTTCTATCAGGCGCAGGGAAGCAAAGAGACCGCCAGGTCCCTCACCCACAACGATAACACGAGGTCTGCTGCTCACATCCGGATATTCGGTATGGACATACTGGTCGTCCTGCGGAAATTCGTTGATATAAGCACGCACCTTCAGGTTGACGAAGATGGTGCGCTGACGGGCATCGATGCTTCTCTTCAAAACCCTCACCTGGTTGAGCGTTCTTACATCCAATCCCTTTTCTTTGGCGAGATAACGCTTGATGCCTTCCTCGCTTGCTGCCTGTTCGGGCAGAATTCTTATCTGGTATTCTTGAATCATTTACTTTGAGCTTTGAACTTTATGATTAGTTTTATAAAAGTGACAAGTGACCGATTCCATATTACGGATTTCGCATTACATTCACAATTCACTTTTCACTTTCACTTTTTCATGCTTCCATTGTAGCCAGCACTTCGAGCGTATCCAGCTGATACATGGTGAACTTACCATCTTCCAATGTTGCAAAGGTTGGCGGATTGCCACCCTTCGGGAAGGTGATGCTGCCGGTATTTACGATGGCCTGCCCCTTCTCATTATGAGAGAGTTCCCAGAGATGGGAGTGTCCATAGATCATAGCCTCGTAAGGACCCTTCGGCATGTTCTCTTTATTGTATACATGTCCATGAGTCAGAAGATAGCGCTTGCCTCCGTCTACCAGCAAGGCATAGGTCTCCATGATAGGGAAATCGAGGAGCATCTGGTCTACTTCCGCATCGCAGTTGCCACGCACAGCGACAATCTTATCTGCCAGCGCATTCAGTCTTTCTACGATACCCTTAGGATCGATTCCTTCCGGAATGCGGTTGCGGGGACCATAATTGATGATATCCCCCATGATGCACATCATGTCACAATGTTCAGCCTCGAAGAAATCGAGGACCTTTTCCAGGGCTGGCAAACAGCCGTGGATATCTGAGAATAAAAGATATTTCATTCGTTCCTTCTTATGTTTGTTATGCTTATGTCTTTTATGCATTGAATTGCAAGCGCAAAATTAAGCAAATAATCCGAAACACCCAAACATTTCAACGTTTTTTATATATATAATAAGGTATAAGGGAGAGGAAGAGCCTATAATTATCTACTGAAATAGCTTTTTTATCTACAATATGCTACTTTTTTGTTAAAATCCTTGGCAGTTTGATATATTATTCGTACATTTGCCCTCAAGTTCTGCTTCGGCCCCGGTCGTTTCGGGGGAGGCATTACATTACCAACGTAAAATTCAAGAACATATGAAAGTATTAAAATTCGGCGGAACATCGGTTGGTTCCGTAAAAAGCATCCTCAGCTTGAAACGTATCGTTGAAAACGAGGCTAAGAAACAGAGTGTAGTGGTTGTCGTGAGCGCGCTTGGCGGTATCACGGACAAACTCTTGCAAACCTCTCAACTTGCTCTCAAGGGTGATGAACAGTGGAAAGTAGAATTCGAAGCCATGGTTGATCGCCACCACAAGATGATAGATACCATCATCACCGACACTACAGACAGAGAAAACTTATTCAAATCGGTTGATGCCCTCTTCGAGCAGTTGAAGAGCATCTATTTTGGTGTGTACCTCATCCACGACCTCAGCGAGAAAACGCAGGATGCCATCGTGAGTTATGGTGAAAGACTCAGTTCCAAGATTGTTGCCACTTTGATTCGTGGAGCCAAATGGTTCGACTCCCGCAACTTCATCAAGACTGAGCGCAAGAACGGCAAAGGCAAGCATGTACTCGACAGCGAGTTGACCAACAAACTGGTAAAAGAAGCCTTTGCAGAAATTCCACGCATATCTCTCGTTCCGGGTTTTATCAGTCGTGACAAGAACACAGATCGCACCACCAACCTTGGCCGTGGCGGTAGCGACTACACAGCTGCCATCATAGCAGCTGCCCTCGATGCAGAAGTGCTCGAAATCTGGACTGATGTAGACGGTTTCATGACCGCTGACCCACGTGTCATCAAATCAGCTTATACCATCAACGAACTGAGTTACGTTGAGGCGATGGAGCTTTGCAACTTTGGTGCAAAGGTCATCTACCCTCCAACCATCTACCCGGTTTGTGTCAAGAATATTCCTATCAAGGTTAAGAACACCTTCAACCCAGATGCTCCGGGCACCATCATCAAGAACAAGATAGATGGCGACCAGAAGCCTATCAAGGGTATCTCTTCCATCAACGGTACAGCGCTCATCACCGTAACCGGTCTTTCCATGGTCGGTGTGATTGGTGTAAACCGCCGTATCTTCACCGCTCTTGCCAACGAGGGCATCTCTGTGTTCATGGTGTCACAGGCATCATCAGAGAACTCAACCTCTATCGGTGTGCGCGAGCAGGATGTAGAAGAGGCTGTAAAGGTATTGAACAATGAGTTCCACAACGAGATTGCCGATGGTGCCATGTTCCCAATGCACGCAGAGAAGGGCTTGGCTACTATCGCCATCGTGGGTGAAAACATGAAGCATGCTGCCGGTATCGCCGGTAAGCTTTTCGGAACCCTCGGCCGCAGCGGTATTTCCGTCATTGCCTGTGCACAGGGTGCTTCAGAAACCAACATCTCGTTCGTAGTGAAGAGCGATTATCTGAGAAAGTCACTCAACGTACTCCACGACAGTTTCTTCCTTTCAGAATACAAGGTGCTGAACCTCTTCATCTGCGGTGTGGGTACCGTGGGCGGAAAGCTTATCGAGCAGATCAAGAACCAGTATGCCGACCTCATGGAGCGCAGCAAACTGAAGCTCAACGTGGTGGGTATCGCTTCTTCCAAGAACGCCATCTTCAACCGCGATGGTATTGATCTCGAGAACTACAGCGAGGAACTGAAGAAATCAGACCCAAGCACTCCAGAGGTTCTGCGCGATACCATCCTGGCGATGAACATCTTCAACAGCGTGTTTGTAGACTGTACTGCCAGCAAGGATGTGGCCGCTCTCTACCAGAGTCTGCTGGAGCACAACGTAAGCATTATCGCAGCCAACAAGATAGCTGCATCAAGCGAATATGAGAACTACGAGAAACTGAAGAAGACTGCCATCCAGCGTGGTGTAGTATTCCGTTTCGAGACCAACGTAGGTGCCGGTCTTCCTATCATCGGAACCATCAATGATCTCCGCAACTCCGGAGATAAAATCCTTAAGATTGAGGCAGTTCTCTCAGGTACGCTCAACTTTATCTTTAACGCCATCTCCAGCGTCGTCCCATTCTCTGAGACCGTGAGACTGGCTAAGGAGAAGGGCTACAGCGAGCCTGATCCACGTATCGACCTGAGCGGTATGGACGTGATTCGCAAGCTGGTGATTCTCTCCCGCGAGGCAGGTTACCGCGTAGAGCAGGAAGATGTAGAGAAAAACCTCTTCGTGCCAGACAAATACTTCAAGGGTTCGCTCGACAACTTCTGGAAGAAACTTCCTGAACTCGATGCCGATTTCGAGGCTAAGCGCAAGGCGCTCGATGTAGAGCACAAACGCTGGCGCTTCGTTGCTACCCTGGATGGCGGCAAGACTAGCGTAGGTTTGCAGGCTGTAGGTCCAGAGCATCCGTTCTACAATCTGGAAGGTTCCAACAACATCGTGCTGCTCACCACCGAGCGCTATAAGGAATACCCTATGATGATTCAGGGCTATGGTGCCGGAGCCAGCGTAACTGCTGCCGGTGTATTCGCCAACATCATGAGTATCGCTAACATTTAACACTTAACATTAAAAGAAGAGATGAAACATATTATCATTCTTGGCGACGGAATGGCTGACCACCCGGTAGAAAGACTGGGTGGAAAGACACTCCTGCAATACGCCAACAAACCCTATATGGATATGCTTGCCAAAAAGGGCAAGACAGGAAGACTCGTTACCGTGCCAGATGGATTCCATCCGGGTTCTGAGGTAGCTAACAGCTCTATCATGGGCTATGACCAGAACGAGGTTTACGAAGGACGCGGACCGCTGGAGGCTGCCAGCATCGGCTATGAACTGGAGCCTACCGACCTTGCCCTGCGCTGCAACATCATCAATGTGCAGGACGGCAAGATTATCACCCACAACGGTGGTAACCTGGAAACGGAAGATGCGGATGTGCTCATCAAGTATCTCAACGATACCCTCGGCAAGAAATATCCTGATGTCAAGTTTGTTACCGGCATCCAGTATCGCCATCTTCTGGTGGTGAAGCACGGAAACAAGCATATCGACTGTGCCCCACCTCATGATCATCCCAACGAGGAATGGCATAAGCTGATGGTGAAACCCATCTTGCCGGAGATTGGAGGCGATGAGGGTCACATCAGCCGTCGTGATACAGCCGACCTTCTGAACCAGCTGATTCTCGAGAGTCAGGAACTCCTGGAGAACCATCCTTTCAATATGGCGCGCAAGGAGCGTGGCGAACGAATGGCCAATCTTATCTGGCCTTGGGGCGGCGGTTACCGTCCGCACATGCTCACCCTCTCCCAGATGTATCCACAGATCAAGAAGGGTTCTGTGATTTCTGCCGTAGACCTGATTCGAGGCATCGGCCATTACGCCGGTCTGCGCAACATCATCGTTGAGGGCGCTACGGGTCTTGCCAATACCAACTATGAGGGCAAGGCAGCCGCAGCTATCCAGGCATTGAAGGACGGCGACGACTTCGTTTATGTTCACGTAGAAGCGAGCGACGAGGCAGGTCATGATGGCGATCTGGAGCTGAAGCTGAAGACCATCGAGAACCTCGACCAGCGACTCATCAAGCCTATCTTCGATGAGGTAAGCACCTGGGACGAGCCGGTATGCATCGCAGTTCTCCCCGACCATCCTACTCCGGTAGAGATCCGTACCCACGTAAAGGAGCCTGTGCCTTTCATCATCTATTACCCTGGAATTGAGCCGGATAGCGTAGAGAAGTATGACGAGGTAAGCTGCGTGAGTGGCGGTTACGGCATGCTGAAGCTGCAGGAATTCATGAATGCCTTCATGGCGATCAATTAAAATCAACGGCTTCATGATAGTCCCCAAAGCTAATCATAAAGTTTAATGTTCAAATCTCAAAGTTAAAAGTAAAAAATGAAATATTATTCAACAAATAAGAAAGCACCCATCGCCGACCTTCACAAGGCGGTAGTTAAAGGTCTGGCAGAAGACCGTGGCCTCTATATGCCGGAAATCATCAAGAAGTTGCCACAGGATTTCTTCGACAACATCGAGAAACTCTCCTTCCAGGAGATTGCCTACAAGGTAGCTGATGCCTTCTTTGGCGAGGACGTTGATGCCGAGTCATTGAAGAAGATTGTATACGAAACCCTGGCATTCGACTGCCCTGTAGTCGAGGTAGAGCCAAACATCTACTCTCTCGAGCTGTTCCATGGTCCTACCCTCGCCTTCAAGGATGTGGGTGCGCGCTTCATGGCCCGTCTCCTGCAGTACTTCGTACGTCAGGAGGGCAAGGAAGAGGTGAATGTGCTCGTAGCTACATCGGGCGATACCGGTTCGGCTGTTGCCAACGGTTTCCTCGGCGTTGACGGCATCCATGTTTACGTGCTCTATCCTAAGGGCAAGGTGAGCAAGATTCAGGAGAGCCAGTTCACTACCCTCGGCCAGAACATCACAGCCCTCGAAGTAGATGGCGTATTCGACGACTGCCAGGCACTGGTGAAGTCTGCGTTCATGGATGAGGAGCTCAACAAGCACATGAAGCTCACCTCAGCCAACTCTATCAACGTAGCCCGCTTCCTGCCTCAGGCATTCTATTATTTCAATGCCTATGCCCGCATGAAGGAGAAGGGTCTCGCCGACAAGCTGGTTATCTGCGTACCTAGCGGCAACTTCGGCAACATCACAGCCGGACTCTTCGGTCATGAGATGGGATTGCCTATCCACCGCTTCATCGCAGCCAACAACGCCAACGATATCTTCTACGAATATCTGCAGACAGGCAAGTATAATCCTCAGCCTAGCAAGCAGACCATCGCCAATGCCATGGACGTAGGCGACCCATCAAACTTTGCCCGCATCTACGACCTCTACAAGGGCGATTACGATGCCATCGCTGCCTACATCGGTGGTGCTACATACAAGGACGAGCAGATTGCAGAAACCATGAAGCATTGCTACAATGAAACCAAATATGTGCTTGACCCTCACGGAGCTTGCGGCTATCGCGCCCTGAAGGAGCAGTTGAAGCCAGGTGAGGTTGGCGTGTTCCTCGAGACCGCTCATCCAGCCAAGTTCAAGGAGAAGGTAGACAGCATCCTTGACAGCGACATTGAGATTCCTGCACGCCTTGCAGAATTCATGAAGGGTGAGAAGAAGAGCATCCAGATGACCAAGGATTTCGCATCATTCAAGAACTACTTGATGAACGAATAAACCATACATACGGAAAAGCCTTTCTCTTTCTCAGGGGGAAGGCTTTTCCCATTAAAATAAACGCAGACTCAGATTTGTCAGGACAGATGGGTCTTGAATTTTATAACAACAGAAAACGGGAAAAATTTATGAAGATTGTTATTCTAGACGGCTATGCCGCAAACCCGGGAGATTTGGATTATCATCTTCTGGAGAAACTGGGCGAGGTGGTAGTTTATCCTCGCACATCAGATGCAGAGAAAGTGGAACGTGCCAAGGATGCCGACATCATCCTTCTGAACAAGGTGCAGATAGATGCAGAGACCCTGGCGCAGCTTCCTAAACTGAAATACATCGGTATCCAGGCTACCGGTTTCAACGTGGTAGACATCGAGGCTGCCAGGAAACAGGGCATCATCGTAACCAATATTCCTGCCTACAGCACCGACAGCGTGGCGCAGATGACCTTTGCCCTCATCCTTGCCGTAACCAACCGCGTAGAGCATTATACCAAGGAGAACCGCAACGAGCGCTGGGCTTACAATAAGGATTTCTGTTATTGGGATACCCCACTGATGGAACTTGCCGGCAAGACCCTGGGTATCATGGGACTGGGCAATATCGGCATGAAGGTTGCCAACATCGCCCGCCAGTTTGGCATGAACATCTGTGCCTGCACCAGCAAGAATTCGAGCAATCTGCCTGAGTGGATCCAGAAGGTGAGCAAGGAGGGTTTGCTTGCCACGAGCGATATTCTCTCGCTCCATTGTCCGCTTTCTGATGACACCTATCATTTCATCAATAAGGAGAGTCTGGAGAAGATGAAGGATACCGCCATCCTGGTTAATACGGGTCGCGGTCCGCTGGTAGATGAGGAGGCCGTAGCTGCTGCCCTCCACGAAGGCAGTCTGGGTGCCTACTGTGCCGACGTAATGGCTCAGGAGCCGCCATCAAAGGAGAATCCGCTCTTCGGCGAGCCTAATGCTTACCTCACCCCTCATATTGCCTGGGCCACCTACGAGGCTCGCGAGCGCCTGAACAAGCAGGTTGCCGCCAACGTCAAGGCATTTCTCGAGGGCAATCCGATTAATGTCGTGAATAAGTAACAGAACTTCCGCAAGTAAAACATAGTATAACAAAGAAAGCGTTTCTGGTTCATCTCTTCGAACTAGAAACGCTTTTTTATATGCAATTAGATGCGCTTTTTCACCAACACATAGATGATGACGGGGGCGCCGAACAGCGGGGTGACGGCATTCAGGGGGATGATGCCACCGTCCGACGGAAGGGTGCAGAAGAGATTGCAGAGAAGGGCAATGGCTGCACCCATCAGCATCGTGACGGGCAACAGACGGCGATGATTCTCCGTGCCGATGATGAGGCGGGCGATATGCGGCGTTGCCAGACCGATGAAGGCGATGGGACCACAGAAGGCGGTAACCACAGCCGTAAGAAGACCGGTGATGAGGAGCAGAACGATGCGCAGACGCCTGATGTTGAAACCCAGATTCTCGGCATACTGTTCGCCTAACAGCATGGCGTTCAGCGGTTTTACAAGGAGCAGAGACGCAGCCAGGGCAATAAGGGCTAACGGGATGAAGAACATCATCTGCTGGCTCGAAACATTACCAAAGCTGCCCATGCCCCAAACCATATACGATTTCACGCCCTCTGCCGTGCTGAAGAAATTGAGCAAAGAGATGGCGCTGCTGGCAAGATAGCCCACCATCAGTCCGATGATGAGCAGTACCGTATGGCTGCGCACAATGGCAGAAAAGAAGGTGATGATGCCCATCACCACCATAGCCCCTATAAAGGCTGCGATGAGGATAGCCAGGAAACCGCCGATGGCATAGTTGCCGGCATCGTCCAGAAAACCTACCCCTAAATCATCCAGGGCAATATTGCCGCCAAAGGCAAGCATCACGATGGCTACAGCCAGTCCGGCTCCGCTGCTGATACCGAATACGTCAGGACCCGCCAGAGGATTGCGGAAGGCAGTCTGCAGGAGCAAGCCGCTCGTGGCGAGGGCTGCGCCCGAAAGCAAAGCGGCAATCGCCGCCGGCAGTCGCGATTCCAACAGAATATAGCGGTAGGTTTCGTCAGTCTGAGAGCCCGAAATAATCGCCCCCACGTCCTGCCATGGGATGTTTACACTCCCCCATGCCAGGTTGGCGAAAAACAGTATGATAATGGCGATTGCCCCAAAAACGATGGTTTTCATTCACTAAAACTATTTCTTGTAAAATCTCTGATTAAAGCCCTATTTCTTATAGAATTTCAATTTGCCGAACCGCTCGCCATGAGCCAGGATGATGAACTCTCTGAGCAGCAGTTCGGGATGGAAACTCGTAAGCTCGAAATAAGGTACCATAGAGGTATCTACCTGATAGATATTACCCCGGCTGAAGGCAGCAAGAGCCTTGTAGCCGTCATATTCCTGAAGCAGTTGAGTCTGCGAAAGAGGAGCACCACCGAAAAACTTGAACGCCCATATATCCACCTGCTTTCCCTTCGCCAAGATTTGCTCCGGACTCATCGCCAGACTTCCGCTGTGTTCATCGTCCTCGAAGATATAACGGGCGTTGGCATCCTTCAGCAGAATACCGATAGTACTCTGACCTCCAGGCACATACCATACGTTGCCCATCTTTCTTTCGGTCAGGATGGAGAGGCCCTTCGGATACCCGGCTGCCTCAGCTTTCAGCTTCAGATATTCCTTTTCTATCTTCGCAAAGAGCGAATCTGCCTTTGGTTCGCAAGATGCAGCAAGAGCGGTCTTCGGTGCATTCCCGTCTTTTTTAAAGAGCATGCCGTAGAATTTCATCCATTCCGCCCTGCCCAGTGGCGAAGACTCCATATAGTCGGCAGCCTCGATGATGGGCACGTGCAGCTTGTCGAGTTTGCCATATCCTCCGCTGTTCTCGAAAGGCGAAAGTAGGATGGCTTCGGGTTTCAGGGCGATGATGCGCTCGATGTCGGGTGCCATGCTCGAACCGCAATCCTCGATAGGATTCTGAGCAGAAGTATTCCCGGAAAGAGCAGCCCTCTTCTTTACATCCGGAATATTGATGTAATCGAGATCGCAGACACCACGGATGGCCTGCTGGCAGCCCATTTCGTACATCAGCTGGCAATGGGGAGCGATGAAAACGGCACTCCTCTCCACCGGCGTGCGCACGGTATCGGTAGTGCATCTCACCCCCGTGCTGTGCCTTCTGGCAAGCATCGCCACCGTCTTATCCCCCTCCTCTCCCTTCGGAATCAGGATGTAGCGATGCAGCATCGTTCCCGCCTTCCAGGGGTTGGCGATGATAGCCTCAGTATACTGATAATCAATACCTTCTGCAGCATCGAAAGTCTCTTCCACATCGCCATGCTTCACGATGGTGAGCAACTTGGCGTACTTCATCTCCAGGGTATCGCCAGCCTCCGCATCAGCAGCAGCCGTCTTTCCTCCCTGGCATGCCGCCATCAGCAGAGCCGCCGTTGCCCCACACAAAAGAATATACAGTTTCTTCATAATCTTACAAAATATGTGTGCAAAGATACGAAGAAATCTCCATTTTCCGTTTGTTTTCTCGAATATTCTTTGTACTTTTGCCCTCAAATTTAACTAACGCTACAATTTAATAAGTCAAAATGAAGAAGATTATCTGGGGCATAGCCCTTTTTTTCAGTACATCGATGGTCGCCGGTGCGCATACCTGCTGTCATAATTCAGCACAGAAATGCGGCTGCAAGAGAGGTTATTACACACAGTATTACGGCGATAAGCCCGAACTCATAAAAGAGGCTATAGCTTGGGCAGAGAGCGGCGTCTGGCGCAATGGTTTCGACAAGGCGAAGCCACATTCCAGCGTAAACCTCGTAGATTTCTATCTGCAGTATCAGAAGAATCCGCAGCAATGGCAGGCGCTCTTCGATTATCTTACCAAGACCGATCTGCTGAGCATTCCGAAGGGAAAGCACAAGATTCCGGGTTCCGACCTCGTGGTAAGCGTAGAGGACAGCAAGAACGAGCCGCAGGAAAAGCGCCGCAGCGAAAGTCATAACAAGCACATCGATTTTCAGTATGTAGTAAAGGGCACTGAGCGTTTTGGCGTGATCGACCACTACTCCAGCCCCCCCAACTGCAAGTATCGTCCCGATGTAATCCACTACAACTACGACCGCCGGAAGACCCATTTCTTCGACAGTACCCCCGGCGAATTCTTCATCTTCTTCCCTAGAGACTGGCACATCGCCAAGGTGGCAAATGACATCAGCAACCAGGCGATACGCGTCATCGTGATCAAGGTAGATTATAAAGACTAAGAATAATTGAAAATAATATGATGATTTTTACGCAATGAAACTAAAAAAACGCAGAGATTCCCCCTGGCATCCCTGCGTTTTCTATATCATTTACCCAATAAAGCACGAACTTCCTCAGGCGTTCTGTTCATCATCTTAGCCACCATCTCCAGGGGCATTCCATTCTCCAGCATGCCCTGCGCCATGCTTTTTATCTGAGTAGCTTGCTCATTTATCTGAGTAGCTTGCTCATTTATCTGAGTAGCTTGCTCATTTACCTGATTAGCCTGCTCACTGATAATCTTATTGAGCTTCATCACCTGCGTATCGCGAGCTTCTATGGCAGAATAGTATTCATCCTCATCATTCATCTCCTGCCGGATATTAGCACTCATTGTGGCGAGTCCCAGACGGTGAACGATATACATCATATCCGAATCATCCTTATATTTATCACCCTCCAGACATAACATCTGCTGGTTCTTCTTATCCCTCTGCGACTGGTCGAACACGCTCAGCACCTTGTCGAGCCTATTGTTTATCTTGCCATGCAAAAGAGGAATCTGCACCAGGATACTGTCATGCGTCAGACTGTTGATGAAAGGATCATCCATCCCGTTCTCCACCTCTTTCCCGTCATAGTCGAGCGCCTTGTGGTTCACGTATACCACAGCCTTGTCAATATCTCCCACTCTATGGCCCAGCAGATACACAGCCACCATCGGCACGGCATATCCCTTGCCCTCTCCCTCCTTTATCATATTCTCCTCAGCATTATACTGGGCAGCCAGATAACGTCGGAACCGGAGCGTCTCGGTATCGAGCCATGTCTTCTGAAGTTCGATAAGAATGAGCCTTACGCTTCCATCATCTTCCCTCACCCTGGCAGCAAAGTCGATTCGAAACATCGAGATATTGTCGCGGGTGATGTTAGGATGCTCATGCCTTCTCATTTCCACGCTCACCACTTCCTTTTTCAGCAGGGCGGTTAGCACGGTTTTGGCAATGCGTTCGTCTTCCATCAGGAATTTGAACACAGAATCGTATATCGGATTAGCTACATAGTAAATCATATCTCTGTTCCTCCATAATTATATTTCCGCTACAAAGATACGAGTTTTCTGCGAAACGGCAAAGTTTTTGAGGATGAAATATCAGAAATGGCTGAAATTAACCGAATTATAGATATAAAAAGAAAGATAGCTCACCAGTTATAAGGCTGCCATCTTTCTTATCTATATACTTAATATCGAAGGAGATGATGTTACTCTAGATGGGTCTCAAGGTGGTATTCAAGATATTCCTTACCCCACTTCCACCACTACCTCGCTGCCCCTGACCATCGCCTTCTTCACGCGGTCGAAGAGTTGGAGAAAGCGTTCCTGACTCTTGAGTACGAACCCGGGAGCATGAGCCTCGCCAATGAGGATACCGCCCTTGCGAAGCCGGAACGGACCATTGCCCGGCTGCATCATGGGACAAGGAAGGGCATAAAGCTCTTCCAGACACCCGAACTCATGACTCTTGCGCTCCATGCGGCAAAGCTTGCAGGTTTCGGGGAGAGGAAGAGAGGAAGATGAAGAAGAATCATCCCTTATCGGTTCGAGGAAAAGCATCTGGCGGGCGAAGCATTTGCATTTAGCCACCATGATGTGATATTCACCCGGCTCCAGACAGCCACCCTCGCGCTCCATCGTATCACAAATGTACTGATGGCCTACAACGATACCCTGGCGATTAACTACTTCCTGACTAAGGCGACCAACAATGGCGCCATGATCTCTACGAAAACGATTTAAAAACAACTTCATCATAATACGCAACAACTTAAAAACAACAATAGAAAAACATTTGAAATTCACATTCACTTTCACATTTTCTGAACGTAAAACGACTGGTAATAATCAGACAAATCCTTGCAACCTTCCGGCAACTGATGGTACACCAGCTGAGGAAACATTTCCTTCAGTTTCATATAAAGACCGATGCCCGGTTTATCCTGATCAGGCCACATGTGAAGATTCCTTCCCGCTAAAAGATTGCGACATTCTTCACTACAAAGCGTAGCACTCGGGATGGCTATTGCCTTGTAACCCATAGACATAGCGCTCCAGCAGTCGGTACATCCCTCGGTAATAACCAATGGCTCTTTTTCTGTCACCTGCGGCAAGATCTGCATCCCATATACCATCGGCTTGCTACCTGGTGCAAACTTAAACCGCGGTTTTTCTTCAGTCTTATCTCCCAGATATCTGCTCTGAACCGTCAGCAGATTGCCATGAACGTCATAATAGGGAATCAACAGGGAAGGACCATCAAAAAACTTTCCACCAAAGCGATAGCCAGCAATGGAGAAATCTGTGCTCACCACTCTACACCAATAGATATATTCCGGGCGCAACTTTCTCTGATAGAACAGGAAATCCTTGGCTTTATCTGTCAGTTTCTTACCCATGAGCATACGCATCAGATAATCTACGTCAGGCTTATGCTGAAACTCGCCTCTGAGATTGAGTCTGTCCGTATCACATTCAGATTTTCTATGCCCAGCAACAGCTTTATCCCGATGAGGCACATCCTTACGGTTTTCCGCAGAATGATTACCGGCGCTGATATTGAATCTTCTGCACAGCCATTGGCAAGCCTCCGAAAAAGAGAGATTCTCCCGTTTCATCACCAGATCGATATTATCTCCACCCCACCCGCATGCAAAGCAATGACAAGTGTTGGTGGAAGTCCAGAAATGCAAACTCGGATGGGTATCATTATGACTGATACAAAGGGCATTATGATGCCGCAAACCCATTCCCAATTCATCAGCAACCTCCAGGATGCTGATAGCTCTAAGCTTAGAGAGCGTATTTGAATCAATATATTCTGTCATCTTCTAATTGTCTTTTTTAATATTACCATCACCAATAGTGCCTTTCTGCTGCGTCTTTCTAAGCACCTTTCTATCCTCGCCCTTTGCTGGTTTTTCGAGCCATCCCCATCTGCGCCAGTTGCACACCATGTTACGGGCAGGCGTCTTGAGCCCTTTCTGCTTCAGAAATTCCTCCAGGAACTGATAAGAGAATTCCTGCGGCAACTCGCTGAAATAGTCTACAGTATGATAAGGCTCTCCTTCGCCCTCGGCAGAAATCTGCTCGAAAGCCTTGCCCCACCGCTGCAACATATTCTGCAAGATGCGGTCGGCACAAGCCAGATAGGTCTGCCTAACCAGTTTCCGGATTTCCTTCTCGCTCTTCTTCCCTTCCACTTTGTAAAGCACTTGCATGAGGGCAGCGATGCGGAAGGCTGAAACCGAACTGCGCTTGTAGAAGACATCCATCGACTTGGACATGGTTTTCACCACCTGCTGGCGGCAGTCGTTACACCATTTTATCACCGTCTTGTAGAGCCAGCTCATATCTTCCTCTATCTCCTGATGGAATTTTCCATCTTCCTCGTAGCACAACCCGAAGAGCTTATCCAATGTATTCTCCAGCTCCTTACGCTGCGTATCGGTCAACGCCTGAAACTGTGGCGGATTGTCGCCCAGATGACTGATGAGCGGGCATAAGATGGTTCGGGTTACAGCACCGCCCTCAATGGCAGCCTTGTTCATATATCTGCTCACCGCACTCTGGGTGCCGCAGAAAACGAACGACAGCAAGGCATCTACCATGGCACTATAGCTGGATTCGCTCATGAAATCCTGACCATATACGCTGCCCAGATCGTAAGCCGTCTTGATAACCTGCGAGAGATCGGCAAACTGGCGCTTGGCAGAATGCACGATGGCAGAAATCTCATCGGCAAATTCGAAGAGCGTCTTCGGAGCACCATAGAGCTTGACGGCTGCATCGCATCGCTTGATAAACATGGTGAGCGATACGGTTTCGGGCAGGATGGTGATGTCGGTCTTCGGTTCGGGTGGTAGCTTGCCATCCTTCTTGCCCTGGCGTCGCTTCAGGGCAGCATACTCCTGCTCCTTGGCTCTCATTTCGCTGTCGCGCTCGATGAAAGGTTTCATCAGGGTACGCATGATGTATCTGGCAAACGACTTTCCGCTCGACTGCTCGCCCTCTACGATGACTTGCAACACGATGGCCGATTTTTCTCCCTGATTATCATACACATACTGTATTCTGACACGTGTAAGATAAACGCTGAGCATGGCAGCAGCCACCACCAGCGTAGGATACTTGAGGTCAGAAGGCGAAGTGATCATCCATTCTCTGATGCCCGACGGATAATCCTTATCGGCAATCAGGTGATGCATGGGCATCTCTTCATTCTCTTCAGCCTGTTCAGCCAGCTTTGTTCCTATCAACCCAGATGATACCTTGTTATTGATTCCGCCCTTGGTATCCTCAGGCTTTGCCACTGGATTAGTCTGAGACGCTTCCTGTGGAGGTATTTTCTTTCCTTTTTCCATAATCAACAAATACTGATTTTTTCTGAATGCAAAAGTAAGGAAAAAAAGTCTCCCCGGCAATAGGCGTCCTGCCGGTTCGCCTCCTACTAAGCCTCATCGCCGGCAACTAAGCCTTCCGCTAAGCCTCGGGCTCATCTGAAGGCATAAAAAAAGCACTTTCTGCTTGCAAACGAAGCAAAAAGTGCTGATACTGTATTGTTTCTAAAAAATCTTCTGTTCAGATATGTTTCTATTCATTTATATTATCACCCCCACTGACATAAGAAAGAACCAAACGGCGAACCACGGCATGAATGTCTTCGTTAGGGAACTTCTGGCGATATTTCTCCGTAAGGTCTTCACAGAAATACATCTTGCTATGAAGCATAGAAGAAGGAATATTTAGATGCATAAACACATCGTATGTTGCAACAGGCTTTCCATCCTTTGTGTCGACAGGCACAATATCCATCTTATACCAAGCATTTGCAGATGTGGCAGGGAACAATCTATAATTGTCATTACTGTTGTCACACGCACAAAAAGCCAAGACTACCAACAGTAGTAAGACTGATTTTTTTACAAAATACTTCATATCCAAATTTGTTTATTAAACCTATTCTATTGTTAAACGTAGAATATGCCTAAAACTTGCTCTATTTTACGTTTTTAACATTCCATCTAAAACTTGCCAACACTCACAAGAAGCAATCATTTCCCCGCTTCTTACTGTCCCTTACGGTAGATGGAAACAAAACGCTTTGCGATGTTTATCAGATTCAAACGGGCTACGGGGTCTTTCACATCATCAAAACTCCAGTTGGGAAATTCGCCACGCATTTTGGAGAAACGCTTGGAGATGACATTGGCATTGGTCAGATTGGAAGGCAGACCCAACTGCTCTGTAAGATACTTGAAGAAAGATTTGCCATTTTCAAAGTCGCCGTCAAAATCATCGATACTGGAGAGCGCCACCATAATCAGGGCATAGTCTTTCTTCAAAGGAATAACCTTCTCGTCTATCATCTTCTGCAAGGCCCTCTTAACTCTTTCTTCCTGGCTCAAGTCGCCCCATTCCTTCTCATTATCTTCTTCCGTTTTTTCCTGCCCGCCGTTTTCCTGATGCTCCTCGTCTGTCACTTCCAATTCCAATGTTCTCTTCTGTTCAGGCTCGAATCCGTGCAGATAATCTTCATCATTGTTCTGGCGCATCAGTTCATTAATCTGAGATGAAACGAAGAAACCATCCTCGCCATAATAACCGATATTGGCTGCCAGCCGCTCAACCACCTCATGGTTCTTCACGACTGCTCCGAGGCACCGCTGTGAAAACTCCTGAGTTACGTAGCCTCTCCATTGCCCCATAATCATTGAGCAAAATTGAAACACTTTCGACTCCAAAGGCATCATCTGAAGTATCACAGCTGCCATATACAAGATGACAAATACGATTCTCTGCCGCTCTTCCTGAGCTGTAGCATACCCATCCTCGTCAACATAGTTTTTCTCATATTGCCCTATTCCTTCCACAAAGGCAAGGCGGCTCTCGGTATCGGTATGCGAAAACATCATTTTGTCTACGATGCAGAATACCTCATAAAAGACATCCTCGCATGAACATCTGGACGTAGGAAACCACGTCTTATCATTGAAGATATCATGGGTGATAGCTCTGAAAACCTGATAAATCATGTGTTGCGAAAAAGATTTATCTACCATCTGTCTGGTCTTCATCTTAAATAACCTCATCGTCGTAACCATTTAAATCATCAAGAATCACATCAAGAGAATTGATCAAGGCAAACTGAGAATTCCCATGACAATCACAACAGACAGCATCTCCATTAACCAGAGCAACAATCTCAACATCGGAGATTTTCACCTTGGTTCGTTTCAGCGAACGGGAAGAGGTGCACGGACCTTTCCAATAATATACCTTGATGCCGTAATCTTCCTTGCTGCACAGGTTCACCAACATGGCAATGTCTCTGTTTGCCTTGTCCAAGCGCAACTGCTCACCTTTATCTGTACCATATAGCACTTGATACTTACTGGCATTGAGACACTCCATGAATGAATGCTGCATCTGCAATTGCAGGACTAAGGAATATGGCGCATCGCTGAGAGACTGATGACGAGGAAAAGAAAACACCACAGCCTTTGGTCTGCAGCCAGCCTTGATTCTCTCAGCCACGGCATCAAAGAAATCACCAGGTGGCAACTTGGCAGAAATCACCATATTCCAGCCATATTGATTCGCCACCCTGTTGATATTATCACGCAAAAGAGCCACCACCTTGTCCTGCCCTCTTTTGCCGCCGAAGATTCTAGATTCTTCCACAAAAAGGAATCCTTTGTTGGGGCGATTATCAATAATCACCTTGCAGAAAGGCTGGTTGTGAATTTCATTCTCCTTAAAATCACTCCAATAAAATTCTTTCTTGTCTGCGCATACATCCAGCACAGCCACACCTTCGCGAAATCCCAATATTCGGTTGTCGTGAATAACGTCTTCCTCATACTTCCGTGATTCCACCAAAGTCATTTTCTTGCTTTTCAGCAAACTGTCCATTACCTTCTCGAAGCCAGTCTGACACTCCTGATATTTTTCAGGCGATGGCATTTCGGGAAATTCCAAGGGTAGAGTACCCTCGATACTTGAAAGATTCCGGCTTTTGCAGAAATCAAACTTGAAGACAACGTAAGAAGTCTTTTCTGTGCTATTTTTGATAAGTCCAGTCATTGGTTTCTGGTTTAAGTTATACCATGAAAGTTATTTTTCATAGCATCTACAAAAGTAATACTTTTTCCCCGAATAAACAAATAAATTCTAAATTATTTTTTATCAAATTGTCTTTTTTTCATAAAACCATCAAAACAAAATGTGAAAGTGAATGTGAATTTGAAATGTAAATCAATGTATCGGGTTGTTTTATCCATTCCTTTTATTGGATATTGTGAATGAAATTCAATCCTCGCGCGCGTACCTTATTATATATATAATATGAACCTATTATAATGGCTACTATTACTCAAACACGATTATACGCTTCTCCTTCAGGTAACATTGAAAAACATTTCAAATTCACATTCACATTCACATTTTTGCCTTTCCTCCTATCAACCAGCTAACCCACATAGCAAGTAACTGTGCGCCCGATGCGCCTAAAACTGCGTGGCGACGCGCCGCCATCTGCGTCCCGACGCAGATGGCGATACGTCGGGACGTAGCGCCGACTGCATCGGGACGCAGTTGGATAGGCAAAACATGCCATATAATGTTAACGGATTTAACATTTAATTTAATGGCCATTAAATTAATGGCGGTTAAATTAGGCGGAAGAGAATGGGATATGAGGGAGGAATGCACGTGATTCGGGACAACTATTGTTTTTCAGAGAAAAATGTTGTATCTTTGCATTGTCGTTCAGAGATAGGCTGAATTAACCACTAAAAAAACTGATTGTTGAACCATTAAAAAAAAGAAAGGAAAAAAGAAAATGAAAAAGGAAGTTTGGAAAACTATCTTGCAGGTGATTATCGCTGTACTTACTGCCGTAGGCACCACGCTCGGCGTTACCAGCTGCATGTAGACTGATTTGTTTAACCATTAAAAAAACGATTTGAATTATGGGTATTAAAGTAAAAGCAATTGAGCGCAACGTAGCGTTCGAAAAAGGTAAGCAAAAGTGGGCATTCGTGATGCAGGCTGAACTCTACAGCCAGCTCAACGCCACGAAGGTGATAGAAGAAGCCGCCGTTCGCAGCGGATTGCCTAAGTCGGTAATCAACGCCGGATGGTCGGCCATCGGCGAAGTGATTGCTGCATGGGCCACCGAGGGCCACAGCGTGGCTGTGCCAGGACTGGGCAGCCTCCGATTCGGTCTTAACTCTACCGCCGTAGAGGATGTGAACAAGGTGAGCGCCAACCTCATCACCCGCCGATACATCATCTTCGTGCCTAACACCGCCATCAAGAAGGAACTCGAAGAGACTTCCGTCAACATCACCTGCTACGATAGAAACGGCAAGGTGGTGAAGCAGGTTACCTCTACCGATACGCCTCCTACTACCCCATCCGACGGCGATAATCCATCCGGAGGCGACACCCCATCGGGCGGCGATTCTACTGGCGGAACCGGAAGCGAAACCGGCGGCGATGGACTTGAATAAAAGGTGCTGAGCCTGAAAACTAAAACCCTCCCCAGGTCTTAAAAAGTCCTAGGGAGGGTAAACTTTGTCTGGCAATTTAGATAGAAGGCAATTTGCCAGACGTCCCGAACACAACATGCTAACCCACACATAACCCCTTCGAAATCAGCATGTCGCTAACAATCCTTTGTGCCTCAAATAAATAATACTTTTTTTCAAACTAAATCGAATCCTAGCCTCACGGCTAAAACGTATATAATGTTCTTATCTTATTTCAAAACATGATGGTAACATATTCTGCAGCGATATCAACCAGCTTCTTGCGGCGGGCTACACCTATTATATAATGAGCCTCCTTCGCCGAACAGTGGAAGTGCTTCTTCACAGCTTTTACCAGTTCTTCCTTGCTTATCGAGCCTATACCCTTAGGATAAGCCCCGCGGATAGCCTTCTCGATGTCTGCCATCTTATATTCATGGTGGCGCTTGTGGAAGTACTGCGATACGATGATAGAGAGAACTATCACGAGCAGGATGATGATAAATACTACAGACTTGTTCATTTCCTTATCTCCTTTTAATTGATTAGACAATATTAGGTTTGCTGAATCACCCTTCCGGGTGCTCCATTTTTTCGGTATCACCGATAGCCGCTATCGGTAAATCCACTGCAAATATAGCATTTTTTCTTGAAATAACAACATTTTTCGGCATTTTTTTCACTATTTCTGCAAAAAAACTTGCAAAATACAAAAAAAACACGTATTTTTGCAAGAAAATAATCCTTAAGACAGAAAGATAATGCAAGAAACTGTAAAGAAAGTATTGAATGGCGATTTTAATCGCAAGAAAGCATTGCTGTTTCTCATAACGGCTCTGCTTACCGTTATCGTCTGGAACCTGCCCATCGACAGCTTCGGCATCGAAGGGCTAACCATCGTGCAGCAGCGCGTCATCGCCATCTTCGTCATGGCCGTGATGCTCTGGCTCACCGAGGCCATACCGGCATGGGCAACCAGCGTAGTGATCATCTTCGTGCTGCTGTTCTTCGTCAGCGACTCCGCCTTTAAGATCATGCAAGGCTCGGAGGCTGAGATGGGCAAGCTGCTCGACTATCAGGGTGTGATGGCGTGTTTCGCCGACCCTACCATCATCCTCTTCCTGGGCGGTTTCGTACTCGCCATAGCCGCTACCAAGAGCGGACTCGACGTGATGATGGCGAAGGCCCTGATTGCGCCATTCGGCAAGCGTTCTGAGAACGTGCTGCTGGGTTTCATGCTCATCACCGGCATCTTCTCGATGTTCATCTCAAATACAGCCACCGCCGCCATGATGCTCACCTTCCTCACACCGGTGTTCAAATCATTGCCGCCTTCGGGCAAGGGCCGCGTGGCGCTCACCATGGCCATACCTATCGGAGCCAACCTGGGCGGTATGGGAACCCCTATCGGAACCCCGCCTAACGCCTTCGCCTTCAAGGTCTTGAACGACCCTGCAGGACTCAATCTGGGCATCAGCTTCGGCGACTGGATGCTGATCATGGCCCCTATGGTGCTCATCATGCTCGTGATGGCATGGATCATCATACGCAAGATGTTCCCGTTCTCTGCCAAGACCATCGAGCTCAACATCGAGGGCAACATGCAACACAACTGGCGCACCACGGTAGTGGCCGTCACCTTCCTCGTAACCATCGTACTCTGGGTATTCGGCAAGCAGCTGGGCATCAACGCCAACACCGTGGCCATGCTCCCTATCGCCGTATTCGCCCTTACGGGAGTGATTACAGCCAAGGACCTGAAGGAGATTGACTGGGCTGTCATCTGGATGGTGGCAGGCGGATTCGCCCTCGGATTGGCGATGAACGGCACCGGTCTTGCCGAGGCAGCCGTAAAGAGCATTCCGTTTGCAGAATTCAATCCGCTGGTCATCATGATCGTATCCGGACTGGTATGCTTCATTCTGAGTAACTTCATCTCCAACACCGCCACCGCCGCCCTGCTCATCCCTATCCTCACGGTGGTATGCGCCGGCATGGGCGACAAGCTCAACACCATCGGCGGCACCTCTACCATCCTCATCGGAGTAGCGGTATCGGCCAGTTGCGCCATGTCGCTGCCTACCTCAACCCCTCCTAACGCCATCGCCTACTCTACCGGCCTCATCCAGCAGACCGACATGGTGAAGGCAGGACTCACGGTGGGCATCCTGAGCATGATAGTGGGCTACGCCGTGCTCATCACCTTCTGCAAGATGGGCGTGCTCTAGAGGGGCATCATCTGCGAAAATACACATTATTATATATATAAAGGAATGAAAAATATTGTTATAGGAATCGACGTAGGCATCTCTACGACCAAGATAGTGGGCATCGATGAAAGCGGCGTGGTGGTAAGCCCCATCCGCATCAAGGCCACCGACCCTATCACCTCGCTCTACGGAGCCTTCGGCAAGTATCTTCACGACAACAAGATTGCGCTGAACGATGTAGAACAGGTGATGCTCACAGGCGTAGGTTCAGCCTATATCGACGAGCCCATCTACGGACTGCCTACCTCGAAGAGCGAGGAGTTCGTGGCCGACGGACTGGGCGCCCGATACGAGAGCAAGCTCGACCGCATGATTGTGGTGAGCATGGGAACCGGTACATCGCTCGTAAAATGCGATGACAACGAGATAAGGCACATCGGAGGCATCGGCATAGGCGGCGGAACCCTGGCAGGACTGAGCCGCATCATGCTCAAGACCGATGACATCAAGCAGATTATCAACCTCGCCAAGGACGGCGACGTGAGCAAGATAAACCTGCTGATAGGCGACATCAGCGCCAAGCCTCTGCCCGGACTCCCGATGAACGCCACCGCATCGCTCTTCAGCAACGCCAAGGCCAACGCTTCGCGCGAAGACATCGCCATGGGACTCATCTGGATGGTGCTGCAGTCGATAGGTTCGGCTACCATCCTCTCATCGCTCGAATCGGGCATCAAGGATTTCGTGCTCATCGGCAACCTCACCCTGCTGCCGCAATGCCGCGAGGTGTTCCCAGCCATGGAGAAACTCTACGGAGTGAGGTTCAGAATACCGAAATACTCGGAATTCTGCACCGCCATCGGAGCTGCGCTCGACTATAAGCGACAAGCAAAATAATCACCCCCGAATCGCCGCAATGCCCTATACACGGGCATTGCGGCGATTTTCATTCCCACCCCCTGCCACGGCACACAGACAACAATGGGAAAACGCACACAAGCGCACAAAATGCGCAACACGCTGATAGATAACAACTTAAACGTTTCGGGAAACAGAAATTTGTCAAAGTTTTCCGAAACTTTTTCGTTTCCTACTGATTATCAGTAACTTAATATTTTTTAACGATAAAAAAGTTGTCCAAAAGTAATTACTTTCAGAAATATTTTATACCTTTGCAATATCAAAACGAGGTACATATCTACCTCTTCAAGTCATAAAGACTTAATACTAAGTAATTTAAACATTAATCGTAAAAGTAATACTAAAATGATCCAGACAGTAGTAAAGCGTGACGGACGCATCGTTGGATTCAACGAACAGAAAATCATGGCAGCCATTCGCAAGGCCATGTTGCACACCGACAAGGGTGAAGATACCACTCTTATCGAGCAGATAACCGACCACATCTCTTATCGTGGCAAGAGCCAGATGAGCGTTGAGGCCATTCAGGACGCCATCGAGCTGGAACTCATGAAGAGTGCCCGCAAAGATGTTGCCCAGAAGTATATCGCATACCGCAACCAGCGTAACATCGCCCGCAAGGCGAAGACACGCGACGTGTTCATGAGCATCGTCAATGCCAAGAACAACGACATCACCCGTGAAAACGCCAACATGAATGCTGATACGCCAGCCGGCATGATGATGAAGTTCGCTTCAGAAACCACCAAACCATTCGTCGACGACTACCTCCTCTCTGAGGATGTACGCGACGCCGTCATGCACAACTATATACATATTCACGATAAGGACTATTACCCTACCAAGAGTCTCACCTGCGTGCAGCATCCGCTCGACGTGATTCTGAACCACGGTTTCACAGCCGGTCACGGTTCAAGCCGTCCTGCCAAGCGCATCGAGACCGCAGCCGTGCTGGCTTGTATCTCTCTCGAGACCTGCCAGAACGAGATGCACGGCGGCCAGGCCATCCCAGCCTTCGACTTCTATCTGGCTCCATACGTACGCATGTCGTACCAGGAAGAGGTGAAGAACCTGGAGAAGCTGACAGGCGAAGACCTGAGCAACCTCTATGATGCGCCTATCGACGACTACATAGAGAAGCCGCTCGAGGGATTGCAGGGCCGCGAACGCCTGGAGCAGCACGCCATCAACAAGACCGTGAACCGCGTGCATCAGGCGATGGAGGCATTCATCCACAACATGAACACCATCCACAGCCGCGGCGGTAACCAGGTAGTATTCTCAAGCATCAACTACGGTACCGATACCAGCGCCGAGGGCCGCTGCATCATGCGCGAAATCCTGCAGAGCACCTATCAGGGCGTAGGCAATGGCGAAACAGCCATCTTCCCTATCCAGATATGGAAGAAGAAGAGAGGCGTAAACTATCTGCCTGAGGACAGAAACTACGACCTCTACAAGCTGGCGTGCAAGGTAACAGCCCGCCGTTTCTTCCCTAACTTCCTGAACCTCGACGCCACCTTCAACCAGAACGAGAAGTGGCGTGCTGATGATCCGGAGCGCTACAAGTGGGAGATTGCAACCATGGGCTGCCGTACCCGCGTGTTCGAAGACCGCTGGGGCGAGAAGACCAGCATCGCCCGCGGTAACCTGAGCTTCTCTACCATCAACATCGTGAAGCTCGCCATCGAGTGCATGGGCATCGAAGACGAAAAGCAGCGCATCGACATGTTCTTTGCCAAGCTCGACAATATCCTCGACATCACAGCCAAGCAGCTCGACGAACGCTTCCAGTTCCAGAAGACGGCGATGGCCAAGCAGTTCCCTCTGCTCATGAAGTATCTCTGGGTAGGCGCAGAAAACCTGAAGCCGGAAGAGACCATCGAGAGCGTCATCAACCACGGAACCCTGGGTATCGGCTTCATCGGATTGGCAGAATGCCTGGTTGCCCTCATCGGCAAGCACCACGGCGAGAGCGAGAAGGCACAGGAGCTGGGACTGAAGATTGTTACCTACATGCGCGACCGTGCCAACGAGTTCAGCGAGCAGTATCATCACAACTACTCTATCCTGGCCACTCCAGCCGAGGGATTGAGCGGTAAGTTCACTAAGAAGGACAGAAAGCAGTTTGGCGTCATCCCTGGCGTTACAGACCGCGACTATTATACCAACTCTAACCACGTGCCTGTATACTATAAGTGTACAGCCCTGAAGAAGGCACAGATCGAGGCTCCATACCACGACCTGACCCGTGGCGGCCACATCTTCTATGTAGAGATTGACGGCGATGCTACCCACAACCCTTCTGTTATCGAGAGCGTGGTAGACATGATGGATAAGTACAACATGGGTTACGGCTCAGTAAACCACAACCGCAACCGCTGTCTCGACTGCGGCTACGAGAATGCTGACGCCCACCTCGAGGTTTGTCCTAAGTGCGGCAGCCACCACATAGACAAGCTGCAGCGCATCACCGGTTATCTGGTAGGTACTACAGACCGCTGGAACAGCGGCAAGCTTGCCGAGCTCCACGACCGAGTAACCCATATCGGAGGAGAAAAGTAGTGATTAGTGATTAATTATTAGTGATTATTGATTAATGATTAGCGTATTAAGCATCGTACATGATACGATGGTAGACGGTCCGGGCTTCCGCACATCCATTTATTGTGCGGGATGCCCCAACCATTGTCCGGGCTGCCATAATCCGCAGTCGTGGGACATCAGCCACGGCACGATGACCTCTACCGACGAGCTGATGAAGGAAATCATGAGCGACCCCTTCGCCAACGTCACCTTCTCGGGCGGCGACCCTATGTTTCAGGCAAAGGGCTTTGCCGAGCTGGCGCGCGCCATCAGGGAGCAGAGCAGCAAGAGCATCTGGTGCTTTACGGGCTATCTCTTCGAAAACCTCGTGAAGAATCCTGAGCAGCTGGAACTCCTCCGCCAAATCGATGTATTGGTAGACGGTCCCTTCGTACAGGCATTGCGCGATGAAGACCTCTTCTTCAGGGGCAGCAGCAACCAGCGCATCATCAACGTGCAGAAGTCGCTGAAAGAAGGAAGAGTGATAGAACTCAATCTTACAACAGAAAACCCGAATCCGGTATTGTAAATCTACATACCAGATTCGGGTTTCCCGTTTCTTTTTCGGTGCCAAAATCATTATCTCTTAGCATCCTTCTCTTCGAGGTAGCTGATAGAACTCTGAATATAATCACGCTCCCACTCGCTCTCGTGCAATTTCTCATCGCCATAGAGCAGAAGGTCGAGATCCAGCGGAACATCTACCTTACGATAAGGACCACGGGTTCTGCGTCCGCATCTCTGCTCCACACTCCGCAGCGCGGCAAGCACAGACTTCTTAGAGCAGATGGTCTCCCCCGACATCACCTGATTCAGAAACTTATCTGAATTCTCCAGTCCGATAGGCTCAGTCCACATGCGCGGACCGAAGAGGCTGTTCTTGAACATACATCTCAGATATTCATGCGCCTTCAACACATTCTCCTCCTGATTTCTGTTAGAGCCGATAGCTATAATTACTTTTGTACGAGTTTTCATTATTAAAATCATTATTTCTACAAAACAAGTCAGTTTCTCTCAGAAAAGACAGATAGCCCCTGCATTTGTATGTCATATTTTGTGCAAAGATATTAAAAATTTTGTAATAAACCGCGATTTATCCGTTTTTTTTTATATTTTTGCAGAATGAATCATCTAAAAGCAAATATTTTAGGGCTCACTCTGCTCTGCTGCCTCCCGATGGGCGCACAGCTGAAGTGGAACCAGTCCTATCAGACATATATCAACCAGTATAAGGATCTTGCCATCGAGCAGATGCTCCGTTACCGCATTCCAGCCAGCATCACCCTAGCACAGGGACTGTTTGAGAGTGCGGCAGGAAGGAGCGACCTCGTACGCCAGGGCAACAACCACTTCGGCATAAAATGTCACAACTGGACGGGCCCAACCCAGTACCACGACGATGATGCCCGGGGCGAATGCTTCCGCGTATACCAGGACGCAAGAGACAGCTACGAAGACCACAGCAAGTTTCTGGCGCGCCAGCCACGCTACGCACGCCTCTTCGAACTCTCGCTGCACGACTACAAGGGATGGGCTCGCGGACTGAAAGCCTGCGGCTACGCCACCAACCCGCAGTATGCCAGCAAACTGATACAGATTATAGAGCTCTACAAGCTCAACCAGTATGACAAGGCCAAGCGCTACGACCGCTTCATGGCTACCCACAGCGGTACCGACCAGCCTGTAAACGCCGAAGGTCTGCTGCACCCTATCCATATCTTCAACAAGAATTACTATCTCTATGCCCGCGAAGGCGACACCTTCAAGAGTATAGGCAAGGAGGTGGGCATCAGCTGGCGCAAACTGGCTCGCTACAATGAGCGCAACAAGCACGCCGTGCTGCACAAGGGCGACATCATCTATCTGAAAAAGAAACGCTCCAAGGCACCTAAGCAGTATAAGAAGCGCCCTCACGTGATACAGCCGGGCGAAAGCATGTACACCATCTCGCAGAAGTATGGCATCCGACTGGAGAAACTCTACAAGATGAACCATCTCGACCCTAACATCCCGGTAAGCGTAGGAACAAGACTGAGGGTGAGATAAGTGATTAGTGATTCGGTCACTTGGTGATTCGATGAGAAATGTGAATGTGAATGTGAATTTTAAATGAAAATACAATGAAGAGAATGATATTATCCCTCGCCACCATGGCGATGCTGATGGCGCCCGGCACAATAAAGGCGCAAAACTTTGACGACTATTTCACAGACAAGACGCTGCGGGTAGACTATACCTTTGCCGGCAACCAGAAGCAGCAGATGATAGCAGTAGACGAACTCAACGTAATGCCACGCTGGTACGGCAAACGGCAGCGACTGGCCGAACTCCCGGTAGAGGGCAACGGACAGATAACCGTACGCGACCACCGCTCGGGCAAAATCATCTACCGCAACTCCTTCTCCACCCTCTTCCAGGAATGGCTCTCCTATCCAGAGGCAGAGAAGAACACGCAGAGTTTCGAGAACGTATTCCTCGTTCCGATGCCGAAAGATACCGTAGACATCACCCTCGACCTGCGTAACAACCGCCGCGAGATAACCACCACGCTCACCCACCAGGTAGCGCCGAAAGACATTCTGATTCATCAGAAAGGCAACAAGCCTACACCATACGTCACCCTGCAGCAGGCTGCCGACACCACCCGATGCATCCACATCGCATACGTGGCTGAAGGCTATACCGATGCAGAGATGCCTGTCTTCCTGAAAGATGCGCAGGAAGCTACAGAGGCCATCTTCGCCCACGAACCCTTCAAGAGCATGAGAGACCGCTTCAACATCGTAGCCGTAAAATCGCCATCCAAGCAGAGCGGACCTAGCATCCCAGCCCAGGGCATCTGGCACGAGACCGCCCTCAGCTCTCATTTCGACACCTTCTACAGCGACCGCTACCTTACCACCCTGCATCTCAAAGACCTGCACAACTGGCTGGCAGGTACCCCTTACGAGCACATCATCGTGCTGGTAAATTCGGATAAGTATGGCGGTGGCGGCATCCTCAATTCATACAATCTCACCACCTGCCACCAGAAATGGTTCAAGCCGGTAGTGGTGCATGAGTTTGGGCATTCCTTTGCCGGACTTGCCGATGAATACGCCTACGAGCAGGAGCAGATACCGATGTATCCTCACGATGTAGAGCCTTGGGAGAAGAACATCACTACCCTTGCCGATTTCCACGGAAAATGGGAGAACATGATAGACAAGAAGACCAAGATTCCTACTCCGCTCTCAAAGAAAGAGAAGGAGGCGGTGAGCAAGGTGGGTGTCTTCGAAGGTGCCGGATACAGCTTGAAGGGCGTTTACCGCGGTGTGCAGGACTGCCGTATGCGCATCAACGAAACGCCGGAATTCTGTGCAGTATGCAAGAAGGCGCTGCAGGACCTCATCGACTTCTACACGAAATAAAGAAATCATAAAAACATTATATCTATGAAAGAGCAAAACCTAAACATCAGATACATGGTGGCTCAGCTCTCAGAGTTGAGCCAGCAGGAGCAGGAGCTCGTTAACAGGGCGAAGGCTGCCACCAGCAATGCGTATGCTAACTACAGCCACTTCTATGTGGGAGCAGCCCTGCTGCTGGGCGACGGCAGAATAGTGATTGGAGCCAACCAGGAGAACGCCGCCTTCCCGTCGGGACTCTGTGCCGAGCGCAGCGCCATCTTCGGTGCCCAGAGCAACTATCCCGACCAGCCTATCCTGACGCTCGCCATAGCAGCGAGAAACGGAAATGGTTTCCTCAAGTCGCCTATCTCGCCATGCGGAGCCTGCCGCCAGGTGATACTGGAGATGGAAGACCGCTACCAGCGCCCCGTACGCATCCTGCTCTATGGCGAGAACGGCACCTACTGCTTCGACAGCATCAAAGACCTTCTCCCCTTCAGCTTCGTAGATTCGAACATGAAGGAATAAGATTACAGAGCCCACTTTTAAAAAGGGCTCAGGATATAAGAAAAAGCCCTACAGGAAGTTTGCATCATGCAGACTTTCCTGTAGGGCTTTCTTCTTATTCCTCCTTATACTCATTATTCCTCCCTATATTCAAAGCATCCTGCTGCAGGCTGCTCTTTCTTTCTCGGCAAACCATCACGGTCGGTTGCAGGCAGGGTTTCGGCAGCTGCCTTTCCTATTGCTGCCGACTCCTTGCTCAGATGGAAATCATACTTCAGATTATCTGTGTCGAAAAGGCGGAAATGCTTCTCGGCAAACACCGTCGTATCCTTGATGTCCTCATAAACCACATGGGTGAACTTCAGACTGTCGTCCGTCTCCAGCCTCTCCGTGCGCAACACACAATGGTCGAAGAGGAAATTGAAGGCATCCTCCTCTTTCGGAGCCTCCCAGACCACCTCATCATCATGATAGCCCGTTACGAGCGAATTTCTCACCTCGAAACGAGGCAGCGGAGAGGCAAAACCGATGGCAGACTCGCGGCGCCCGTCAAACGGATAGAACTGGGCTATGGTGCAGCCGTTTACCTCAACATCGCCACCCTCAACATAGAGCGGATGGTTTAAACAATTGGTTATCTGCGAGTTATAAACCTGCACCTTGGCAGAATCAATCCTCACACCGTAGCCCTGACTGTTATGAATCGTGGCATTCTCGATGAGCAGTTTCTGCTTCGTAGCATCGCCCGCTTCTATCATCACAGCATCGTAGGCACTATGAATATCAGCAAACGAAATCCTGCAGTCATGAGCCGAAGACATCAGTCTGATGCCCTGCCATTGTCCCGGTGTGCGGTCATAAGGCAGATAATCGAACATGTGGTCCAGTCGGTCGCCCCGCATCACCACTTCCCTGTCCTTTTCGCCCTCAATCTTCAGCGAACCGAACACCTGCAAACCTGCATTCTCGTGGAAATAGAGTTGGGTGCCCGGAGCAATGGTCAGCGTAGCCGCCGAATCAACCCTGATGCCGCCATAAACCACTACCGGCAGCATGCTCTCCAGCAGCTGGTCCTGCTTCACCTCGAGCGAATTGAGTTTCATCGCATCCCATGAAAACGCCCTCAGGTTCACCTTCTGCTCCACGCCACTTTCCAGCGCAAACACCAGGTTGTCGCTCACCAGCTGCGGCTCTTTGCTGTTCTGCATCGCCGAAGTCAGTTCTACAAACACACGTATGCTGTCACCCTTCCTGATCTCCACATTCTGCGTCTGGAATCCCGCTTCGCTGCCCAAATAAAAGCCGTCAACATTCACCCGGTAGCCCTTCTGGTTACCGTTTTCCAGCCGCACCGACTGGCAGCGCAGAGCCTTGCCCGTACGGTTGTAAACCCAGAAGCTTCGGGTAGGCGTAGGCACATTCGAGAAGGTGGTGTCCATCTTCAGCGTATCTACCGAAAACGAGAGCACATCTCCCCTCGACGTTGAGAAACTCTCATCGTCGGCACAACTGGCAAACAGGGCGCTCATCGCCATCCCTACACCCATTATATACAAAAATCCCTTTTTCCGTTTCATATATATAAAAACGGAAAAAGGGAAATATTATTGTATCTGCCTCTACATAAACAGAGCAAAGATGGATGAGCCTACAACCGTCAGCACACCGCAAACCACGATGCTCAGACTGCTCATGGCTCCCTCTATGGTACCCATTTCCATCGCCTTTGCCGTACCCAGCGCATGGGCAGAACAGCCGATGGCGATACCTTTAGCAATAGGCTCCTTGATGGAGAGAAGCTTCAGGAATTTCTCGGCAAAGATGTTGCCCAGCACACCCGTTACGATGATGACAACCACCGAAACCGAAACATGACCGCCCAACTCCTCAGAAACGCCGATACCGATGGCGGTAGTGATGCTCTTAGGCAGGAAGGTAACGTAGGACGCATGGTCGAAATGGAAGATGAGGGCGAGAATGAGCACGGAGCAGAGACTCGCCAGCACGCCCGAAACAATGCCGATCAGCACAGCCCGATAATTCTTCTTCAGAAGCTCAACCTGCTGATAAAGTGGCACAGCCAGACAGATGGTGGCTGGCGTGAGCAGATAGCTGATGCTGTTGGCGCCTGCCGAATAGGTCTTGTAATCTACGCCAGTCAGCAGGAGCGTGATGATGACGAGGATGATGGAGATGAGCAGCGGGTTCATCAGCGACCATCCCGTCTTCAGCTTCAGCAGCATGCCTATGCCGTAGGCTGCCAGACTGATGAGAACGCCGAAGAAGACAGAATCCTGGAACAACTGGTTCATTTCTTCGCCTCCTTTCCTTTTCTGATTACCAACTGCGTAATCCAGCCCGAAGCACCCATCACGACGAAGGTGCTGACCACCGTAACTACGATATACTGGAACCATGCATTGCCGATATCCTGATAAGAATCAATGAGTCCTACGGCAGCCGGAATAAACATCACGGGCATGATGGCAATGAGGAAACTGCTGGTTTCGCGGATATGCTTCACCTTGATCAGTTTTGTTTCCAGCGCAAGGAAGAGCAGGATGATGCCATAGATGCTTGCCGGAATAGGCAATGGCAGCAAAAAATGAAGCAATTCCCCCGCAAAGGAGAAAGCTATGATTATCAAAAATTGAATTAAAAACTTCATGTTGAATTACTTTAAACCTTAAACCTTGGAACTTTGAACCTTTGAATCTAAATCAAGCTAACGTACTGCTCAATGAGGCTTGCCGTCTCTTCTACGCCCAGGCGCACAGTATCCAGGCAGATGTCGTAATCATCGGCATTTCCCCAGGTAAGGCCTGTATAATACTTATGATAAGCCACTCTGCAATCCTCGGTGTGCTCTACAAACTCCTCAGCTTCCTCATACGAAAAGCCCTTCTCCTCCTGAATCTCCTTGATGCGAGCCTCCAGATTGCCGCTCAGGAAAACAGAAATCAGGTCTTTGCGCTCGCGGAAGATATAGTTGCCGCAACGGCCGATGATGATACAGTCTTCATCGCCTATCATATCGGCAAGTGTATGGAGCGGTTTTTCTGTCAGCGCCCTCTGCGTTTCGCCAAGCGACGACATCGAGAAGAGCAGTTCATCTACCGGCCGCTCATCGAAGAAAGCCTCCATCTCGTCGAGCACTCCTCTCTGTTCAGCCATTTCCATCATATTTTTACGGGTATAAAAAGGAATACCATACTTTTCGGCGAGCAGCTTGCCCACGCGAATAGCGCCACATCCACACTGGCGCGCTATCGTTATAATCATGATTCTATAAAATTAAAACGTATATAATAATTACTCAGTTCCGTTATCCCCCTCCAGCCCATCCTGGGCGGGAGTTTTATATAGCAAAAAAGCTAAGAAGATTTGACTCTTCTTAGCTTTCTTGTGTCGGGGCGACAGGATTCGAACCTGCGACCACCTGTTCCCAAAACAGGAGCGCTACCGGGCTGCGCTACACCCCGCTTGTGCTTTGCTAAAGGTTTGAGTGAGAGAAAAAATAGAGTCGGGGCGACAGGATTCGAACCTGCGACCACCTGTTCCCAAAACAGGAGCGCTACCGGGCTGCGCTACACCCCGCTTACTCATCTCTACGACACCTCTTAAGCATTGCTTTAAGCATCATTTCTGAATTGCGAGTGCAAAGGTACTACATTTTTTCGATTCCACCAAATTTTTCCATAACTTTTTTCAAAAAAATATGCATTTTAATGCAAAATGGCTGGGAAACAGGCAAAAACAAGGGCAACCCCTATCCGGAATTGCCCTTATACCTTATTATATATAGTGCGGAAAAGAACCGCAATCATACTTGCTGAACTTTTAAATCAGAAACCGACTGCCCGAATCTGTCAAACCGAGAAGACCGGCAAATCTGATTTCAGACCGGAAAATCTGATTTTACTTGATGATTCCCTCTTCTACGAAAATCTTCTTCAAGATCTGGACAGCCTGCTCAACCTGCTCTCTAGTATGAGTAGCCATGAGTGCGAAACGTACCAATGTATCCTGAGGAGCACAAGCTGGAGGAATAACAGGGTTGATGAACACACCTGCATCGTAAGCCATCTTGGTAACAACGAATGTCTTCTCAGCATCGCGTACGTAGAGAGGAATGATAGGACTCTCTGTCTCGCCAATCTCGAAACCTTCCTCGCGGAAACGCTTCAAGGCATAGTTGGTTACATCCCAGAGATTCTCGAAACGCTCTGGCTCATTCTGAATGATGTGGAGAGCCTCGAGAGCTGCTGCTGTGGCAGCTGGAGTGTTAGAGGCGCTGAAGATGTAAGTACGGCAGTTGTGACGGAGGAAGTTGATCGTATCCTTGTCTGATGCGATGAAACCGCCGATAGAAGCCAGACTCTTAGAGAATGTACCCATGATGAGGTCTACCTCATCGGTCAGACCGAAGTGGTCGCAGACACCACGACCCTGCTTGCCGAATACGCCAAGACCATGAGCCTCGTCTACCATGATAGAGCAGTTGTACTTATGCTTAAGCTTAACGATTTCAGGCAAGTTAGCCAGGTCGCCCTCCATAGAGAACACACCGTCAACAACGATGAGCTTGATAGCCTCCTCAGGGAGCTTAGAGAGCACGCGCTCCAAATCTTCCATATCGTTGTGCTTGTAGTGAAGCTGGGTAGCGAATGAGAGGCGGCGGCCATCTACGATACTTGCGTGGTCGCGGTCATCGCAGATAATATAGTCGTTACGACCTACTACGCAAGCCAAGACACCCTGATTTACAGAGAATCCTGTAGAGAAACACAAAGTTTCATCCTTGCCCATAAACTCAGCAAGCTCCTTTTCGAGCTGCACGTGCAAATCGAGCGTACCATTGAGGAAACGGCTTCCTGCACAACCAGAACCATACTTGTCGAGCGCAGCCTTTGCTGCATCAATAACACGCTGGTCGTTAGTCAAACCTTGATAAGCATTAGAACCGAACATCAGGATTTTATGACCATCGATGTCGGTTACCTCTGTCATCTGCTTACTTGTGATCTCGCGGAAATATGGATACACACCGGCAGCCATATACTTCTGAGGTTCACGATAATTCTTGTATCTTTCTTGTAATTGTCCCATTATTAATAGGTGTACTTTATTATCTTTTTTTATATTTTTCTAAGTTTCAGGATGCAAAGATACAAAAAAGAACTCAATAAAATGGCTTTTTTTATAAGAAAGTTTACTTTTATAGTTTTTTTAATCGATATTTCTTGTTATTTTGGGTATTTTTATTACTTTTGCAGCCTAAATTTTACAAACTCTTGACTATATAATGAAGAAAAAGATACTTTTCATCATGAATCCGATTTCAGGAACAGCCAGCAAGGCGGCAGTTCCCAGTCTGATAGATTCTGTTTTGGACAAAGAACTTTTTGAGTACGAGATAAGAATGACTGAAAGAGCTGGGCACGCTTCGGAAATTGCTACCGAAGCGAAGAACAACCATGTAGATGTGGTTGTGGCGGTTGGCGGTGACGGAACCGTCAACGAGGTGGCCCGCTCACTGGTTCACTCCGATACTGCCCTCGGCATTCTGCCTTGCGGTTCGGGCAACGGACTGGCAAGACATCTGCTGCTCCCAATGAACCTGAAGAAATGCATAGAGGTCATCAACCAATGCCAGATTAGAGATCTGGATTATGGTGTCATCAACGACCACCCGTTCTTCTGCACCTGCGGCATGGGCTTTGACGCTTTCGTCAGCATGAAGTTTGCCGAGAGCGGCAAGCGTGGTCCTATCACTTATGCTGAAAATATCCTGCGCGAGGGATTGAAGTATAAGCCTGAGACTTACACGCTGGAGGACGAGACGGGCACCAAGCAGTATAAGGCGTTCCTCATTTCCTGTGCCAACGCATCTCAGTATGGCAACAATGCCTATATTGCCCCTCAAGCATCCATGAGCGACGGTTTGATGGATGTTGTCATCATGGAACCATTCGATGTAATCGAGGCGCCTCAGGTAAGTTTCGACATGTTCAACAAGACGTTGGACAAGAACTCGAAGATCAAGTCGTTCCGCTGCAAGAAGCTCCATATCACCCGCAGTCAGCCAGGCGTAATCCATTATGATGGCGACCCTGTGATGACGGGTGCAGAGATTGATGTCCATCTGGAAGAAAAGGGAATCAAGATGCTGGTGAACCCATTTGCCAACAAGAACGACCGCAAGCCGAACATGATTCAGTCTGCCTTTGCCGATTTCTTCAACGACATCAATGCCGTGCGCGATGATATTCATAAAGACATCCAGCGCCAGAGCAAAAGAGTAGAAGCTATCAGCAAACTGGTACAGAAGAAGCTGAACCTTTAAGTAGTGAGTAGTGATCACTAATCACTACTCACTAAGATAGAATTCTTCCGTTATTTTCCTATACCATTCCGAGCGGTTTCCCTGCGAATCCATCATCGTTTCAACATGCTCTTCATAAGGCGAAATGCGATGCTTGGCAAAACTCAGCATAAAGCGCTTTGGCTGCTTGCGCTCTACCGTCTTCACACCACACTTCCGTATAAGATAAAAACCTAATATACAAGACTCTACAACAAACTGCTCCACTACTTCTACGGGAACAATTGCAGAGAAAATGCCGTCATCAGAAAGCAGCCGTTTTACACCCGCAAACAAATCGCGGAACGGAAGACTGTCCGTATGTCTCGCCATCGTCCTCTTACTGTCCGGATTTTTCAAGCTATCTACAAAGAACGGAGGATTGCTCACTATCGCATCAAAAACACCGGCAGACTTCAAATCTTCAGCAGTTTCCAAAGCCTCAGCAGCTTCCGAAGTTCCCCCGAAATCCTGCAGTCTGCAGCATTCTATTTCCACCCTGTCGCGAAACGGACTTGCCATCACATTCTCCCTCGCCTGTCCGCAGGCATCAGCATCCATATCAATCCCTACGACCTCAGCTTCAGGAAAACGCTGCGCCATCATGAGCGAAATCAGTCCCGTTCCGGAACCGATGTCCAGAATCCGCCTGCCACCTTGCGCCCATGCACCCAGCAAAACGCCGTCAGTTCCCACTTTCATGGCACAACGGTCTTGCTCTATCTCAAACTGTTTAAATCGAAAATTACCCATAAATTCTTCTGTCTCTTTACAGAAGAAAACGAATGCGCCGCCGATTTATTTTATCGCAAGCAGCAGAAATTGCCACTTCCACCTGCAAAAGCAGCTACTTACATCTATAAAAACGGGTACTAATATATAGAAAAAGCAATTTTATTATTAAATAATCTATCATCTTCCACGATATTTCATAAAAAATGAGTACCTTTGCACGGAAAATAGAAATCATAACAAAATGGATAATAGAAGAACAAGTACCCGAATACAAATGATTGCAGATTACGAGGGCGACCCGAAAACCCTGATTGAAGACCAGGAAGAAGGCTTGTACCCTACCCTCTGCATGCGAGATATTGTAGTTTTCCCTACCAACATGACCCCTATCGTTGTGGGCAGAAAGGAAAGTCTGAATCTCGTCCGGATGCTGGAAAAGAAACCAGACACCATATTCTGCGTATTCTGCCAGAAGAACAAAGATACAGAATCGCCCTACGAAGAAGACCTCTACCCTGTAGGTGTCTTCGCCAAACTCATCAAGGTGATCAAGATGCCTGGCACAGAGCAGATGAGCATCATCATCCAGGGTCTGGGCAGATGTCAGATGAAACATCTCGTTCAAAAAGAGCCTTACACAGTAATTGACGTAAAAAGTCTTCCGGAGAAATGGCCTGACGAGAACAACGATGAACTCTTCAGAATGCTCTACGAGAACTTCCATTACGAAGCGACAGACTATATCAAATCAAACGCCAACTATACTGATGAGGCCATCCAGGCCATCAACGAACTCTCGAGCATTCATATGCAGTGCAACTTCATGTGCTCCCTCCTCCCTTTCTCCATCGAGGATAAAATCAAGATGCTGAAAGAGGAAAATCTCAGCGAGCGCATCATGATTGCCATCAGATCCCTGAACAAGGTGCGCCATCTGCTACGCATCCAGACTGAGATTGAGAACAAAACCCACTACGACCTCGATGAACAGCAGAAGGAATACTTCCTCAAGCAGCAGATCAAGAACATCAGGGAAGAACTGGGAGAAGGCAACGCCAGTCCGGAGAAGAAGGAGATTCTGGAGAAGGCGAAAAAGAAGAACTGGAGCGAGGAAACTGCCAAAATCTTCAAGAAAGAAATTGCCAAGCTCGACACCCTGAACCCGCAGAGTCCTGACTATTCGATACAGATAGGATTCCTGCAGACCATGGTAGATTTGCCTTGGAACTCCTACACCCAGGACGACCTCAGTCTGACCCGTGCCAAGCGCATTCTGAACCACGACCACTACGGCATGGAGAATGTGAAGGAACGCATCCTGGAATTCCTCGCCGTAAGAGCACTGAACGGCGGCGGCAAGAGTCCTATCCTCTGCCTCTACGGTCCTCCGGGCGTAGGAAAGACCAGTCTGGGCAAGAGCATCGCAGCAGCCATGAAGCGCAAGTATGTACGCATGTCGCTGGGCGGTCTGCACGATGAAGCCGAAATCCGCGGTCACCGCCGCACCTATGTGGGAGCCATGCCGGGCCGCATCATCAAGAACATGCTGAAGGCAGGCAGCAGCAATCCGGTATTCATCCTCGACGAGATTGACAAGGTGGCGCAGAGCAATTTCAACGGCGACCCAGCATCAGCCCTGCTCGAAGTGCTGGACCCGGAACAGAACAATGCCTTCCACGACAATTATCTCGATATGGATTACGACCTCTCCAAGGTGCTCTTCATCGCCACAGCCAATGACCTGAGCGTCATTCCGCGTCCGCTCCTCGACCGTATGGAGCTGATAGAAGTAGGCGGCTACATCACCGAAGAGAAGACAGAGATTGCCAAGCGCCACCTCGTACCGGAAGAGCTGGAAAGCACCGGACTCGACAAGGTTTCGCCAAAGGTAAGTTTCAACAAGAATGCCCTCGAGTTCATCATCGAGCACTACACCCGGGAGAGCGGCGTAAGACAGCTGAAAAAGCAGATTGACAAGAGTCTGCGCAAGATGGCTTACAAACTTGCCTGCAACCAGGAGCTGAAGAACTACACCATCACCCCTGCCGAAGTAAAAGACCTGCTGGGCAATCCGCCGTTCAACCGCGACATCTACCAGGGCAACGACTATGCAGGAGTGGTAACCGGACTGGCCTGGACCTCAGTGGGCGGCGAAATACTCTACATCGAAACCTCGCTCAGCAAGGGCAAGGCAGGCAAGCTCACCCTGACCGGAAACCTGGGCGACGTGATGAAGGAATCAGCCATTATCGCACTGGAATACGTCAAGTCGCACATCGACCTGCTCCAGGTAGACTACCGCATCTTCGAGCAGTGGAACATCCACATCCACGTGCCTGAGGGAGCCACCCCGAAAGACGGTCCTTCTGCCGGAATCACCATCGCCACCAGCATCGCCTCAGCCATCACCCAGCGCAAGGTGCGTGCCAACACAGCCATGACCGGCGAGATAACCCTCCGCGGCAAAGTGCTCCCGGTAGGCGGAATCAAGGAGAAGATTCTGGCAGCCAAGCGGGCAGGAATCAAGCACATCGTGATGTGCAGGGAAAACCAGAAGAACGTAGAGGAAATACCGGAGAAATATCTCAAGGGCGTAGACTTCCACTATGTAGAGAACGTGGCTGACGTCTGGCAGTTCGCGCTGACCGACGAGAAGGTGAAAACCCCTACAGACTTCAGCATTGAGGAAAATGATAAAAAAGAATAGAAATGAAATTTGAATTACAAGTAACAGATAAAGCAAGCGATGCGCGTACAGGCATCATCACCACCGACCACGGACAGATCAAGACCCCAATCTTCATGCCCGTAGGAACCGTAGGAAGCGTGAAGGGCGTCCACTTCGAGGAACTCAAGAAGCAGATCATGGCACAGATTATCCTCGGAAACACCTATCACCTCTACCTGCGCCCAGGTCTTGACGTCATCAGGGCAGCAGGCGGATTGCACAAGTTCAACGGCTGGGACCGTCCTATCCTCACCGACAGCGGCGGCTTCCAGGTCTTCTCGCTCACCGGCATCCGCAAGCTCAAGGAAGAAGGCTGCGAGTTCCGCTCCCACATCGACGGCAGCAAGCACTTCTTCACACCGGAGAATGTAATGGACACCGAGCGCATCATCGGAGCCGACATCATGATGGCCTTCGATGAATGTCCACCGGGACAGAGCGATTACCAGTACGCCAAGAACAGCCTCATGCTCACCCAGCGCTGGCTAGACCGCTGCATCAAGCGGTTCAACGAAACCGAGCCCCTCTACGGCTATCAGCAGAGTCTCTTCCCTATCGTTCAGGGCTGCACCTTCCCGGAACTGCGCCGCGAAGCAGCCAAATACATTGCCGACAAGGGAGCCGACGGAAATGCCATCGGCGGACTTGCCGTAGGAGAGCCTACCGAGGTGATGTATGAGATGATAGAAGTAGTGAACGAAATTCTGCCGAAAGACAAGCCGAGATATCTGATGGGCGTAGGAACCCCGCAGAACATCCTCGAAGCCATCGAGCGCGGCGTAGACATGTTCGACTGCGTAATGCCGACCCGCAACGGCCGCAACGCCATGCTCTTCACCTATCAGGGCACGATGAACATGCGCAACAAGAAGTGGGAGAAAGACTTCAGTCCAATAGATCCAGACGGCTGCGACATCGACCTCGTAACCACGAAGGCCTACCTCCACCACCTCTTCAAGGCCCAGGAGCTGCTGGCGATGCAGATAGCCAGCATCCACAACCTCTCTTTCTATCTGCGCCTCGTGACCGATGCCCGCCATCATATCGAGCAGGGCGATTTCGTGGCATGGAAGAATTCCATCATCGACCAGCTTGGCCGAAGAATTTAAGTAAGCAAGCATCATGAAAGATTTTAAGAAAATAAGAAAACACCGCCGGCTCTACCGCACCGGCCGATGGGCTTCCCGCAAGTTCGGGTGGCTCATCAGGGCTGTGCGCTGGCTGGCTCACAAGCTCCGGTTCCTGCGCATATTCCGGTTTCTCAACCCGTTCAGGTACATCAAGAAGCTCGACTGGTACATTATCAAGAAGTTTCTGGGCTACTATTTCTTCTCCATCGCCCTGATCATCTCCATCGCCATCGTCTTCGACTTCAACGAGAACCTGTCAAAATTCACAGAGCACCATGCACCGGCGCGCGCAATCATCTTCGATTACTACGCCAACTTCGTGCCCTATTTTGCCAACCTCTTCAGTGCGCTGTTCGTGTTCGTGGCGGTCATTCTCTTCACCACCAAGCTGGCAAGCAATTCCGAAATCATCGCCATCCTGGCGTCGGGAGTATCCTTCAAGCGTCTCCTTCGCCCATACATGATTACCTGCGTGCTGCTCTCAGCCCTCTCCTTCGGGCTTTCAGCCTACGTCATTCCCCACGGAACCGTCATCAGGCAGAACTTCGAGACGATGTACAAGAACAAGAAGAAGAATACCAGTGCCGAGAATGTACAGCTGCAGGTAGACAAGGGAGTGATTGCCTATATGCAGCATTACGACAACAGCATGAAACGCGGCTACGGATTCTGTCTCGACAAGTTCCAGGACAAGAAACTCGTAAGCCACCTTACAGCGATGGACATCCAGTACGACACCATTTCCGACAGCAAGTATCACTGGAAACTGAGCAACTGGAAAATCCGCAAGCTCCAGGGCATGAAAGAGCATATTACGAGCGGAGCCCAGAAGGACACCATCATCATGATGGAACCTACCGACCTGGTCTATTCCAAGGGTCAGCAGGAAACCTTCACCAGTCCTGAGCTCCGCGATTACATCTCCAAGCAGATTAACCGCGGTTCGGGCAACGTAGTGCAGTACGAGGTAGAATACCACAAGCGCATCGCCTCTTCCTTCGCTTCGTTCATCCTCACCATCATCGGCGTCTCCCTCTCAGCCCGCAAGCGCAAGGGCGGCATGGGAGCAGCATTGGGCGTTGGACTTGCGCTGAGTTTCGGCTACATCATGCTGCAGACGGTTTCTGCCACCTTCGCCATCCAGGCCAACTTCCCGTCTGTTCTGGCAGCGTGGCTTCCAAACTTCCTCTTCGCCATCGTAGCCTACTTCTGCTACCGCAAGGCACCGAGGTAATTATCAATTAATAATTAAGAGTTTATAGTTTATAGCAGCCATGCTCCCCTATAAACTATAAACTGTAAACTATAAACTATAGAAGAATGTATTTCGACGAATTAGATTTAAACGACAACGTGCTCGACGCTTTATATGACATGCGCTTCGACACATGCACTCCAGTACAGGAAAAGTGCATTCCAGAGATATTAGAAGGTCACGATGTCTTGGGTGTAGCCCAGACCGGAACCGGCAAAACCGCAGCCTATCTGCTGCCAGTATTGAGCAAGCTCGATGACGGCGGTTATCCGAAAGACGCCATCAACTGCGTCATCATGTCACCAACCCGCGAGCTCGCCCAGCAGATAGACCAGGCGATGCAAGGCTTCGGCTATTACCTGCAGGGCGTGAGCAGCGTAGCCGTATACGGCGGCAACGACGGCAACCGTTACGATCAGGAGTTGCGCAGCCTCCGCATGGGCGCCGATGTAGTCATCGCCACCCCGGGCCGCCTCATCTCCCATATCTCTCTGGGCAATGTAGACCTCAGCAAGGTAAGTTTCTTCATTCTTGACGAGGCCGACCGCATGCTCGACATGGGTTTCTCTGACGACATCAAGACCATCGCGTCAAAACTGCCAAAGACCTGCCAGACCATCATGTTCTCGGCAACCATGCCTGAGAAGATAGAAGAACTGGCTAAGACCTTGCTCAAGAATCCGGTAGAAATCAAACTTGCCGTCAGCAAGCCAGCCGAGAAAATCAAGCAGGAAGCATACGTATGCTACGAAACCCAGAAGATGACCATCATCAAGGACATCTTCAAGGCGGGCGACCTGAAACGCGTCATCGTCTTCAGTGGCAGCAAATTCAAGGTGAAGCAACTCGCAGCTTCCCTCCAGCAGATTGGAGTAAACTGCGGAGCCATGCACAGCGACCTGGAACAGGCTGAGCGCGATGATGTGATGTTCAAGTTCAAGAGCGGACAGTATGATGTTCTCGTAGCTACCGATATTGTGGCGCGCGGAATCGACATCGATGATATTGAGATGGTCATCAATTACGATGTTCCTCACGATACAGAAGATTACGTTCACCGCATCGGCCGTACTGCCCGTGCCAACCGCGATGGTAGAGCCATCACCTTCGTGAGCGAAGAAGACCAGTACTGGTTCCAGCAGATAGAGAAGTTCCTGGAGAAGGTGGTAGACAAAATGCCTCTCCCTGAGGAATGCGGCGAAGGTCCTGAATACATCAAGCTTAACAAGCCGAAGAAGAAAGGCGCAAACGGAAGAAACAACAGACGCGGTAACGGCAAAAACGGCGAGGCCGGAAAGAACAGTGCCAAGAACCGCCGACAGAAAGACCGCGACCAGACTTCTCACAAGCGCAAGCCAAACAAGCCAAACGAGCGTCAGGAAAAAGCACCACGCAGCAACGAACAGCAGCCTCAGCAGGGCAACAAGCAGCAGAACGCAAAGCAGCAGAACAGGAAACCAGCCCAGCCAGGCGAGCAGCCAAAGAACAGCAACAGCCAGAAGCGCCGCAATAACAGCAACCAACAGCGCCCAGGCACCGAGAACAATGTTCGCCCAGGCAGCAACGGCCGTGGCAGAGGCGTAGCCCAGAAAAAGGGAGACAAGCCGGCGGCACACAAGCACACCCCTATCGTAAATCCACAGAAGAAAGAAAATGCTGTGAAGAAATTCATCAAGCGCATCTTCGGATTCAAGAAATAGGAAATAAATTATCTTTTAAAAGAAAAGAGGAATGATGAAAGTGCTACCCCTCACCCCGCTCATGACCATCAGCCTCACACTGACGATCGGAATCATCATAGCCAAATGGGGCTATGATGATTTCAATATGCGCTTCTGGCTCATCATCTCCATCATTTCATGCGCCCTTAGCAGCATCATCTTTTTCCTTACTAAGTTTTTAAGCAAAAAAGCTTACTTCAGCAGGAGCCACCAGTTTCTCATCTATTCCCAATGCATGATGATTCATTTATGCATTCTGAGCCTTGGGGCCTTTCTTACCTGCAAGCAAATAGCTGATTCCCAAACCTCTACACAACTGAAAAACTGGCAGGAACTGTCTTACCTCACACGGGCAAAAATCAATACCGAACGCTATAAAAGCAATATTGAAAGCAAACTGGTTTCCCTTCACGTAAAACAGCAAGACTATGCAGTCATCGCAGCCATGGCGCTGGGCGACAAGAGCGCACTCGACTCGAACACCCGAAACAGTTACTCCATTTCCGGAGCCAGTCACATCTTGGCAGTAAGCGGACTTCATATAGGCATTATCTTCCAGCTTTTCATCTTTCTGCTAGGCGGCAGAAAGTACTCAGTTTACACCATCATCCTGTCCCTCATCTCCATCTGGACCTACGTTTTTCTCATAGGATTGCCGGCAAGTGCAGTCCGTGCAGCCATCATGCTTTCAGCCTACAGCTTAAGCTTAGCTTTCCATCGTACCGGTCTGCCGCTCAACACTTTATCCTCAGCTTATATATTTATGCTCTTCATCAGTCCGCTCTATCTTTTCGAGTTGAGTTTCCAGCTTTCGTTCCTGGCCGTAGCCTCCATTCTGTTGTTCTTCACACCCCTTTACACCCTCCTCCCCATCCGCAGCCGTTTCATCCGTTGGGCATGGGGACTCCTTTGCGTTTCACTGGCAGCCCAGATAGGAACCCTTCCGGTCATCGTCTACACCTTCGGCAGAATATCGTGCTATTCACTTCTCACCAATTACATCGCCATTCCCGCAGCAACCCTCATCCTATATATTGGGGCAGCATTAATCCTGTTCTCCCCACTCACGTTATGGGCGCCCATAGCACCGGTTGTCGCCCCACTCATCAGCCTTACATCAGGCGCCCTGACCAGCATCACCCAGTTTTTGAATACAGCCATAAAACTGATCAGCATGCTGCCTGGAGCAAGCATCGAAAACGTAAGAATCAGTCTGCCTCAGGTAATCGGCCTCTACGCTATCATCCTGCTCATTTATGCCCTATGGCGCAGGATAGATAAACAGAAGTCGTCAGAATGCAAGATTCCCTAAAACGGAGATAAAGGCTTAAACCCCGAAAAATGTCTCTTATATAATAAGGTGTGCGTACACAAAAGCGCTACAAATCGAGGTTAAGAATGTTAAAAAATAACTTTTTTCTACTTTTTCTGCATTTTTTCTTTCTTTTTGTTGGTGTTTTCGAGAAAAACATGTATCTTTGCAACCAGAAATAAAAAATAAGAATTTAAACTCAATAAAAGATTAAAGATTATGAAAGCATCAGAAGTCATCGCGAATCTCCAAAGAAGATTCCCAAACGAGCCTGAGTACATTCAGGCAGTTAGTCAGGTTCTCGGTACTATCGAGGAAGAGTACAACAAGCACCCAGAGTTTGAGAAGGCAAACCTCATCGAGCGTCTCTGCATTCCAGACCGCATCATCCAGTTCCGCGTATCTTGGGTAGATGATAAGGGCAACGTACAGACTAACATGGGTTACCGCGTTCAGCACAACAACGCGATTGGCCCTTACAAGGGAGGTCTTCGCTACCACAAGTCAGTAAACTTGGGTATTTTGAAGTTCTTGGCTTTCGAGCAGACATTCAAGAACTCTCTTACTACTCTCCCAATGGGTGGTGCTAAGGGTGGTTCTGACTTCTCTCCACGTGGCAAGAGCAACAACGAGGTAATGCGTTTCTGCCAGGCTTTCATGACAGAACTTTATCGTCACATGGGTCCAGACGAGGATGTTCCAGCTGGTGATATCGGTGTAGGTGGCCGTGAGGTAGGTTACCTCTTCGGAATGTACAAGAAGTTGACACACCAGTTCCAGGGCGTCTTGACCGGTAAGGGTCAGGAGTTCGGCGGTTCATTGATCCGTCCTGAGGCTACAGGTTACGGTAACGTATACTTCCTCTGCAACATGCTCGCTACCAAGGGTATTGACATCAAGGGCAAGACAGTTTTGGTTTCAGGTTCAGGTAATGTAGCCCAGTACACTATGGAGAAGTTGCTCCAGTTGGGTGCTAAGCCAGTTACATGTTCAGATTCAGACGGTTACATCTACGACCCAGACGGAATCGACCGCGAGAAGCTCGATTACATCATGGAGCTCAAGAACGTAGAGCGTGGTCGCATCAAGGAATATGCAGAGAAGTATGGTGTAAAATATGTTGCAGGTGCTAAGCCTTGGTTTGAGAAGGCAGACATCGCTCTCCCATCAGCTACTCAGAACGAAATCAACGAGGAGGCAGCTAAGGCTCTCATCGCCAACGGCGTAATCGCAGTAAGCGAGGGTGCTAACATGCCTTCTACTCCAGAGGCTATCAAGGTATTCCAGGATGCTAAGATTCTCTACTCTCCAGGTAAGGCAGCCAACGCAGGTGGTGTTGCAGTATCAGGTCTTGAGATGAGCCAGAACTCAGAGCGTCTGAAGTGGTCTCGTGAGGAGGTTGATGCTAAGCTCCACGACATCATGAACGATATTCACGCTAACTGCGTGAAGTATGGTACAGAGCCAGACGGTTACATAAATTACGTAAAGGGTGCAAACGTAGCCGGCTTCCTGAAGGTAGCTAAGGCTATGATGGCTCAGGGCATTGTATAAGGCTAGAAAATTTTTAATAAACATCTTAAAAAATTTAAAATAATAGGAAATAGCGGGTCTGTGAAGACTCGCTATTTTTTTGTTTACTCCTTCCCCCACTCCTTCTTTACATCAAAGCAGGGACAGGCTTTGTTGGCAAATTCATTATGACCATGAATCGTGG